>ERZ779673.701-NODE-701-length-13858-cov-2.333478_pt1 | contig 13858 bp, 10 predicted proteins | sample MGYA00511956_ERZ779673 | MGnify/ENA primary metagenome ERZ779673 (study PRJEB29588, sample SAMEA2152065) | human gut metagenome | biome: human gut; feature: human-associated habitat; material: faeces | place: Denmark | collected 2008/2010 ... | reverse complement strand
CCATGAGGCGGTCTTCCAAGCGAGGGTTCTGGATGTCATACTGGCTACTCACGCGGCGCATCAGCTGCTGCGAATGGAACTGCTGCGGATGGACGGCCGCGTCAACGAACGTATCGAGAAGGGTCTCCATGATCTTATATCCCGACAGCTCCACGTCAAGCACGGGCTTACTGTGGTAGATCTTCTTGTACGATGTGGCCTCGCAGGCCTTGTAAGCCGCGTTCATCGGTTCGGCGATATGATCAATGAGTGAGCCACTGAACGTACCCGCCAGGATCTCGTCCTCATGGGACACGAACACATCCACGCACGCGTTTTCCAGTTTGCCCACGGCACAGGCACGGAAATATACCACCTGCTCGTTCTGGTCGGTGACGCCCTCTTCCTCTATGCGCCGGAGAATCGACTCCTGGGTCTTCTCGTCGAAGAAGCCGAGCAGTAGTTGCCTCGTCTCCTCAAAGGAGAGGATACGGAGCTTATGGGAGTCCTCAATGTCCATGATCTCATAGCATATATCGTCGGCCGCCTCCACCAGGTAGACCAGCGGATGGCGTGCATAGAGCATCGGTGCACCGGGAGCCGATTTTCGCAGGATGCCCATCTCGTCGGCAATCTTCTCGTAGGTAGGCGCCTCACTACGGAAGAAGCCGAATTTCCCGTGGGAGCCTTCCACGCTATCACTAAGACTGCTCGACAACGGATATTTCACCATTGCGCCCAGCGTAGAATAGGTCATCACAAAGCCGCCGGGACGACGCCCGAGAAACCGGTGGGTGAGCAACCGGAAAGCGTTGGCATTACCTTCAAAATGAGTGATGTCATCCCAGAAGCCGGGATCGACCGATGTGCGGAGACGCTCACCCGGTCCTTCGGTGAAGTAAGTACGGATGGCCATCTCACCGGAGTGTCCGAAAGGAGGATTGCCTAAATCGTGGGCCAGGCAGGCGGCCGAGACAATGGTGCCGATCTCTTCAAAGAGTGTCCCTTTCAATTCTGGATGCCGTTGGAGCAGCTGCTTGCGCACGTCATTACCTAGCGACATTCCTACAGAAGCCACCTCCAAAGAATGAGTGAGACGGTTGTGCACGAAGATGCTCCCGGGCAACGGAAACACCTGTGTCTTGTTCTGCAAGCGACGGAAAGGAGCTGAGAAGATCAGGCGGTCGTAGTCGCGCTTGAACTCTGAGCGGTCATCGTGACGCTCGCTGTGATGGTCCTCCTGTCCGAGCCGCTTATTGGTAATCAGTCGTGTCCAGTCCATTGGCGTTCTCTATTATGATCCTTGCAAGGACCGGTCCTGATGCCTCTCATCCGGACATCCCACCGGCTCTGCATTTTCTATCTGCGAATATACTACTATTTTAGCAAGCAACCGCTAATTTATGTTTTAAATATTGTTGTTTGTTAAATATTAAGGCCTTTTCGTATCTTTCCATCACCCATAAGCGCATTATCGTCCCGATCTGTAGGGATTTCGCCTCCCAGCAGTTGTCTGCGATGGTCTACAAGCCGTTTGATCTCCTTGTCCATGAAATGGCGCAAGTCATCGCTCTCGACAATCTCCACGTGCCCTGCCAGTCCGAGTATGAAACGACTGATGCCCTCATAGCGCACGAGATCGGTCTCAAAGATCCAGAACCCGTCGCCGTCGGCACGAAGCATCTTCTCCGAATGGGGATACTCGTCGAGCATCAGGTTGCGGGCCAGCAGGTCAAGACGAAGCACGACGTGCCGCTGCTCCTCTCCGCTGAAAAGGAAGAGGTCGGTGTACACCTTATGATGCTCGGCCTCGTTGAACCAGGGGGCATCCATCACCTCCACCTTGCCAATACGGGAGATCTTGAAGGTCTTGTTCTTCTTGCTCGAGATCTCGTAGGCTCGTATGTCGGCCCGGTCGCCAAGAAAGCAGAAAGGCTCGACGGTGCGGTCGCTGACGGTCTGCGAATGGGAGGAGGCATAGTCATGGAGGATGACAAGCTGTTTGTGCTTAATGGCCTTCTCCAAAGAGATGGTATTGATGTAATTCTTCCGGCTATACTTCACCTTTTGAAACCGCTCGATGTCATAGAACCGCTCAAACTTACGCAGCAGCAGACCAGCCATGGCGTTCTGACGGCCGACGGCATTGAGCAAGCCATAGAGATAGAGAGCCTCATCATTGGTGAAGCTGACCGTAGGATAGATGGCGTCGAGGACAGGCGACAGGGGATGGATGCGATAGAGCCGACGCTCGTGCACCACATTGAACCCACAACTCTCGAGCTGCCTGATAAAATAATAGGTGTTGCGTCGCGTCGTTCCCATGATCTCGCTCAGCTCCTGTGCCGTATGGCCGTTGCCGTCAAGAAGCGTAAGGATTACTTTCAGCTGTTTGGGAAATCTGTCTGTGGTCTCGGGCATGACTGGTGTAAGATAAGAGTGTATGGATACGGAGGGCCGACTTCTGAGGAGTGCTCCGGTTATGGCTGCAGCGGGAAGATCGGTTCACCGTAATTCTTGACATCATCACCCAACAGATTGTATGAACGACGGTGATAGGGGGAGATGCCATGCTGGCGGATGCCCTCACGATGCTTAGCCGTGGGATATCCCTTGTTATGCTTCCAGTCATAGAAAGGATATTCATCTGCCAACCGGTCCATATAATCGTCCCGGTAAGTCTTAGCCAGGATGCTGGCTGCCGCGATGCTCTGATATTTACCGTCTCCCTTCACACAGCAGGTATAAGGGAGCGAGCCGTAAGGATCGAAACGGTTGCCGTCAATGATGAGTGCCTCCGGACGTACGCTCAGCTGGTCCAGGGCACGGTGCATCGCCAGAAATGAGGCATGGAGAATATTCACGCGGTCAATCTCCTCAGGCGTGACGATGCCGATGGCCCACGCAAGGGCATCGTGCTGTATCTGCTCGCGAAGGGCATACCGCTTCTTCTTCGTGAGCTTCTTCGAGTCGTTGAGATCGGGGTTGTCGTAGTCGGACGGCAAGATCACGGCGGCAGCATAGACGCTGCCGGCCAGACAGCCGCGGCCTGCCTCGTCGCAGCCCGCCTCCACAAGATCAGTATAATAATGAGGTATTAATGCCGGATGATTCATTGTTTATGTCTGTTTGACATGGTAAAAATACGTCTTTTCACCGGTTACTTCATACGACGCAACCGAATATTAACACTTTTAACACGTAGAATGCGATATGGAAATTCTATTTCTCTATTTGCTGGTAACTTTGCATCAGAAACAAGAACTATAAAAGACTACAGATTATGGAAAAGGATGTCACTCTTACCACTCAGCCAGCGTCAACCAAGGAGTTGACCCGCGGATTATCCGACGCACTTCTGCAGGACGTAAGGTCCTTGGGGAGCGATCTTCGACGGGCAGCCCTCAGTCTGCATCCCTTCAAGCACCTACGCCACTATTACTCAAAGGTGACGGGCCGGCGACTCAACGTGGCACAGACCTGGCGCTTGCTCCGTGTACAGGCGGCTTTCTTCTGCACGGTGTTCTGCGTCGGCCTTCCGCTCCCTGCGCATCTCTGCCTGGCCGGCTGGTTTCTCTACGAAGCCATCAAATGTAAGAAAGAACTCTGACAAGGCTTCCTGTCCGCTTACAGGTCAAGGCTCAAGAACGGGAACAGCCGACACATGAAAGACACGTTGCCTTGACCCTTATATGATGAATCCCCCACTCGGATGACTGCCAAGCAGGCATCACGGCTGGGGGATTTTGGTATGTCATTGACGGGTGGAGGACGATCGTCCTCCCGCTCCTCCGTTTCATTATCAGAACATGCGACTGACACGCTTGATGCCTGCCACGAGGGCGTCGATCTCCTCCTTCGTATTGTAGACGGCGAAGGAGGCACGCACCGTACCGAGGATGCCGAGACGGTCCATCAGCGGCTGTGCGCAATGATGGCCGGTGCGGACAGCGATGCCCAGACGGTCAAGCAGCGTACCCATGTCCATGGGATGGATGTTGCCTACCAGGAAGCTGATCACGGCGTCATGCGTGTTGGCAGCCCCTCCTGTCGCACCGTCAGAGGTGCAAGCAGGCCCGAAGATGCGCATGTCGTCAATCGTAGACAACTGGGCAAGGGCATGACGGGTAAGCTCCTGTTCGTGCGCCTCGATATTGTCCATGCCGATGGACGACACATAGTCGAGGGCCACGGCCAGTCCGTGGGAAGCCACATAGTCGGGCGTGCCGGCCTCAAACTTGAGGGGTGGACGCTCAAAGGTCGTATGCTCAAAGCTGACATGGCCGATCATCTCACCGCCACCCTGATAGGGAGGAAGCTTGTCAAGCCACTCTTCCTTGCCGTAAAGCACGCCGATGCCTGTAGGACCATAGATCTTATGACCGCTGAACACGAAGAAATCGCAATCGAGATCTTGCATGTCCACCCGGAAGTGAGGCGTCGACTGGGCGCCATCGACCATCACGGGCACTCCGTGCTCATGGGCGATGCGGATCATCTCCTTCACCGGGTTCACCGTGCCGAGCACATTGCTGACATGGGTCACCGAAACGATCTTCGTCTTCTCGTTGAAGAGCTGACGGTAGGCGTCGAGGTCGAGGGTGAAGTCATCCTTCATCGGGATGACGCGCAGGCGGATGCCCTTGCGGTAGGCGACGAGCTGCCAGGGTACGATATTGCTGTGATGCTCCACCGTGGAGACGATCACCTCGTCGCCCTCCTGCATGAACTCATCGCCAAAGGTATTGGCCACGAGGTTCAATCCCTCCGTAGTACCGCGGGTAAAGACGATTTCCGTGGTGCTCTTCGCATGGATGAAGGCACGCACCGTCTCCCGCGCCTGCTCATGCAACTCAGTGGCCTGCTGGCTCAGGTAGTGCACGCCGCGGTGTACGTTGGCATTGACATTGAGATACTCGTCGCGCATGGCATCGAGCACGCACAACGGCTTCTGCGTCGTCGCGGCATTGTCGAGATAGACCAACGGCTTACCATAGACCTCACGGGCAAGGATCGGAAAATCCTTTCTTATCTTGTTGATATCCATCATTTCTTATGTAAACTGCATGAACGGCAATCTTTAAGGTCGCCGCGAAAACGCTTCTCTACAAGGTGATGAAGCCGGTCGCGAAGCGGCTCAAGCTGTATGTGATCCACCACCTCGTTCACGAAGGCGAACTCCAGCAAGAGCTTGGCCTCGTGGAGGGAGATGCCACGCTGCTGCATGTAGAAAAGGGCGGCATCGTTGAGCTGGCCGACGGTCGATCCGTGCGAGCACTTCACGTCGTCCGCATAGATCTCCAGCATGGGCTGGGTGTACATGTGGGCCTTGGTCGTCATGCAGAGATTCTGGTTGGTCTCCTCTGAGGTGGTCTTCTGTGCGTCATGGCGTACGAGCACACGGCCGGCAAACGCACCCGTGGCCTCGCCGTCAAGCACGTACTTATACAGCTCGTGTGAGTCACAGTGACCCACCTTATGGTCGATGAGCGTGTTGTTGTCGACGTGCTGCTTGCCATCTGCGATGACACAGCCGTTGCACCAGCATTCCGCCCCCTCGCCATTGAAGGTAAGGTCGAGCTTGTTGCGGGTGATGCCTCCGCGAAGGGTGATCACGTTGTGATTGACACGGGAATTGGCCTCCTGATCGATATATACGTTCGACACGCGACGGGTCTTCTGGTGAGTAGACTCAAGGCAATAGAGGTCGAGCGAGGCATTGTCGCCCACGTAAGCCTCGATCACCTGGGTGGCGAGGAACTCATGATCATCGACGGCCTCATCGCAGAACAGGAACTTGGCCTCTGCTCCCGGCTCTACGACGATCAGCACACGGCGGTTGGCCATCAGATCGACGTCGCCACGCAGGATGTTGATCACCTGTATGGCACGGGGCAGTACGACGTTCTTCGGAATGTAGACAAAGAGACCATCCTGAGCCAGCATCGTATTGAGCGCGGTGATGGCATCCTCGCCTGTCTTGGCGATCTTCGAATAGTACTTCGTCACAAGGTCGGGATGCTCCACGGCAGCATCACGCAACGAGCCGACGATCACCCCCTCGGGCAGCTTGGCCTGCGGAAGGGCCTTCTTGTAAAAGACGTCGTTGACCACGAAATAGAGCGAGGTGCTCAGATTGGGCACGTCACAGTGGAACACGTCGTAGGGATTGATGGGGATCTCCAGACGGTTGACATTCAGGCCGTAGTCGGGCGCGAAAAGCGACGGGATGTCGGTGTACTTATACCGCTCCACCTTCTTCGTAGGGAATCCCTGCCGGCAGAAGTCGTCAAAGGCCTGAGCGCGGACCGCGTTCAGCGCAGGCGCACTGTGGTCGCAGATCTGCTGGCTCACCTCCCGGTAGAGATCAATATATTGTTGTTCGGATTTCATAATGCGTAATTCTTTTGCAGGTTAGGCCGTCCTCAGTGAGACGGCCTTACACTAGGGAAGCCTGTAAGAGACTTAGAGCGTCTTGTCAGCCTCTTCTTTAATCCAGTCGTAGCCGCGCTGCTCGATCTCCTTGGCAAGCTCCGGACCTTCGGTGCGGACGATGCGGCCATTGTAGAGCACGTGGACCACCTGCGGACGGATCATGTCGAGCAGACGCTCATAGTGCGTGATGACAATGACCGACTTCTCCGGGGTGAACAGCTTGTTCACGCCCTCGGCCACGATGCGCATGGCATCAACGTCAAGGCCGGAGTCTGTCTCATCGAGGATGGAGAGCTTCGGGTCGAGCATGGCCATCTGGAAGATCTCGTTGCGCTTCTTCTCACCGCCTGAGAATCCCTCATTGACGGCACGGCGTGAAAGCTTGTTGTCAAGCTCCACGATCTTCTGCTTCTCACGCATGAGCTTCATGAAATCGCCGGCGTTCATCGGATCCTGTCCGAAGTACTTGCGCTTCTCGTTGACGGCAGCCTTGAGGAAGTTGATCATGGACACACCGGGTATCTCGACGGGATACTGGAAGGAAAGGAACAGGCCCTCGTGGGCACGGTCCTCGGGCTTCATCTCCAGGAGGTTCTTGCCGTTGAACCACGCCTCACCCTCCGTGACGGTGTAAAGGGGATTACCGGTCAGCACGGCGCTGAGAGTCGATTTACCGGAACCGTTGGGGCCCATGATGGCATGGATCTCGCCGTCGGGCACTGTCAGGTTGATGCCCTTCAATATTTCTTTGCCTGCAATAGTGGCATGCAGATTCTTGACTTCTAACATATTATATATACTATGTATTAATGATTATCCTACCGTGTCTTCAAGTGTTACGCTGAGGAGCTTCTGCGCCTCAACGGCAAACTCCATGGGCAGCTTGTTGAGCACCTCCTTGGCATAGCCGTTGACAATGAGGCCGACGGCCTGCTCCGTTGGTATGCCGCGCTGGGCACAATAGAAAAGCTGGTCCTCCGAGATCTTCGACGTCGTCGCCTCGTGTTCGACGATGGCGCTCTCGTTATGGATGTCCATGTAGGGGAAGGTGTGGGCACCGCAATTGCTTCCCAGCAGCAATGAGTCGCAGGAAGAATAGTTGCGGGCATTGTCCGCTCCCGGAGCCACGCGCACCAGACCGCGATACGAGTTTTCGGAATGACCTGCCGAGATACCCTTGGAGATGATCGTCGAGCGGGTGTTCTTTCCCAGATGGATCATCTTCGTACCCGTGTCGGCTTCCTGGTAATGGTTCGTCACGGCCACGGAGTAGAACTCAGCCTGTGAGTTGTCACCCCGGAGGATGCACGAAGGATATTTCCATGTGATGGCCGAGCCGGTCTCCACCTGTGTCCAGGACAGCTTCGAGTTGACGCCCCGGCAGTCACCGCGCTTGGTAACAAGGTTGAGCACGCCACCCTTGCCGTGCTCGTCACCGGGATACCAGTTCTGCACAGTAGAATATTTCACCTCCGCATTGTTCATCACGACGATCTCCACGACAGCCGTGTGGAGCTGGTTCTCATCGCGCATGGGCGCCGTGCAGCCTTCCAGGTAGCTGACATAGCTGTCATCGTCGGCCACGATCAGCGTACGCTCAAACTGGCCGGTGTTGCGGGCATTGATGCGGAAATAGCTGGAAAGCTCCATCGGACAGCGCACTCCCTTCGGGATATATACGAAAGAGCCGTCGGAGAATACGGCCGAGTTAAGGGCCGAGGTGAAGTTGTCGCGCACGGGAACTACCGATCCCAGATATTTGCGGACCAGGTCGGGATGCTGCTGCACGGCCTCGCCGATCGAGGAGAAGATGATGCCCTTCTCTGCCAGCTGCTTCTTGAACGTGGTCTTCACCGAGACGGAGTCCATGATGGCGTCTACGGCCGTACCGCTGAGAGCCAGGCGCTCTTCGAGAGGGATGCCGAGCTTGTCAAAGGTCTTTTCCAGCTCAGGGTCGATCTCCTTATTGGTCGGCTTCTTGGCTGTAGGATCGGCGTAATAGGAAATATCCTGGAAGTCGATCTCCGGCACGTGGACGTGTCCCCATGTCGGCATCTCCAGCGTCTGCCAGTAGCGGAAGGCGTCGAGGCGGAACTGGAGAAGCCAGTCGGACTCTCCCTTCTTCTTGGAGATGAGCCGCACGACATCTTCATTGAGTCCGCGAGGAATGACATCGGTCTCCACGTCAGTGGTGAAGCCGTACTCGTATTTACGGTCGGCCACCTCGCGGACAAACTCATTCTTCTTGTCGTCTATATTGATTTTCATGTAAGTATTATTAGAAAGACAAGTAGGGGCGTGGGGCTTTCCCACGCCCCTACTCTAATGGGTCTGTTGAGCAACGGACGTTGCGTCAGAGTTTCTGCTCCACCTCAATCTCGGTGAAGGTCTCGAGAATATCGTTTTCCTGAATGTCGTTGTAGTTGACAAGCGAGATACCGCACTCCATGCCCATCGGCACTTCCTTCACGTCGTCCTTATAACGCTTCAGCGCTGCGATGGCTGCTGTGTGGACTACGATGCCATCGCGTACCACGCGCACCTTGTCCTTGTTGTGCACCTTGCCTTCCGTGACGAGACCTCCGGCGACGGTACCCACTTTCGAGATCTTGTAGACCTGCTTCACCTCTACCTGACCGGTGACGATCTCCTTCTTCACCTTGTCGAGCATGCCGACCATGGCCGACTTCACATCGTCAAGGGCATCGTAGATCACCGAATAGGTATTGATCTCCACGCCCTCCTGCTCGGCCAGCTTGCGGGCGGCAGCCGAAGGACGTACCTGGAAGCCGACGATGATGGCGTCGGAAGCATCGGCCAGCGTCACGTCGCTCTCGCTGATCTGACCCACGGCCTTGTAGATCACATTCACCTTCACCTTCTCGGTAGACAGCTTCAGGAACGAATCGGAAAGGGCCTCGATCGATCCGTCGGTATCACCCTTGACGATGATGTTCATCTCGTGGAACTCACCGCGTGCGATACGGCGGGAGATGTCGCTCAGCGTGGTACGTGTCTGTGTACGCAGGCTCTGCTCACGCTGCAGCTGCTCACGCTTGTTGGCGATCTCGCGTACCTCCTGCTCCGTGTCGAGCACGTGGAACTGGTCACCTGCCTGAGGAGCGCCGTTCAGTCCGAGGATGATGGCCGGCTCGGCAGGCTCGGCCTTGTCGATGCGGGCATTACGCTCGTTGAACATGGCCTTGATGCGGCCCCAGCAGGTACCGGCGATGACATAGTCGCCGACGCGCAGCGTACCGTTGCTCACCAGCACGGTCGACACATAGCCGCGGCCCTTGTCGAGCGACGACTCGATGATCGTACCGGTGGCCTTGCGGTTGGGGTTGGCCTTCAGGTCGAGCATGTCTGCCTCGAGGAGCACCTTCTCCATCAGGTCCTCTACGCCGATGCCCTTCTTGGCCGAGATCTCCTGGCACTGGTACTTACCGCCCCACTCTTCCACGAGGAGGTTCATGTTGGCCAGGTCCTCACGTATCTTGTCGGGGTTGGCACCCGGCTTATCTATCTTGTTGATGGCGAACACCATCGGCACGCCGGCAGCCTGTGCATGGGCAATGGCCTCCTTGGTGGTGGGCATCACGGAGTCGTCGGCTGCAATGATGATGATGGCGATATCGGTCACCTGGGCACCACGCGCACGCATGGCCGTGAACGCCTCGTGACCAGGAGTATCGAGGAACGTCACGTGACGGCCGTTCTTCAACGTCACATTGTAGGCACCGATATGCTGGGTGATGCCTCCGGCCTCACCGGCAATCACGTTGGTGTTGCGGATATAATCGAGCAATGATGTCTTACCGTGGTCCACGTGACCCATGACGGTAACGATCGGCGCACGCGATACGAGATCGGCCTCATCATCCTCCTCCTCGCTCACGGCTTCCTGCACCTCTGCAGAGACATACTCGGTCTTGAAGCCGAACTCATCGGCCACGAGGTTGATCGTCTCGGCATCGAGACGCTGGTTGATGGAAGCCATCACGCCGATGGACATCAGCGTACCGATCACCTCGTTGACGCTCTTGCCCATCATCGTGGCCAGCTCTGACACGGTCACGAACTCAGTGAGCTTCAGCGTCTTGCTCTCCTTCTTCTCGGCATTTGCCTCCTTGGAGAGCTTCTCCTGCACGGCCTCACGCTTCTCCTTACGGTATTTTGCACCCTTCTTGGTCTGCGTCTTGGAGGTCAGGCGGGCCAGTGTCTCCTTTACCTGCTTTGCAACATCCTCCTCGCTCACCTCGACGGGCTTCTGGTTGCCACGGTTGCGTTTCTTCTTCTTGCCGTTGCCATTGCCATTCTGGCCACCACCGCGGCCGCTGTTCTGGTTGGCTGCAGCATTGATGTCGACACGCTCCTTATTATTGATGCGCTGACGCTTACGGCGTTCGCCGCCACCGTTCTGGGCGGCCTTCTCCTCACGTTCCTTGCGCTTCTCATCCTTCGACTTCTTCTTCGGACGGGTGCTCTGGTTGATGGCGCTGAGGTCGATCTTGCCGAGCACGTTCACCTTGGGAGCGTTGAGGATCTTTGTCTCGCTCTTCAGGTGGAACACTCCGTCATCCTCCTTCTCCTCCTTATCTTTTTCTTTCTTCTCCGTCTGAACGGGTACCTCTGCCTTGGGAGCAACGGGCTGTTGCTGTTTCTTGTTATTATTGTTGGCTGTTGCATCGCTCTTCTCGCTCTTTCCGTTCTCAGCCTTCTTCTGCGGCTGTGGGGCGGTGGGATGAGCGTTCTTGGGCGTCTCCTGCTTCTTTGCAGGCTCTGCCGGAGCAGCTTTCGGTTCCTTCTGAGGGCTGACGGCAGCAGCCTTCTCTTGAGGTTGTGCGGCGGGAGCGGCAGGCTTGCGACCGAGGTTGTCCAGGTCGATCTTTCCCTTCACCGTGTACTGTTGGCGACGGCTCGACGGCAACAGGTCCTCTGCCTTCGTCGTGCTCTTCGGATCGACAGCCGGAGCCTGCTGCTGACGCTGTCTCTTCTCCTTGGGCTTCTTGAAGAGTTTCTCCGCCTCCGTGCGCACGGCAGCATCCTGCTTGAAAGCTTCCACGAGAGCCTTGTATTGGGCGTCGTTGAGCTTGAAGCTGGGCTCGTCCTTCACCTCACCCAACTCGCTTCTCTTTTTCAGGAAATCAACTGCCGTTTGAAGTCCTATATTTAATTCTCTTAATGCTTTATTTAATCTCATATAATACTATTCTGTTTCCTTTTTCTGTGTTATTTTGTTAATGTTGCCGTGCGCGTCCGGTTCTCAGTGTCTATGAGGGCGGGCAGGCTAGCCTCATGCAGCCACCCATCCCCCGAGGTCATTTCACGATAGTCTCACCGGCTCATGCCCGTGAGCCTATCGGCTTATTCATTCTCAAACTCCTTACGGAGCACCTCAAGTACATAGTCGACGGTCTCCTCTTCGAGATCGGCTTTCTCCACGAGCATCTCACGGGGAGCATTGAGTACGCTCTTGGCTGTCTCCAGACCGATGTTCTTGATGGCGTCGATCACCCACTGGTCGATCTCGTCATTGAACTCATCCAGGTAGATGTCATCCTCCTCGGCACTGTCACCGCCTTCAACCTCACGATAGACATCAATCGTATATTCGGTCAGCATGGAAGCCAGCTTGATGTTCTGTCCGCCATGGCCGATGGCCAGACTCACCTCCTCGGGACGGAGATAGACATCTGCCTTTCTGTTTTCCTCGTCCAGGACGATATTGTTCACGCGGGCAGGGCTGAGTGCACGCTGGATGAAGAGCTTGGTGTTGGCAGTCCAGTTGATCACGTCGATGTTCTCATCTCTCAACTCACGTACGATGCCATGCACGCGGCTTCCGTGAACGCCTACGCAGGCACCTACCGGATTGACGCGCTCATCGAAGCTCTCCACAGCCACCTTGGCACGCTCACCCGGCAGACGGGCGATCTTGCGGATGGCGATGATGCCGTCGGAGATCTCGGGGATCTCGTTCTCCAGCAGACGCTGCAGGAAAGTAGGAGAGGTACGCGACAGGATGATCTTCGGGTTGTTGTTCTCGTTAGTCACGCGCTCGATCACGGCACGCACCGTCTCACCCTTGCGGTACTGGTCGCCGGGAATCTGCTCCGACTTCGGGAGTGAGAGCTCATTGTTCTCATCGTCGACGAGCAGCACCTCGCGTTTCCAGATCTGATACACCTCAGCGGAGATCACCTGTCCCACGCGATCCTTATATTTATTATACAGAGCGTCGTGTTCCAGTTCCAGAATCTTGCTGGCCAGCGTCTGACGGAGCGTCAGGATGGCACGGCGGCCGAACTTCTCGAAGTCCTGCTTCTCCGACACTTCCTCGCCTATCTCATAGTCAGGCTCTATCTTGCGGGCATCGGTAAGAGAGATCTGCTTGTTCTCATCCTCCACTTCGCCGTCGGCCACCACAACGCGGTTGCGGTAGATCTCGAAGTCACCCTTGTCGGGATTGACAATCACATCGAAGCTCTCGTCCGAACCGAATAACTTAGCAAGCACATTGCGGAAACTTTCCTCCAACACACTCACCAGCGTGGTGCGGTCGATACCCTTCGTCAACTGGAAGTCACGGAAAGAATCGAGCATGCTCACTTTCTCTTCTGTCTTTTTTGCTGCCATAGCTTATTTGAAACTGATTAGATATTTTGTATATTTTACGTTATCCATATTGTAGGTGTGGTCGACGTCCATCAACTGGGGGCGCTTCTTGCCTTCCACCTTGACCTTCTCCTTCACCGTCACCGTGAAGTCACGGCCGTCGACATTCTTCAGGACGCCGCGCACCTTCTTGCCTTCTGAGGTGAGTACCTCCACCTCCTTGCCGATGAAGTTGACATACTGCTGGGCCACCTTGAACGGCTGTCCCAGACCGGCCGAGCCGACCTCCAGCTCATAGTCCTCTTCGTCACGGCTCAGATGCTCCTCTATGAACTGGCTGAGCTGTGCGCAATCCTCGATCCACACGCCGTCGGCATGATCGATCTCTACAGTGATCTTGTCATCGGGGCTCACCATCACGTCGACCAGGAAATAATCCTTGTCCTGGAGCCACTCTTCTACTAATTTTGTTACGACGTTCTTATCTATCATACTGTTTATAATAAAAATGAGGGGCTCTTCCGGAGAGCTCCTCATTCCACTGAACGCTGCAAATTTACAACTTTTCCTCCAAATATCCAAATCTTTAGGTTCTTTTCTTTCGCCGGCACCAATGAATGTTCCATGGGTGAATGTTCCATGAAATGAAAGGCCGTCGTTCCATTCCCAATGCCCGAGGTGCATATCCGGTCCTTACAGGCAACACGTCCGGACCGTTGCCCGTCAGAGGACCGTAGTCTGTAAGGAAAGACAGTACGGCCTTTGCCTGACTGTCTACTTATACAGCACCATTGTTAAAGAAGTGTCTACTGACTTAGGTTATAAA
>ERZ779673.698-NODE-698-length-13897-cov-2.059240_pt1 | contig 13897 bp, 8 predicted proteins | sample MGYA00511956_ERZ779673 | MGnify/ENA primary metagenome ERZ779673 (study PRJEB29588, sample SAMEA2152065) | human gut metagenome | biome: human gut; feature: human-associated habitat; material: faeces | place: Denmark | collected 2008/2010 ... | reverse complement strand
CGAAGTCGCCGAATACGGCACGCCCGACGAAATCTTCGACAATCCCAAAACCGAGAAGCTGAAAGCGTTTTTGTTGAACTCCACATCGACGTTTGAATAAATTGTAAGCGCTTTTGCTTTTCATTTTTGAAAATATTTGTATAATAACGTTTATGAACAACGTTGAAAATCACAAGAAAAACAAAGAAATCGCGACGCTTGGGATAACGCTTGCCCTTGTCGTCGTGTTGCAGGCTCTTGCGGAAATCATACAAAAATTCGGGCTGCCGATAAGTTTTGCGCTGGGGCTTATTCCCGTCTTCGTCTGCGGACAGGTTTACGGCGTGAAATTCGGCGCGATCTCGGGCGGCGTATTCGGGCTGGTAAGTTTGTTTATCGCGCTTATTTATTCGGGCAGTATTCCCATGTACGCCGTTGCGATAAACCCGCTCGTATCGGTGCTTCCGCGCATATTGTGCGGCACCGTCTGCGCGCTCGTATACAAAGGGCTGAGCAAGGCGGCGGCGAAATCGACAAAACCGCGCACCGAAAAACAAAAACGCGCCGTGAACTTTGCAATCGGCTGTTTTTCAACGATTTGCGGCGTTATCACCAACACGATATTGTTCCTTTCAATGTTTCTGGCATTCGCGCACGGCAAAAACTACGACGGACTTGTCATAAATTTCAAGTGGCTTTTGTCAAGCGTGGTTGCAATCAATACCGTTGTCGAACTTTGCCTGTTTGCGGTAATCGTGCCGTCGATAACCGTAGTTTTGAATATTATAGAAAACAAACGTCAAGATGAAAACGGCGAGAATTAGCGCCTTTTCGAGTTTTTGACAAAACCTTACTCGGTTACGTACGACAAGTACGCGCCCGTGTAAGAACTTGTCAAGAAACGTCAAAAATCCATCTACTTCTCGCCGTTTTCGGGAGCATTTTAAGATTTCGGAAGCATTTTAAGATTTCGGAAGATTTTTCAAATTAAAAACCCTCGCGATTTTGCGAGGGTTTTTTAGGTTTTATTCTGTCTCGTCGTTTGCGGGTTGTTCGTTTGCGGGTTGTTCGTTTGCGGCTTGTTCGTTTGCGGCTTGTTCTTCCGCAGTTTGGGTTTATTCGTTTGCGGGGGTATTTTGTTCCGTTTCGGGCGGCGCGTCCGTTTTCTTTTTGCGGCCTATCAGCTTTTCAAGTTTCGGGAAAAGCGGGGTGTAGTCGAAAACTTTGTCAAGCCCTTTCCCGATTACCGCGATTATCGGGGCGTTTATCAACGTCGTGACAATCGTCCCAAGCCCCAGGCTATGATAACTTGTCGATGCGATATTTTTCCAGTCAAAGGTATTCGCGTCCCTGAATATCGTAAGAGCAAGCACCACGGACAGCACCAGAAAAGACAAGTCGAAAACAAGTTTCACCCTGTTTATTTTCAGGGAATATCTGTCGGACAGTTCCGCAACGAAAAGTTCGTGCACTTGAAGCGGCATATACGTCCTGAAAAAGCACGCCACGCCCGCCGCCGTCATCACGTCGCCCGCGATAAGCATAATCCATTTTAAGTACGCTTCTGTGAGCACGACGTTTTTGAAAACCAGCATCCACATGTCCATCACGTAGCCGTATATCACCGCCACCGCAAACGCCAGCAGATATCGCCAGTTCACCCGTTGCACGACGGCGCACATTATAAGGAGAATCGCGCCCTGCACAAGATACTCGACCGTGCCCACCGACACTGCCCACAACGGTCTTATCGCCTCGTACACGATAAACGTCGGCGCGGCAATCATCGAAACCCCGAGATCGGCTTTCTTGCTCATCGTCACGCCAAGCGCGACAAGGAATATGCCCAGCACCCACATAAGTTCCGCGGTCTTCGGAATTTTTTTAAGCGGTTTTTTCATTAGTTCACCTTGAATTTTCTCACGATATATTATCACCGCGGGGGAAAAGTTGCAAGCGATTTTCAAAGAAATATGCGCCCTTTCGGACGCATACTCTGTTTTTTGAGATCGGGCGCGGTTATTGCCACGTTCCGTTGTTGTAATTATAGGTTTTGTTTGTCTCCGCCGCAACCGTCGAGTTGCCCGCATTTACAAACGTCGCTACCTCGGAAATTGTAGCAACCGTTACAAATTCGCCTGCTCCGACAAGCGCCTGCACAGACGTTGTACTTCCGCTATTGCCCTCTTTTTCGGTTATCGAAAGAATTGCTTTGTTTCCAATAATAACTTCCCCTCCGTTAATACCGTGCACTTCGCCTGCAATACCTCCGATTGCGTTTACAACGCCCTCAATGTTAAGTTTCGCCTCTCCCTTGTTGGGATAAACAGTACCGCCAAACGGCGTATCCGTAAACGACTTATAAATCAACAATGTTCCGGTGAGATTTACCGTTGCGCTTTTCTTGACGTTTACTGTTGCTCCTGTCATCATTTTGTAGTCGTCAGGCAACGTAAACGTTGTGGGATTTAAGCCGTCGCCTACGTTAATCGTAAAGTTCCAAGGCATTGGGAATCGAACTTCGTTCATAGCAACGGTTACGGTGGTCGTTACTTTAATTTTAAGCACGCCCATTTTTACTTTTCCCGTCATCGTCAAAGTCGTTTCTCCGATTAAGTTACCTGTTCTTTCATATGTTGTTGTAATATGCGCGGTAGAATCTTCCATTATCATCATCGCAGATCCTTTTCCGAAAATTGTTGCGACTGCCGTTCTGTGTTTATCCGACGCATATAAATCAAGGTAGCCTTTGTGTTCTGCTCCATATAAAATCGAATAGTTGCATTGAATATTCGGCATTTCATAAATACGGAACGGCGCAATGTTACCTTTTCTATAAACCGTTGCCGTATTTGTTCCGCCGCGATAATCATATACAACAAACGGACTGTAAACAATTGCTCCGCTTCTTGCTTCAATTGTGCCTGCTCCCTTGATATATCCGCGCAAATCAAGATTCGCACCGCTGTTCAGATTTATCGTTCCGTTGTTGATAATCTGACTATGGTTACCCGACGTGTGTCCCGACAAGCCCGGCCCGTTTACACCCAACAATCCCTGAATGAGAATATTTCCGTAAACTTCAAGCACGGTCGATTCGTTGAGAATAAGTTTGTATTTTATCTTTGACGAATCGGTGTCAACATAATTCCCAACTCCGTTTCCATAAGTGGGTTTCCCTATCTTTGCGGAACTGTCTTCGTCGCTTGCGAGTTTCAGGGTTACGCCCGCTTTTACCGTGCGATATGCGTCGTTGACATATATCGCCTCGGCAACGTCACGCGGTGCGAATGACACTTCTTTTACGCCGTTGATAAACTCGATTGTATCGCCCGACTCCGACTTGAACAGTGCTTCTTCGATTGTGTAATAGGTGCTGCCGACTTTCACGCCTTTGACCTTTACGTAAACGTAAGTGTTTTCGGGCAAATCGTAGTTGTCCGCCTGCATCGTAACAAGCGTTCTGTGCGTGCCGGCATCGGTATACGTTTTTGAAGTTTTCCCGTCGTACGTCAAGGAATAAAGCGACGTGTCGAGCGCAACTCCGTTGTAAGTAACAACGGCTTTTATTTCGTGCGACGCGCCGTCGTAATCGAACTCGACCACGCCGTCTTTCAGCGCGACTTCTGCCTTTTGAAGACGGATTCCGATGTTCAATGCAAAGTCAAAGTAGTTTGTACTGTCGGCGTTGTAAATCGCCGCATATTCGGTTTTTGTACATACGGGTTTTTCGCTCTCGTTTGCCCACCTGAAATCACCGCTTTGAAGCTCGTAATCTTTAAGCGTCTTTGCGGGGTTATATACGCCCGAAAGCTCGCCGTGGACAATGCCCGAATACGTTGTCTTTTCGATAACGACGTTAAGTACGGCGTTTGTCAACGTATAATTTCCGCTCTCGTCCGTTGCCGTGAATGTATACGTCCCCGCGTTTTTGAATTCGCCGTTCGTCGTAACTTTTGCGGTGTTGCCATCGTACGTTGCCGTGGGCAAGGTCTGCCCGTCGGGACTATAAGTGTAACTTTTCGCAACGTTCCATTTAACATCGGCGGTCTTTTTGTTTATCGTGAGTTTGCCGGGGACAGGAATCACTTTATAGTTGTCGCCGGTAAGTCCCGAAACGGAAATAGTGTATTCGCCGGCATCCGTGCCTGCGCCGATGTTAATCTCTTCGCCCGAAAGCGTTTTGACGGTGTAAACCGCTTCGCCCGAAAGCGTTTCGCCCTCTACAAGCCCATCTACGGTGTACGAAAATGCGGGCAACTCGCCGCTGTACGTCATCGTGTACGTGCCTATCTTTATTTTAACCTCCGCCTTTTTCACGGTGAGTTTAATTTCGTCCTCGTATTCGGAACCGTCGTCCAAAGAGTTGTCGACAACCTTAAAATACGTGACGTATTCGCCCGCGTTTTTATAAGAGGGAGCATCCGTCAAGTCGTAAATTCCTTTTTTCGTGCCGTAAGTTATCGTATAATTCGTGCCGTCGTCGGCAGTCACCGAAACGTTGTGGTTTTGTCCGTTATAATCGACTTCTTTGTCCGCAAAATGGATTTTGAAATCGACCTTAACGAACTCGACGGTCAGATCGTACTTTATTACTTTGTAGCATTCGGAATCGAATTTAAGATTCGTCTTGTCGAAGTCGTTTGCGGTATATACGCCGGCCTCTGTTTTCGTTATCGTAACGTAACCCGTCACGGTATCGTCCGCAAGAAGTCCGTCGATTGTAAGACTTGCGGCATCGACCTTATATTCTTTGCCCGCCGCGACGCGTTTCGAACCGAGTGTTATCGTCAATTCCTTTTTCAAAACGGTGAACGTCTTATTGACGACGCTCACGTTATAGTTTGAGTTATCGCCCTCTTTTATTTCGACAAACGCATTGTATCCGCCCGGCTTTTTCTTTGCGGAATAATCCGTTTTCAGCGTGTAAGAAAGCGTATCGCCGTCAAGCACGCCATCAACCTTTGCCGACAATTTGGGCTCTTCATCGCCGTATTTGATATCGTTAACGTTATCTATCGTGATTGTCGCCGCTCTTTTATTGACCTTGAATTCAACCGTGTTCACCGTTACGTCATAATATCCGATTTTTTCGCCGGACACATTGTAAGTGAACGAATACGTGCCGACAGCGGACTTTTTCGCATATTTCGTTTCGGGCAAAAGCTTATATTCCGACTTGTCGTCACCGTTCTTCCAGCCTTTGATTTCATAACCGATTTCAGGCAAATCGTCGCCGTAAGTCAGGTTGCTTATTTCGGCAATATTTACGTTGAGCGGCGCTTTCTTCACCGTGATTTTGTAAGACGAAAAAGTAATATTAAAGTTTGTCGTGTTGTAATAATCGTTCGAAAAGTTTTTGACTTCAATCGAACACTCGCCGACGTACGTCGCAATCCCCGAAAACGATATCTCGTTAAGTTTCAGCGCGTAGTCTTCTTTTGCGACCGTGCCGATTTTCGTTTCGCCGACGTATGCGGACAATGAGGGCAGTTCGTCGCCGTAAACAACCTCGTCGTTTTTATCGGGCGTAAACGTTATCGTCACCGCAGCCTTGACTATGTTTATCGTAACGTCAAGCGTTTTTGCGTTATAGTTTTCGTTTCTTTCGACCTTGACGTAATACTTATATTCGCCCGCGTTGAGCACCGACAAATCGACGTTTTCCTTAAACTCTTCTTCCCTTTCTTCTTTATACGTAATAACGTCGCCTTCACGATATCCGCTTATTTCGATTTTGGCGGTTTTATCGCCGTACGTCATTGTGACGCCCGTTACCGTAATGCCCGAAATGTCCGCGCGGGATACGATAAGCGTTTCGCCTGCCGAAAAGTCTTTTTCGACAGAGCCGCAGTTTTCCATTGACGCGACGATTTTGACGTTTGCCAGATATTCGCCCGCCGCAAGGTTTTGAAGGGTGAGCGACGGCACGGCTGTTTCTTCCGTCTTATAAAAAACGTTATCTTTATTTATTGTCCATATATACTTATAAGTAACGCCCGCGTGCAAAGTGGTGCCCTCGTTCGGCATTACACTAAATTCGGCGGTGCTGCTTTCCGTAAACGTGAAATCCGCGGGGGTATTAACCGTGAATTCGCCGATTGCGGAATCCATAAGCCTTAATTTCAGCGTAAGCGTAAAGTTTTCAGCCGGCATTGTCGGCAAATCGAGCTCGTCGATTCTCGTTTCGTCCGCTTTGTACCAGCCGTCGTAATCCAGAATTGTAGTGTCGTACGTCGCTGCGCTGTCTGCCGTTTCAAAATGGCTGTCGATGGACGCGCCGTACTCGACTTCCGCCGTGTAAACCGTCGTGCCGTCAAAGTTAATAAACGTAAGCGTGAACTTCTTCGTTTCAAACTTTGCGTTGACGATAATATCGCTTGTGACGTTGTCGAACGATTTGTCCCATCCGACGAACTTTTTCGTCGCGGTATCGTACACGTTCGGCGCAGTTGCGGCAAAGCCGTGTTTCACCATTTCGGTTTTGAGTGTCGTTTCGCCGTTTTTGAAAGTGACCGTATACTCGTTAAGTTCGTACACGGCGGAAACTTCAATGTCTTCCGTCACCTTTGAAAAGTCTTTGTCCCATTTTGCAAAATGCATGCCTTCGGGCGGCGAAAGCCTGGCGGTATCGGGCGCGGTCGCGGCGGCTTCGTATTCCACCGTTTGGGTTTCAAGCACCTTTTCGCCGTCCATAAACGTTACGGTGTATTTATTGATCGTCCATTTGACGTAAACCGTATCTCCGTTTTTGACTTTGGAATCCTTTGTAAGCGGCTTCAAAAAGTCCGCGTCGCGATACAGCCTTCCGGTGTATCCTTCTTTTTGAAGACTGAGCGTGAATAAGTCGGAAAACACAACGTTTTCCTTGTAAATGCTGCCGTCTTCGTCTTGGATTTTCACAATCACTTTCGTTTGTCCGTCTTTGTCAGCCACATCGCTTTTGTTGCATGCAAACAGCGTAACAAGCCCGATTAAGAGCACGATACACACGAGCATTGTTTTTAATCCTTTTTTGCTCATTTAACATCCTCCGCTACCACGGGATGAATTTTCATCCCTTGGTTTCCTTGGTTTTTTATGTTTTCCTGCCATGACAGGTTTCTGCTCGATTTATTATTATAAAGGTAAAATCTGAAATCGCCCGCGCCCGCAGCCTGTGGCAACATTTTGCCCTGATTTCGGATATTCTCGTCCTTGCTGTTTTCAAGCACCGAGATATTGACGTCGTACACGCCGAACTGTTTTGTTTCGTCGTTCGCTTCCGTCAGATCAAGGTACGAATAGTTATATCCGCCGCCGTAAAACGCTATGCCGCCGTGGACGTATTCCGTCCCGCCGACATTCAGGATTATATCGCGGCATTCCTCCTTTACCTTTGCGACTTCTTTCATCATTTCCGCAACGTTCATCGAAAGCCACGGATTTGCATCGCCGGTAACTTCGATAAGCGTGCTGCTGTCAACGTTTGAAAGGTTTTTCCAGTCAAGCATTTTCACGTCGCCGACAATGCGAAGCGCCGACGCATACGAAGTCGCCGCGCATCCTTCCCACGTCGTTATCGTGCCGCCTAACAAGAATTCGCCCGAAAAGTGCGTTTCCATACCGACCGAGAACAACCCCGACGTTTCGAGCACCGAGTTTTTAAGCGTAACGTCGTTGATAAGATAATTGTCATTGAAGTATTTGTCCGTCTTGTTGCTCTCGTCGTAAGGCGAATAATATTCGTTGTCTTTTTCTTTACGGAGTTTTCTTTGCACTTCGTTTGTCTGTTTCAGCGCGCGGTTGCTGCCGATTTTCAATATGAATTCGCGCGCGTTTGAAAGCACGCAACTTTCAATATGCACGTTTATCTTCTCATCTTGCACGTTAAACGCCGATTTGTCTTCAACAACGGGGCTTCCCATTGTGGATCCGCCCGCAAAAATTCTGACGACGGTGCGCCCGTTCGAGACGCGGCAGTTTAATAGCTTTGCGCTTTTTGCGATTTCAAGCGTAGTGCCGACATAGATGAGTTTCGACAAGTTGAATTGTCCGTCTTCTTCAAGAAGGCTATCGTCGCTGCAACCTTTTAAGACGACGTTGTTTATAAGCACGTTGTCCGTCCTTACAAGGAAAGAAATGTTGTCCTGTCCCTTGACGCTTGCGGACGATATCGCGACGAAATTCAAAGGTCCTTGGAAAATTAGCGGTTTGCCCGTCGCGTCCTTGCACTGCGTGAACTTGTCGGCGTTGATTTCAAAGCCGTTGCCGTAAACGTGGTTTTTGAACTCGATAAGGTATTGAACATACTTGTTCACAACGCCGTTTTCGCCACTTTTTTCAAGATTTTCAAGATACGTTTTGTCGTACGTGGTTATGAATTTTTTGACGTCTTTTTTGAGTTCGTCTTCGGTCATAGCCGTGCCGTCGTTTTTGACGCCCAGCATCACGTCGCTTGTCAGCACGACGATATGCCCGGCTTCGGTCACCGTTTTCAGTTCCTCGTAATTGCCGACGTTTCTGCCGTCTTTGACCGCACGAAGTCTGATTTTCGCGCAGATGTTCGTGCCGAAGTATTGGTTATATTCCGTCAACTGTGCGTTAAGCGTGGTAAGCCCCGTGCCCTTTGCCCTGATTTCCGCAGAAATCGCGTCGGCGTTTTCTTCCGATTTCGTCTTGCATGTAAAAAACTCTTTGTCGTCGGAAAACGCGACGTTCATAAACTCGTCCGTGAACGTTTCGGCGCCCGCTTCCGTGACAACCCTTACGAAAATCGTCCTTGTGTCCGGCTTTCCGTCGGGTTTTCTGCCGCCGATTGTCAGTATGTTTTCGATGCCGTACTCTTTCGCGCTGTCCGCAAACTCCATCGAATACACGTTGGGCACGACGAGGATTGTCTTTTCGATTTCTTTGATGACTTTTCCGTCGTGCTCGGCAGTGATTTTGATTTTGGCAGAGCCCCTTTGCGTTGCGGTAATAGTTGCAAACTGCCCGTGTTGTTCAAGGGTTATTACGTCTGCGCCGTCGATTATTTCAAATTTCACGTCCGCGTCGTCATCGCTTTCGGAATATGCGACGTAGGTGACTTTCGTGTTATTTTTTTGCTTGATTTCGTCGCCTTCGCCGTCATAATACGACGTACGCACGTCAAGGTTATATTCGGTAAACTCCAAAGAAAAGTCCGTTGCGCCGACCTTTCCCGAAATTTCTTCGTCCGAAAATTCTTTGTCAAAAGACAAGGTCAATACGAATTTGTTTTTGGAAATCCTTTCGATTCCGCTTGCCGTGACTCCTTCGGGCAAGGTAAGGTCGGATATTTCAAGGGCGTCGTTTTTGCTTTCGACGAAAAGTTTTGCCGTTGTCGCTTTGTTTTTCACGGTGACTTTCGCGCCGCTGCTTTTTCCGTTGACCGCAAAGCCCGTGCTGTCGGTATCGACGTTGACCTTGACGGTCAAAACCTTTTCAAGCCCTTCTCGTCCTTCGGGACAAGTTATTCTGACCTGCGTCTCGCCCGAAAACAGCGCCTGCGCCACGCCCGTGACGGCGTTGAGTTTCAGAATGTGATTGCCGCCGATTTCTTCAAATATCCTTGTTTCGCCCGAAAGATTTTCGGGGTACAGTTCTGCGGAAAAGACGTTTTCGCCGCCGTTTATCAAAACTACGTCGCTCGTGATTTCATCACCGTTGACTTTGGGATAAATTCTTAACACTTTCGTGGAATATGCGGAAACTATGACGCTGTCCTTAAATCCTTTTTCGGCGGAAATCGCCGTGATTTTCACCTTTCCTACGTTATCTATATGAAGTTTTCCGTCGATTATTTCAAATCCGTCGGGGGCTTCGTCGCCACCGACGCCCGATATTTCAAACGAATATTTCTGATTCCTTGCGTTGACGGGCTGCACCTGCGCCAAAAACGCGATGGGGTCGTAATCGGCAACGTCCACGTCGATGAACCCGTCTTCGTTCTGCGTCGTGATTTGTATGCCAGTCACGGGAATGTCCGCGTAAACGCCCGCCGCTTTCCCCACGGAGAACAGCGCGATCAGAAACACAATCGGTATTATCATTATAAGCGCGATTATTTTCTTTTTCATATCAATCCCCCTCCGTTACCCTGTCAAAGCGGGCTTTAATCCCGATAAGGTAATATAAAAGCGAGCCGACAAACTCCGCCGCCGCGCACACGCTCACGAAAACGTAAGTAAACCAGCGCATATCTTTGCCCCTGACGTTCGACAATACGTTGACGAAAAGGGGTATTCCGCCAAGAATCATCGCGGACACAAGCCCCAGCACGACGATTATCGACACGTTGTTGTTGCTTTCCCTCACGACGTTGTCTTCTTCCAGCGAAAACTGCGGACTGTTCAGATCCTTTCTTGTGGCGTACAGTATCTGCGACAACGCCATCATCGCGCCGACGAAAAACACGAATACGCCTTCGCCCGCCGACACGTATTTCTTTGCAAGAAGCACCGTCGCCGCAATGCCGACGGACAAGACTGCCACCGCAAAACTGAGTGCAATTTTCGCGCCCATAATCTCGTTTATCGAAAGCGGCAACGTCTTTTCGACATAAAACGACTTCCCGTCGCGGCTGACGTTCGTCGCGCAGAACGTGTTAGTAAGCGCTCCGAAAAGCACCGTGAGCAAAATCGCCAGCTCGAAATCGCTCTGAACGAAAACGAGCGACGACAGGAAGTTTTTGCCGATGCCCATACAAAAATATACCATAAGCGGCATTATCGCCGCCACCGTGAAGTACTGCACCGCGTAATCGGGCGTGAACAGCACGAGATTGAATTCCTTTTTCAAAAGACTTAAAAACGGCGGGAGTTTTCTTGCCGCGGATTTTTTTGCAAAAATCATTATTGCGCCCGCCGTCGCGCGCGTTTTCATCGCCTTGTTGTACAAAAGCGACGTTATGAGAATGCCGATTGCGCCCGTCGCGACGGGTATCGCCACGATTATCCCCAGATTTTTCCAGACGTCCGTTTTCAGTGTGAACGCCGCGATAAAGTTTGCGGGGACAAGGTTTTTCGTCAACGAAATTATCGTTGTCATCGTCTTTTCGGAAAAGAAAAACTTGATTTCGCCCGTTGACATAAGGGTTTTTAAGAAGTCGAGCACCGTCGCATAGCAATAAAACAGCGCAAAAAGCACCAGCGTTACTATCACCAGAAGACAAACGTACTTCGACGAGAAAAACTTTTTGACGTAATAATACGGCATCGCAAGCACGCTCGACACCGAAAGCGACATAACGGGAATAATAAACGCCGCAAGCAGCCCGAGGATCACGTATCCCGCGCCCTGCTTCGTCACGCTTGCGAACACCGCCACGAACGGCACGAGAATCACAAACGCCGACAACACCTGTTTTGCGTAAATGAAAATGATTTTTGAGTACAGTACGTCTGACGCCTTTACGGGAAGAGTCTGGATAATCATTCTGTCGTCGCTTTCAAAAATCGCGCGGTTTATTGCTACGACGCCGCCGATAACGTCGACCACGAAAACGAATTCATACACGAACGTCATTATTTCATATTGCCGCGCGCGCACGTCGCGTACGCCGTTGAGCCTGATTTCGGTATATTTCGCGACAAACGCGCCGAACACCTCGATAACGACGTACATAATAAACGCCGTCATCACAAGCGTAAGCAACGCGCCGACGATATCGATGTGTTTTTTGTCACGCTTGAAATAAGACAACTTTTCGGTCATCTGTTTTTTCAGAAGTACGCCCAGCATCAGTCTTCCTTATTAGTATCGTAATACTTTTCGATAAGTTCGTCGCCGTCGAATTTGTCATTTCCGGTGACGATGATTTTTTTGAGTTCGCCCGCGGCAATTATAATCACCCTGTCGCAAACCCTTTCCACGACGTCGAGATTGTGCGACGAAAACAAAATGGTTTTGCCCGTCTGCACGTACTCGCGCATATAGTTTATGACGGCGTTCTGCGTGCGGGGATCGAGACCGAGCATCGGCTCGTGAATGAGCGAACCCATCATACATATTTTCTGTTTCATTCCGTGGGAGTATCCCGAAATAAGTTTGTTTATGCTGTCGCCGAGTTTGAATACCCCTTCCAACTCCTTGATTTTCTCGTCGCGCTTTTCGTACGGCACGCCGTAAACGTCGCTCATAAAAGAAAGATATTGCATACCCGTCATTTTTGTGAACACCGTGTGATTGTCGGTGACAAAAGAAAAATTGCGTTTTGCATCCACGGGATTTTTCGACACGTCGTACCCCGACACGGTTATCGTGCCGGAACTTAACGGAATCATTCCCGTGATACATTTAAGAGTGGTGGATTTTCCTGCGCCGTTTGCGCCAAGGATACCGACGACTTCCCCTTCCGCACAAGAAAAAGAGATGTCTTTTACGGCATAATCGGATTTTTTGCCGTACTTTTTGAAAAGATTTTTTACTTCAAGGGGCAACGAACCGTCGATCGGCGTGCCAAGTGTTTTTTTATTATTTTTCATTGTATCTCTTATCTTCAAGTAATATATCGCGTATGCACGCGTGCGTGTTCTAATAAAAATTATTAGATACCTTATCATATATCCAAAAAACATATTTGTCAACGATAAAACCGCCCGAAACGCCTTTTGTTTCGTTATTCAACTTTTTGTATAGTATTTGCAAAAAATAAATATCGCCGCTCTTGACAAATAAAAAATATGGTTTTATACTATATTTACATACCCCCATAGGGTATATTGAAAATTAACGGAGAATAGCAAAATGGAAAACGTAAAATGCGCCGAAATATCTTGCGCCGATTGCTGCCGAAAGAAGCACACGCCGCGCGACGAAAAATCCCTCAAATGCCTGAACGACAGGTTAAATCGCATAATCGGACAGTTAAACGGCATAAAAAATATGTTGAACGACAATCGTTATTGCGGCGACATACTCGTGCAGTTGTCCGCCGCCGAAAGTGCGCTGTCGGCATTCGGGTATGAAATTCTGTCCGACCATTTCAAAACCTGCGTCGTCGAAAACGTGAAAGACGGAAACACCGCAATCCTTGACGAGGCGGTTGAACTCATTAAAAAACTGAAATAGTTAAATTATGGAAAAACTTAAATTCAACGTTTACGGTATGAGTTGCTCGGCGTGCGCCGCGCGCGTCGATAAGGTCGTAAGGGAACTTGACGGCATAAAAGACGTAGCCGTGAACCTTCTCACAAATCAGATGGTCGTCGACTTTGACGAGCCTGCCACTGTCGAAAAAATCGAACGTGCCGTTTCGGGCGCGGGGTATAAGGCCGCTCTTTTTAACGATAAATCGCAAAAAAAGGAAAAAGTCAATCCGCTTATCCGCTCGATAATCCGCCTTGCCGTGTCCGCCGTCCTGCTTATCCCCCTTATGTACGTTTCGATGGGCGGCGTTATGTTTGGCTGGGATATGGGCGCGCTGAACGGCAACCCGATGGGTATCGCGATATACGAACTTGTGTTCTCTTTCGTCATACTTGTCATCAACGGAAAGTTTTTCGTGAGCGGCACAAAGGCGATTTTCCACCGCGCGCCGAATATGGATACTCTTGTGTCGATGGGCAGCGGCATTTCTTTCGTATACAGCGTCGCGCTTATGATCCGCGCAGGCGTAAATACCTCATATCTTCATCATCTTCCGCACACCTTGTACTTTGAGTCGGCGGCGATGATACTTGTACTTATCACCCTTGGAAAAACGCTGGAAATTTACAGCAAAGGAAAAACCACGTCCGCGATAAATGGGTTGATGAACCTTGCCCCCGAAACCGCAAGGGTTATTAAGGACGGCGAAGAAAAAGAAATTCCGCTGTCTTCACTTGCGACGGGCGACGCGTTTGTCGTACGCCCCGGCGAGAACTTTCCCGCGGACGGCGTAATATTGTCGGGGAGCGGCTCCGTCAACGAATCGGCG
>ERZ779673.691-NODE-691-length-13980-cov-1.779102_pt1 | contig 13980 bp, 6 predicted proteins | sample MGYA00511956_ERZ779673 | MGnify/ENA primary metagenome ERZ779673 (study PRJEB29588, sample SAMEA2152065) | human gut metagenome | biome: human gut; feature: human-associated habitat; material: faeces | place: Denmark | collected 2008/2010 ... | reverse complement strand
GTTTACTTTTGTCAATGGTTTTTCGTATGCTACCTATGTTACGCAGACGTTATAAGGAGATTATGGATGCACAAAAGGGGTTAGGGCGAATAGAAGGACAAATGTCGTTTTTAAATAGGGTTAGGATGATGGAAAAATCTTTTTCTACGTTAATATCTTGGTCCTTGGAGCATTCAATGGAAACCGCAATTTCAATGGAAGCAAGAGGATATGGTAGTGGAAAGCGAAGTAGTTTTCAATTATTTCGAGTAAAAAAGGGTGATTGGAAATGGATCATTTTTTTCCTAATCGGATTTACGGGAATCGGTGTAGGTATAGGCAAGGGGATTTTTTCTTATTCTTATTATCCAGCTATAGAGGGAACGGGTATAAGGCAATATATACTGTGGTATAGTGTTTATTTTATACTTGGTATGGCTCCAATGGTAGTGGATTGGATGCATTTTAGGCGTTCCAATGAAAGAAATGCTGAATGAGGGATATAAAAAGATAGAAATGTGTGTTTAAGAAAGGAAATATGTTGTGAAGATATTTGAGTGTAAAGATGTAACTTTTTTTTATCCAGAAGATACTAAGCCTGCAATTGAACATATTAACTTTTCTTTGGAAAAGGGGAAAATATATGTTTTATGTGGGCAATCGGGTAGTGGGAAAAGTACACTTTTAAAGCACATGAAAAAAGAACAGATACCTTTTGGTACTGGAACAGGACAGATGTATTATTGTAATCAGATATTAGAAGAAATGGACACAAAACAAAGCTGTCAAGAAATTGGTTTTGTGGGACAATTACCAGATGAACAGATTGTTACGGACAAAGTCTGGCATGAGTTGGCATTTGGGTTAGAATCATTGGGGATAAAACCTATGATAATACGTCAAAAAATTGCCGAGGTAGCAGAATATTTTGGGATTGGGCAATGGTTTCATAGAAAAACAGACACACTTTCTGGGGGGCAAAAACAGATATTAAATTTGGCATCAGTAATGGCAATGGAACCAAAGTTATTGTTATTGGATGAACCTACGTCACAGTTAGATCCGATTGGTGCAGAGCGTTTTTTGCATACAGTTGAAAAAATTAATAAGGAATTTGGTACAACGGTTGTTATATCTGAACAAAGATTGGAGGAGGTACTTTCTATTGCAGATGAAATACTTATTATGCATGATGGAAAGTTATTAGAAAAAGGAAAGGTAAGAGAGTGTGCTGCCCTTTTACAAGATGGCAGAAAAATGATAGGAAAAGAACTTCCTGTTGAAAAGGGGATGCCGGTTTCCGTAAGAGCATATATATATGGAGCAGATATAGATTCTGAGGCAGATCATAAGGAAGAGTTTAGTTTGATGTTTACACCACTCACGGTAAGAGAGGGGCAACTTTGGTTAGAGAGTTGGCAAACAAATCGGGAGAAGCAGCAGACGTATCAGGAACAGGATTGGCAGGAGAGTATAGTCTCTGAAGATAAGAAAGAACAAAAAAGCAAAAACAAACAAGTTGCGATTGAAGCAAAAAATGTTGTTTGGGGATATGAAAGAGGAAAAGAAGTATTGAAGGACTTTTCTATAAAAATACCGAAACAGAAAATTACAGCTATTTTAGGTGGGAATGGTTCAGGAAAAACGACAGCATTAAAAGTTTTAACTGGTATTTATAAGGTGAAACAGGGAAAGGTAAAACAGTCAGAAATTTGTGGATATTTACCACAAAATCCACAAACTATGTTTACAGAAGCAACAGTGGAAGAAGAACTGGCAGATGTGATATGTTTTGGAAAACCAAAGATAGAACCGTCAGTTATCCGCGCAAGGGTGGAGCAAATGTTAAATCGAATGGAGCTTGTTTCTCAAAGAGAAAAAAATCCATTTGATCTTAGTGGTGGACAAGCGCAAAGACTTGCAATTGGAAAAATTTTATTGACAGATGCCTCTATTATTGCAATGGATGAACCAACGAAAGGTATGGATGCAGCTTTTAAAGAGGCATATGCAAAAATGTTAAGAGAGCTTGTAGCGGATGGAAAAACAATTATTTTAGTTTCACATGATATTACATTTTGTAGTGAATATTCGGACTATTGTGGATTTCTATTTGATGGACAAATGATTAGTAGCAGTGCTACCAGAGAGTTTTTTAAGCAAAATACATTTTATACGACACAAGCTAGAAAAATGGCAGTGCATAGTTACCCAGAAGTTGTTACGGTGACTGATTTGTTTGAATGTATGTAGCTTTTTATTGGTAGAAAATATAGTGATAGAAAATATGACAGAGGAAAGGAGTGTGAGACTATGGATAATCGGAGAAATTATGGAAGTTTTGCGGTACAAAGTGCAATACAGAAAAGAAAAGTGGCATCTCGACTGTTGACGTTTTTAAGTATTTTGTGTATTATGGCATTGTCGTTTCTTGGAATGAAAGGCAAGCATTATTTGTTGATAAGTGTGTTGTTACTTGCAGCTACCATTCTACCTATGTTTCTGGTTTTTGAATATAAAAAACTAAGGGCAAGAGAGATTGTATTGTTAGCCACATGGATTTCTTTTAGTGTGTTATCAAATGAAATCTGTGCTCATACACTTCCTCTACATATAGGAACCATGATGGTTGTGATAGCCGGAGTAGCAATGGGACCCGAGGCAGGTTTTTTTATTGGGGCAAGCAGCCGATTGATTTGTAACTTTTTTGATGGGCAGGGTCCATGGACACCGTGGCAGATGGTGGCATGGGGACTTCTTGGTTTTTGTGCAGGACTAGCTTTTAATAAAGTATCATTGAAGAAAAAGTGGGAACAGGAAAGTCTGGCAGAAAAATTATCGTTAAAGAAATCAAATGTAATCACATTTGTGTTAGGTCCTGTGATTTGTGTCATTGTGGCATGGCTATTGGGATATATATATTACCTGTTATTTGGAAATGGAGAAAATTTTTTTGGATGGTATTTATATGTATTTGGTATTGCAGGATTAGTAGTTGGTTTTCTATTGCAGAGAAAAAAACTTTCAGCAGATACTTGGACACTAACGTTATTTACATTTTTTATGGTGTTTTTGCTTTATGGTGGTATTATGAATTTTGCCACCTTATTGCTTCAACATATAGCAGATCCGAAAGGAAATGCAATCACAATGGATGCCTTAAAGTTACTCTATATCACTGGAGTACCATATGACTTGGCACACGCGGGGGCAGCAGCATTTTGTATGTTTGTAATGGGAGAGGCAATGCTTTCTAAAGTTACAAGGATACAGACTAAATTTGGCATATGGTTTTAAGGAAGACAACTTGGTACTTTGGTATCATGAAATTAATTTTATTCGAGGAGGAAATAGGAATGAGAACAAAGAAGAGAATCGCGAGCATTCTTTTTGCAATGATGTTGACAGTTGTTAGTGTGTGTTCTGGAAATGTTGCTATAATTTCTTTGGCAGCAGATCAGAAGGAGATGATAACTGTTTATGTAGCAGCAGAGGGGATTGGAGAGAATGGAAACACAGTAAATGTGGATAAGACTGCAGTACAGGTTGAGGCTGGAACAAAAGCAACTACTGCAATTAAAACAGTATTAGATTCCACAGAGTACAAACAGAAATATACCATCTCATCAAGTGCATGGGGGGATAGTTTAGATGAAATCAATGGACTGTCTACTTATAATGTAGGAAATGATTGGTATTATTGGTCTTTTTATATTAATGGAGGATATTCTGATCAGGGAATCGGTAGTTATGAATTACAGGATAATGATAAGATCAGTTTAATTTATTCTTATCAAAACTATAATACAGAGTGTAGTTGTTATGTGGATGATACAACAAAGACTGCTACAGGAAGTGCTATTACAGATGCGGTGGCAAATGCAAAGGCACAACAGCAGGTACTAGCAAAAGAAATTTATCATGCACAGTTTGCAGATGGAGCAACTGTACCAGGAATTGATGATGTGAACGGATTATACAGTGTATTTTCTTTAGTTCGTGCAGGTGCAAATTACCAGGCTTTTTATGATAAAGTAGTTCAGAAAGTAGGTAAGCAGCTTGGTGAACTTGCAGTAAATGGAAAGACAAAAGCCACAGATGGAAGTGTAATAACAGAAAGCAGCATTTTAAAGACAGGAGTTGCTGCACAAAGTTATGCAAAGATGGCATTAGTTATGACTGCTCTTGGAAAAGATGCGGCAAATATCAACGGCTTTAACTTGATTGCACATTTAGTAGATAAGTCTGTGTATTCTGCTTCTAGTATTTATAGTAGAGAAAGTATGATTTTATTTGCAATTGATAGTGCAAATTATGTATTACCAGAAGGAACAAATTATCTTACAAGAGAAGAATTGGTAAATACTGCGGCTGCAGATGTACAAAATCAGATTGGTGTATCTGTTTCATGGCAGTCACCAGATTCTGCTGCAATGGCAATACAACCTTTGGCACCATATTATAAAGAAGCAAAGACTGCATCTGGCAGTAGCGTAGGATTTGCTTCTGCTTTGCTTGTTAAGAATTGTGATAAGGCAATGCGTTATTTAGAAGCGGTGCAGAATACAAATGGTTCTTATGGAACAGAAAAAGGAAATGCATGGTCATTAGCACAGATTATGATTACTGCAGGTGTATTTAACGCAGATATTATGGAAGAAAAGGATCAGACGGATTTTGTAAAAAATGGGAATACATTATTTACAGCAGCAAATGTTTTTGTAACAGCAGGAGAGCAATCTAGTGTAGATAAAAGTTTAATGGAATTTCAACCAGAACAGTTACTTCGTGGTCTAAATGCTTGTGTACGTTCTTTAGAAAAGCAAGCATCTATCTTTGACATGAGACAGGATTCATGGAAAACTGTGGATATTCCAGCTGTTAAAAAAGAAAATACTACAAATCAGAAGAACAAAGTAACTGCATTAAAGGCAAAGAATAAAAAGGTATCTGTTAAAAAAGGTAAAACAAAGAAAATTGTATTTATTTTGTCTACACAAAATAAAAATAAGATTACAACAGATAAGTATAAAATTACGGTAACTGGACAATTAAAGAAAGGAAAAGTACAGTTATCAAAAGGAAAGTTGGTAGTGACAGTAAAGGGGAAAAAGAAAGGAACTGGAACTGTTAAGGCAACTGTAGGTAATAAATCTGCAAAAGTGAAGGTAAGCATTAAATAGAAAAATTAACAAATTTGTAATTAAATCTTTACAAAATTGAAATTATCTCTTATAATAAATGGCTGTGTAGAATAGACAATTAAATAACATTTATGGTTGCATGTATTTGCATTAATAGGGAATTTAGTGAAAACCTAAAACAGCCCCCGCTACTGTAAGAAGGACGAATGCTTTTTGTCGAGAGACGCCACTGGGAAACTGGGAAGGAAAGCAGGAGGATGAATTCGAGCCAGGAGACCTGCCATAAATGGGTAAGACAGAATTTCGGTGGGAAAGGAGTCTAGATAGCCATATAGAGGTATATATTTTGTAGTTTATAAATCAAAATGTTCACAGTTATAAGGTTTATTTAGAGTGGAATCGAAAGGATTCCACTTTTTTTATTCTATGGGAAAGTGCGTCCTATAGAGTAAAATGTTCCACTTGTCTTATGGGGGCTGTATTTCTCATATGTCTAGACATGAATCAGTGTTATGAACAAGTTGCATAGGAAAGGAGTTCCCCTAAATGAAAAAATTGAGAAGGGCATTTGCACTGCTGTTATCTGTAATGATTATGGTATCTATGATACAACCAGGCATTACGATTACCAGTTATGCAAGTGCAGAGAAAAACAGCGTATCAATTGAAACTACACTAAAGGATGGAAGTACAATACGTTCCAGCAAAAAGACATTTAGTGTAATTGCAAGAGATGCACAGGATAATAAAGTTGAGACCGAGGTTACTTTTGATGGTGATACGGTTAGTCCAAGTTGGAATGATTCGCAGAAAGCTAGTTATACCTTGAATTTTACAGGTAAAGAGGATGGTATACATACAGTTATTGTATCTGCGGATGAAGAGAGCATCACTTATCAACTTACATATAAAAAAGCAGAACCAGGTGAATGCATCGGATATGCAGTTATGGATGTGGAAGCGTTCACTATTTCAAAAGGATTTATTATAGAGCCTGTATTGGTACCTGTAATTGAAGGAGAAAATGCAGCACAGGCATTGAAAAAATTGATTGAAAGCAATGGTTATGGACTTACTTATACGGGTTCATTAACTTCTGGCTTTTATATGTCAGGAATTTATGGTTCTAATTATTCTGGAAATAAAGATGCCAAGAAAGAACTAGATTTAAGTGGTGTTGCATTAGAAAAAGGAGTTGCTGAGAATATCCCTTCTGTTGCAGAAAAATTTGATGCAACGGATGGTCAGGAAGGATGGCTTGGCGAGTTTTGCTACAACTACATGAGTGGATGGATGTACTGTGCAAACGGACTGTTCCCTAATGTAGGATATGCAGATTATTATATGGAACCGGGCGATGTACTCAGAACACAGTTTACCGTTTATTATGGTGGAGAAATTGGCGGTTCAAGTTCACTTGGCGGTGGATGGGATGATGCCTACGCAGTTGCAGATAAGGATAAATTACTTACGGTAATTGCTACGATTAACTCCTCTGCTAATGTAGATAAATTAAAAGGAAATACAAAAATTGCATCTGCGTTAGAAGAAGCATATGAAGTTTTACAGGATATTACAGTTTCACAAAGTAAGGTGGATGCTGCAACAAAAAAATTGCAGGAATTATTAGTAGGCGATGAGGCTGGTATAAAGGGAATCTCATTGAATCAGGAAGCTGTGACAATGGAGAAAGACCAGCAGTTACGTTTACAAGCAACTGTTGATATGGATGAAAACAGTACAATTCCAGTTCATGCAGAATGGACAAGTAGTAATAGTGTTGTTACTGTAAGTGACGGAACATTAACAGCAGTAAAGCCGGGAACTGCCAATATTACGGTTTCTTATAAGAATTTCTCGGCAACTTGTACAGTGACAGTAGTAGAAACTCCATTGACAGATATTGTATTGTCAAAGTCAAAAGAGAGTATTTTAAAGGGAAAAACTACTACATTAACTGTTTCTATGATCCCTTCTAATACTTCAGATGATACAACAGTAGAATGGAAAAGTAGTGATGAAACAGTTGCCAAAGTTTCACAAAAAGGTGTAGTAACAGGTGTAGCATCTGGAACAGCAATTATTTCAGCTACGGTTGATTCTTATACAAAGCAGTGTGAAATTACAGTAGAGGAACATGCCTTAGAAAAGATTCAGCTTTCAAAAACAACGACTTCAGTAGCCGTGAATAAAAGTGTATATTTGAATAAAACTGTTTTCCCAAGCAATCAGACAGATGGAAATAGTTATAGCTGGACTTCGGATAATACAAATGTAGCAACAGTTACATCGTCAGGAAGAGTGACTGCAAAGGCTGCAGGGACTGCAGTAACTTGTCAATCGACGGTAAGAAAAAATGTTTATGATACTTGTGTCGTAAAAGTTGTTGCTACTACGGCTGTAGCAGCAAAGAGCATTTCGATGGAGCAGGATGCTGTAGAAATTAGCAATAAGGAAAGCCGTCAATTAACAGCAACTGTATTGCCTCAAAATCAAACAGATCCAATTGTGTGGAAGAGTTCTGATGACAAGATTGTTTCAGTTTCACAGGATGGAGTTATTTCTGGTAAGAAAGCAGGTAAAGCAGTAATTACAGCTTATGTGGGATCTTATAAAGCAAGCTGTACCGTAACGGTAAAAACACGTTACACCAATTATCCTTCTGACTGGCCAGACTTTAGAAATGGTGCAGATAATCTTGGGATTACCAATGCAGCTACACCAAAAGATGCAAAAACGACAGAATTATTGTGGGCAAAAAAAATCGGTGTTGGTTTTGGTGGAAATGCAGTAAGTACACCGATTTTAGTAGATGGATATTTAATTTGTATGCAGGGAAAGAACTTATTGAAATATAATGCGGAAACTGGGGAACCTGTACTTGATGCAAATGGAAATCAGGTAAAGGGTACAATGGTTGGAAGCAGTCCTTACAATATTATTTCTCCTACTTATGCCAATGGTATGATTTTTGTTGGATTATCAGGTGGTGTTGTGCAGGCATTTAATGCAGAAACTTTGGAATCTCTTTGGGTATATAAAGATTCCTTAGGTGGACAGCCAAATTCTCCAATCACATATTCAGATGGATATGTTTATACTGGTTTTTGGAATGCAGAAACAAAAGACGCAAACTTTGTTTGCATTTCTGTAGATGATGAGGATACAGAAAATACAACAGAAGAAAAGAAAGCTACTTGGAAACATGCGATTACAGGTGGTTTTTATTGGGCTGGAGCTTATGTAAACGGAGATTATGTTTATGTAGGAACAGATGATGGAACATCTTATGCAAATTCTGCGACAGCAAAGGTTATGTGTTATAATAAGCGCACTGGAGAGGAAAAGGATTCCTTGACAAATATTGTGGGAGATGTTCGTTCTAGTATTTCTTATGATAAAACATCAGGACGAATTTATTTTACAACAAAGGCGGGCTATTTATATTCTGTCAAGATTGATGCAAAAGGCGGATTTTTAAAAGATACTCTTACTGTTTTAGCGTTAGGTGGAGCAAGTACAAGTACACCAAGTATATATAACGGACGTTTATATGTGGGAGTTAGTGGACCTTCCCAGTTTGGAACCAGTGGACATGCTGTAAAGGTAGTTGATCTTTTGGCAGATGGAACTATGCAGATTGCATATTCGGCAGCAATGCCAGGATACCCACAGACATCGGGAACGATTTCTACTGCTTATGTAGAAAAAGAAGGTTATGCGTATGTATACTTTACATATAATTATACACCAGGCGGAATTTATGTATTAAAAGATAAGCCGGGACAGACAGAGGCTATAGCCGAAGAGATATATAGACCAACAGGTGCTATGGCACAGTATTGTATTTGTAGTGTAATTGCCGATAGCAAAGGAGTTTTATACTATAAAAATGATTCTGGATATATGATGGCAGTTCGTAGTAATAAAGCATATTTAGAAAATGTAAGTGTAACTGGTGGAAATGCAATCATGGACAAAGGGGTAGCATTTAATCCTTCTGAGACAAAACATGAAATTGTGGTAGATCAGGGAACAAAGAGTGTACAGTTACAGATTATGACGGATACGGCAGCAGGTGTAACAGCACAGATAGACGGAAAAGAAGTAAATGAGACAGAGGTTACATTGAAAGATGGAACAGCGACAGTTACAGTAAACGCAGTATGTGGAAATGATACGAAAAAATATGAGTTTACAATTCGTGAAAAGAGTAGCAATGCGAACGCATCTGTTTTACGTGTAAATGCTTCAAATTCGTATACAAGCAGTGTTCTAACAAGTACACCAGCATTTAATGCAAATAACTTGGAGTATACTGTAAAATATACAGGTACAAACAGATTTATCAATGTTTGGGCAGATACAGAAGATAAAAATGCAACAGTTCAGGTATTTGCAGAAAGTGAAGTTGGTACTTCAACAAAGAAAAATGCAGATGGTTCTATTCCAGTGACAGCAACAAATAGTGGATATAATCGCTATGCTATTTATTTTACTACAGATTATGCTTATGCAAAGGTAAAAGTTGTAGTAAGTGCAGAAGATGGTTTAACTAAGAAGGAGTATGTAGTTACGATTAATCGTACAACAGGAACTATTACACCTTCACCAGAAGTAACTGCAACACCAGAGGTAACGGAGACACCAGCGGTGACAACAGAGCCAGCAGTAACAACAGCACCAGCGATAACGACGGCACCAGCGGTAACAACCGGCAACTCCTGTTATACCGATTATAAGTCCAGGATATACATGGTATCCAACGATACCGACACAGACACCTAGTGCAACGAGTACTCCAATTCTTCCGGCAGAAACAGAAAACCCAGCAATGACGGAGGTTCCATCTGTTACCAAGCAACCGGAAATAACAGAAACGCCATCTGACACAGAGGCACCGATAGCAACGATATTACCTACACCAGGAGTAATACCTACACCAGAAATTACAATGACACCTACAGTAGAACCTGTCAGTACAACAACTCCAGATGTAGTGGAAACTCCAGTAGCCACAACAGGTGCAGGAATTGAAGATATAGAAGACGGTAAATTGCCAGATGCCCCTTCTCAGCGAGTTAGTAAAGTTTCTATAAAGAAAAAGGCAAGCATTTATGTGAACCAGACTGCAAAATTGAAAACAGTTATCACACCAAAAACTGCATCACAGGCAGCGATTGTATGGAAGAGCAGTAATAAAAAGGTTGTTAAGATTTCAAAAACAGGAAAGATTACAGGAATGAAGAAAGGAACTGCAATTGTTGTTGCAACTGTTTCTGGAACTGCAATTTCTGCAAAATGCAAAGTGACTGTTAAAACTGCAACACTTAAGGTAAAGAAGAGTAAGTTTACTTATAAAAAGAATAAAACAATAGGCTGGAGTAGAATTGTAAAACTTGTAAAGGGAGACAAGATTACCAGTTGCAAAATTTCTAATAAGAAAGTTTTAACAAAGACCAAAGCAGGTGTGCTAAAAATGAAGAGAGCAGGAAAGGTTAAGATAACCATCAGAACTAAGTTTGGTGCAAGGAAAACAATTCGGTTACGATTAAAAAAATAATAAAGTTATGGAAATAGAGTTGTGTTAAATTTTTATAACAAGAAAATGATAAGGGAGTCGTAGATACTCCCTTGTCGTTTATGGAGGAATGATAGATGAAGTTGGGAGGAATAAAAAAGAGAGCGTTTTCGGTGGGGCTTTCTATGGTTTTACTGTTGCAAATGCTACCAATTGTACCAATAAAAGCAAATGCATGGGACAGTAAGAATGTAAAACAGGATATTGGAATTCGGTTTTATGAAGATGAAACTCCTGGATATCGGTTTTATTTGAATGCGGGGGAACGTTATATTTTAGAAACGGTAAAGGAACCGAATGTAGGAAGTATTTATGGAGAATGGTCGGTTATGGATTTGCTTCGTGGGATGTATACCAAAATGGACTATATCAATGCAATTCCAGCAGACTATTTTACAAACTATGAAAAAAAAGTAGAGAATTATGTGGCGGAAAAAAAGGGAATTTTAGATCGAAGTAAATCAACAGAATGGTCGAGAATGACCCTTTCCTTAACAGCGATGGGACATAGTGTTACGAATGTAAATGGCTATAATTTCGTGGATCAGTTATCAAAGTCATTTAAGTTTTCTTATAAACAGGGAATTAATGGACCTATTTGGGAAATTATTGCATTAAATACTGGCAGATATACGCTTTTAGAGGAACCATCTTCCTATGAAGAAGGGGATATTAATAGCATAGGAAAAATGATTGATTATATTGTGGAGCAGGAAATTACACAGACGAATGGAACTGTGGGAGGATTTGCTTTGACAGGAGCAATACCAGACCCGGATATTTCCGCTATGGCGCTACAGGCATTAGCACCATATTATTTGGATGAATCTGCTTATGAGAGTGTTATGTGTGAAACTGACTATGAGAAATTGTGTCAGGTAGTAGAACGAGATGTGTATATATTATCTACATTGCAATTGGAAAATGGAGGATACGAAAGCTGGGGAAGTATCAACTCAGAATCGATTGCACAGGTTATCGTAGCTCTTACAGCATTAAACATTGATCCTTTGTCAGACATTGTTTCGCTTCCTCATATAGGAAAAACGTGTACCTTTATCACAAAAGGAGCAGAACGAGATGGTGTTACAACAAATAACATGATAGATGCGATTCTTACCTTTTATGCGAATGGTTCAGGAAGTAGCCCTGCAGTGGGAGGATTTAAACACGTTACCGCTGGCTATGATGGTGGAGGAAATTCTGGAGTGACGGTAAATGCTATGGCAACCGATCAGGCAGTGTATGCGTTAATTGCCTATGATCGATTTTTAAAAGGGGAAAATCCTCTTTATGATATGAGCGATCAGATGGATGGCAGTTACCAAAATGCCAGTGCGGCAAATTATCAGATAACCTTTGATGGAAATGGTGAGCAACCAAACAAAGTGGAAAGTTATGCCCCATATGCGGAGATTACACTTACGAATCAGGGAATGCCAGATAATTTTATTGGATGGAATACGAAGGCTGATGGAAGTGGAACAAGTTATGTTCCTGGTGAGTTGTTATCTATGCCAGAAAAAAATATAACTCTTTATGCAATGTATGGTTCGAATCAATTTTCTATTCAATGGGAATTAAATGGCGGAACGGTGTCAGAGGGGACTGTGCTTGCAAATAGTTATACAACAAAAGATACCATCCGATTACCAACTGCACAACAGATTACCAAAGAAGGATGTGTATTTACAGGATGGTATACTAATCGGGATTGTACAGGTACACCAATAGCAAAAATAGAGGAAGGTAGTTATGGAGACTATACGTTCTATGCAGGATTTGACGTTGACTGGACATCGATTAATGAATTTTATGAAAAAGTCAGCAGTTTGCCAATCGGTTCTATTACATTGCAACATAAGGCGGACATTGAGCAGGCAAGAAAGCTTTACGATGAAATGTATGAAGTGCAAAAACAGGAGGTATTAGAAAGTACCTATGCGAAATTGGTAAGTGCAGAGCAGGAGTTAAAAGCTTTGGAATCAGGTGGTACAGTAACAATAGAGCCATCTACAACACAAAGTAGTGTAATACCTCCGACCATAACGGCAACGCCAGAAATTGTGATAACACCAATGGCAACGGATGGAATCATAACTCCTACACTTTCTGCGCCGCCAGTAGTTACAAAAGAACCAGAGCAAGTGCAGCCAACATTAGCGGTAACGGAAACTCCAAATGGAGAAGAAGGAAAAGCAACAGAAATTCCAAAGGAAATTGAAGAGAGCTCTGCACCAGAGAATACGCCTAATGTAGTAGAAAGTGCAGTACCAACGAACATACCATCGACTACAGTTCCCTCAAAGACAGAAGAGCCGACATCTACATTAGAGCCTTCTGTTATGGCGATTGTATATCATCTAAATGGTGGAAAGAATGTAACCGCAAATAAAAAAATAGTAAAGAGTGGTCAGTCCTTCCCGTTAAAAAATCCTTATAAAGTAGGGTATATTTTTAGAGGCTGGGATACAGAGAAATCATTTAAGAAACAGGTAAAAACCATATCTTATGAAGCGGTGGATAGTTATCATGTATATGCAAAATGGGAAAATGCTAAGCTTACTAAAAAAGCAAGCATAGCCAGTGTGAAAAAATATACATCTACGGGGTTGAAAATAAAAATTAAAACAAGAGTGGCAAAAGCAGAAGGATATGTACTATGTGTAAGCACAAATAAGAACTTTTCAAACAGCAGAAAAATTTACTTTAAAGGCTTAACAGGAAAAATAAACAATTTAAAGAAAAAAAGAGTTTATTATGTGCGTGTATGTGCATATCGAAAAGATTCTATGGGAAATAAGATTTATGGACCATACAGTAACCTCAAAAAGATAAAGTTATAGATAATTTAGAACTAGAAGAAAGGAGTAACCTATGAAAAAGCAGAATAATAAAAGGAATCGAAAACAAATAGTGGTAACTGTGTTTTTTATAGTGGTACTTCTTTCTGTCTTTTTATTTTCTCCAAGAGAGCAGGAGGATGCTGCTCTTTTGGAACGATTAAATACAGCTTCCAGTGTACAGTTAAAGGAAAAGAAAGAAATCAGTGGATTTGCGACCAAGACTAGGGTCGAAAAGAAAAAGAAAGAAAATGAAAAAGAGAAGAAAAAAAACGAAACCAAGAATGAGAGTACAGAAACCAAAAAGAATGTAACGGAAAAAGAAAAAGCAAAGGAAAAAGAAACAGGAGAGCAGGAGGAGACAGAAGAATATTTTACTACGAGTATAGTAGATGGAGAAATTGTAACACAACGAATGTATATGTTCACTATT
>ERZ779673.688-NODE-688-length-14038-cov-1.858113_pt1 | contig 14038 bp, 10 predicted proteins | sample MGYA00511956_ERZ779673 | MGnify/ENA primary metagenome ERZ779673 (study PRJEB29588, sample SAMEA2152065) | human gut metagenome | biome: human gut; feature: human-associated habitat; material: faeces | place: Denmark | collected 2008/2010 ... | reverse complement strand
GAAGAAACCTCACAAAACTGCTACCAAACACACACATCACCTAATATAATTTATGCAAGCAATTCTTTTTACTTTAACAACTTAAAAAACTATGCTATAATACTCTTAGAATAAACTAGGAGGTCAAATGAAAAAGCAAAGCCCAATAATTAAAATCTTGTTATTTCCCATAAATCTCCTAAAATATGAAGTACTTGGAATCTATTACACACTATACGCTTTACTATACCCATTTATCTTTATATTTAATAAAATAGGGGATAAAGCGTACAGCAAATATGAAGAAAACGCTAGAAAAAATTCAGGCGTTAAAGAAATGGTTGAAGAAGAAGTAAACCTAGATAGTGGCACATCTGCATTCAAAGGTGAAGAAAAAAAAGAAATCAAAAAAGACGATCCATACAAAATAGAATATACAGAAACTCTTGAAGATAAATGGAACAAATTCTATAATAATCTTTCATTTGTCAAAAAACAAAAAGAAAAAGACCTAGCTCAAAACAAAAATCTAATTGCAGCTCTTCAAACTGACACTGAAAGAAGTGAAAAGCCAGTAACTTACAAATACGTTGCTTTAGATAGTTCTGGTAAAAAAGTAACAAACACATTCTATGCATATTCAAAAATGGAAGTATATACCTATCTAACTGGTGAAGGTTATACCGTTCTATCAATTGAAACCAGCAAATATATTGAACTTTTCTATGGCCCATCAGAATTTAATAATTTTCGTTTCAAAAACAAAGACCTAATATTCTGGCTAACTCAGTTATCTACATATCTTAAAGCCGGCATAACTTTAACAGATTCAATGCGAATTCTAGGTAAACAAATGAGTAAAAATCCCAGAAAGAAAAAAGTCTTTGACTCAATAATTTACAACCTAACTCTAGGTGAATCCTTTTCAAGTTCTCTAGAAAAGCAAAGAAACTCATTTCCAGCATTACTTATAAGTATGGTCAAAGCTGCTGAAGCCACTGGTGAACTAGAAGAAACCTTAGATGATCTAGCAAACTACTACACAGAAGTAGAAAACACCAGAAAAGCCATGATAAATGCCATGAGTTATCCAGCAATCATCTCTGTCTTTTCCATCGCTGTAATTGTCTTTATCATGCTATATGTTATCCCCCAATTTGAAGACGTATACGCATCAACTGGTGCAACCCTAAATGGTTATACACTATGGATTTTAAACTTAAGTAAATTCTTTGACACTAACTTTGCCTTAATCATAGGTGGCTTAGTAATAATAATCTCAATCATTATCATCTTATACAAAAAAGTAAAATCATTTAGAAAAAACTTCCAAATATTTGCTATGAAAATACCTATCTTTGGTAAAATAATCATCTATAAAGAAATGAATATCTTTGCTAAAACCTTTGCATCTCTTCTAAAAAACAATGTCTTTATCACTGATAGTATGAACCTTTTAAGTGAAATAACAACTAACGAAGTATATAAAGAAATCATGTTTAGAACTGTAAACAACATTGCTAGGGGAGAAAAAATAAGCACATCATTCAAAGACCAATGGGCTGTTCCAGAAGTAGCATACTACATGATCGTAACGGGAGAATCTACTGGCGAACTAGCCGCAATGATGAGTAAAGTAGCAGATTATTACCAAACAGAACATAAAACAATCATTAACAACATGAAAAATTTTATTGAACCAGTAATGATTATCTTCTTAGCTGTCGTAGTAGGTGGGATCGTTCTAGCCGTAATCTTACCAATGTTCAGTCTTTACAGTCAAATTAAGTAGGTACAACATGGAAATATTTATCTTCATAATAGGCCTCATATTTGGCTCCTTTTATAACGTAGTAGGACTAAGACTTCCAGATGGTGAATCCATCATCAAGCCAGGAAGTCACTGCCCAAAATGTAATCATAAACTATCATGGTATGAAAATATCCCTGTATTGTCCTATATATTCCTAAAAGGAAAATGTAAAAACTGCAAACAAAAAATATCATTTATCTATCCAGCCATCGAACTATTAACTGGAGTTCTCTTTACTGCAAGTTATATAATCTTTGGTTTAACATATGAGTTTGCTATCGCTCTAATCTTATCAAGCCTAGTATCAATCATCTTTGTAAGTGACTCTAAATACATGATCATAAATGATAGTCCATTAATAATATCAGGTATTCTTATCACCATCATTAAAATTATTAGTCTTGGATTAAAAGAAACCATATATAGTATTTTATCTGGCTTACTAATATTTATCATAGTATATCTACTAATGTTACTTGGAAACTTCCTATTCAAAAAAGAATCACTAGGTGGTGGAGACATTAAACTATCATTCATCGCAGGACTAACTCTAGGCCCAATCCTTGGAGTATTCTATATCATCTTAGCATCATTTCTTGCTTTTCCATACGCCATGTATATTAGTGTTAAAGGAGAAGAAGGAATGCTTCCATTTGGTCCATTCCTAGTAACAAGTATGCTATTACTATACTTTAACTCTGATCTAGCAAACATATTTATAAACGCCTTACTAGGCTTATAAGGAGGAACTATGAAAAACAAAGGATTTACCCTAGTAGAACTTTTAGCAGTTCTAGTGCTAATTTCATTAGTAATGGTAATCGCTATTCCCGGAATCTTTAAAATGCGTGACCGAATGAACGAAAAAGCCCTAAACGCTAAAATCGAAAGCATTGAAAGTGCTGCTATAATGCACGTTCAAAACAACTCTAACAAATATAAAAGTTACTTTGGTGAGTGTACTACAAATGGTACTCACTGTGAGTGTACAAACAACAAATGTAAATATAAATTCGTAATAAATATTAAAGACCTTATCAAATCCGGTGACTTAAAAAAAGAAACAAAAGACGAAGAGACTATCGAAGAAAATTCATGCAGTATCTATAATCCAAAAGATAAAACAATGTGCATGGACTGTCTAGACATAAATATAACACTAGATGCAACATACAAAACAGCAACTGCTTCCTTAGATTTAAACTCAGCAAATGTATGTCACGAAGAATACACTACAAACTAAAAAATACATTAGTTACTTCATTTCACTAATGTATTTTTTTAATGTTTTAGCATTTGGTCCAAATATTATCTTAAGTTGATTATCAATTTCTACAATTCCTTTAGCACCAAGCCTTTGAATAGCTTCCTTATCTGCTAAAGTAACATCCTTTAAAGTAACCTTTAATCTAGACATTGTAACTTCACTATCAATAATATTTTCTTTACCACCTAAATATTGTACTAACTTATTTATCTCATAAGTAAAATTCTTTTTATTAAGTTTAACAACTACAAATGAAATAATTAATAGTACAAAAAATATAATTAAATATTGCCACCACATATATTCATCACCTAAAAATATTATACTATATTAAAACAAAAAATAAAATCACTAAATAATAACCATTTACATAAAATATATTGAGAAAATGAAAGGGTGAATTAATATGTGTAATAATAATACTGAAACAAACTCTGGCAACTGCATTGCTGAAACTCTAAAAGTAATTCAAATACTTCAGCAAAACGTTTGTCCTGAAAGTGGACTAGATTCATGTGATAGACCAATGCTAGGTGGTTCTCCAAACTGCATAGTATGTAACACTAGACCAATAATGCTTTATACATGTGCTGGTAATGGAACACCATTTTCTATGCCAACAACTAAAGACGCTACAACAGACTGTACTGCAACTGGAGCCACAAACTGTAGTACAGTATTTAGAGTAGAAAAGGTAGATGACAACTGTGCAACATTTAGAGTTCTAGTAGCAAATGCAGATAGCACTACAGAGCCATATCTATCAACAAACAGTTTCTTCACAATGAACCTAAACTGCTGCTGCGCTATTAGATGTTTAAACGACTGCTTTGTAGATAACATATGCAATAACTAAAATGCCCTCGAGGCATTTTTTTATGTTAACATCTCAGTTGTCTACTTTAAGTATACCAGTACAGATTCAATATAATAAAAAAACAATTCTTATTAAGTCTATCAAGCATAGACTTTTTCTAATTGACAATAAAAGGTTAATAATTTATAATTTTATTAGATAATAGGAGTAGAAAATGAAAAAGAAAATAGTATTAATGATTGCACTTCTAAGTATAACCTCTAATGTACAAGCTTTATCATATATTAAAGCAGAAAATAATTTATGTACAGAAACGGAAAATTATAAAAAATGGAAATTACTATCACCGACTGAAAGACAAAATACTATCATGCCAGTAAAATGTGAAGAGTTTTACACAACAAATAAAGACTTAAGCGCATCTGTAGGTAATACTTTTAATGTAAATTATAAAACATTAAGAAAATTTTCTTTATTAGACTATGGAAAAGTAAGTAAAGCACATGACCAAGAAAAAACGAATATGTGCTGGACTTTTGCGACTACTTCTACAATCGAGTCATCTCTATTAATAGAGCAAAATAAAGAAGTTGACTTATCAGAAAAACATATTGACTATAGTACAATTTATACACTAGATGATGGCACAAAAAATCCATTCGGTTACTATAGTAAAACTAAAGATGTTGGTGGCAACTATTATTTATCAGGTGCCTATCTATCTGCTGGACGTGGTCCAATTTTAGAAACAAAATTACCATGGGGTACCTCATCAAGTTCAAAATCTAATACCCTTAATCAAAAAAGTGATTACTATGTAAATGAAATTGACTATATATCAAGCAAGTCATGTGATGCAAATACTATCTTAGCAATCAAAAAGAATTTAACTGAATATGGCGCAATGGGTGCTGTAATTTACGCAGAAAGTCCAACATACGTATCCGATGATAAACTTGCATACTACTACAATGGATCAAAATCAATTAACCACGCTTTAACAATTATTGGCTGGGATGATGACTATAGCGCTTCAAACTTTAAAACAACACCAAAAGGAAATGGTGCATGGCTTACTAAAGATACTTATCCTACAATATTTACTGGAAATAGTACTATTCCAGCAGGATATCATTATGTAAGTTATTATGATACTAATATCTGTGCAAGTTTAATGAGTGCTTATAAAGTTGAAGCAGCATCATTTGATAATAAATACACAAATAACATTCATGGCTTTAGCGGAAATATTGAAACAACTGACGCATCATCTATTATTTTTAAAAATATCTACACAAAACAAAATAATGCTTCAGAAAAACTTTCTAAAGTAAATATTTTTACTGGCTATCCAGGCGATAAATATGAAATCTACTATTCAGACGTTGATGACTATTCTAAAGCGGTAAAAATAGGTGAAGGAACGGCTACAAAAGAAGGATATACATCAATAAACACATCTAAAAATATTAGCATCACTAGCGAAAAATTTTATATATACCTTAAATACACTACTGCATATAAAGAAGTAGATAATGGTAAAACTTACTACGTTTTCCCAGTAGAAACCTTTGCTTCATCAAGTACTGCTGAAGACAAATGGTACTATGTAGCAAATAAACCTAGTGGAGTAAGTTACTATAGCATAGACTCAACATCATGGATAGATACAACAACAAATAATTCATTACAATTTTATCCAGTAATATCAACATTTACTAAAAATGAAACAGAAAACATTGAAATCAAAAACACTACTAAAAATCCAACTGACCTTAACATTCAAAATGGTGGGTATGTTTATATCACTTTAAACTTAACAAACGTAAATATAAATGACTTATCTTTAAAAATCACTAAAAATAATACTGACGTAACAAATAAGTTTACTATTACAAAAGATACAAATGGTTTTAAAATAACCTTAACGGATAAAGTAACTGCTGGAACTTATGAAGTAACAATATCATCAGCAAATGCAAGTACAAAAACAACATTTACCATAGAAGACAAAAAAGATGTTTTAGTAACAAATATTAATATAGTTGGTAAAGATGAAATAAGCGTTGCTGGTACCCTTAATTTATCAGTAGAAATAACACCAACAAATGCCACAAACAAAAATATATACTGGAGTGTCAACAATGTCCGAGTAGCTACAATTAACCAAAGTGGTATCTTAACTGGTATCAAAGAGGGCGATGTAATTGTTACTGCATCAGCAAAAGATGGAAGCGGCATTAAAGCAACTAAGACAATTAAAATAATTGATATTAATAAAGAAGAAGGTAATGGAGAAACAATCATAAATAACAATGGTAATAATCAAAATCAAAGCAGTACTGAAAACCCCAAAACTGGAATCAGCAATCTAACTGCAGTTCTTCTATCATGCTTATTTATAACAGTAACATTATTCATTTTAAGTAAAAAACATAACGTATTTAAAAAATTCTAAGAAAGCCTAAAAACTTTCTTTTTTTAACTTGTAAATAAATAAAAAAATATGTAGAATATAAAAAAGAAGAAGGTGATTCCATGAAATATATAAGCCTACTACCAGCTGATCTTTACACAGTAATAAACAAAACTTTATTAACTGAATATGACAAGAAAAACTTAATAAGCCTATACGAACCTATTATTGGTGCTCTTCCCGTAAGTTTATACTTATCTTTATGGAGTGACCTAGACAAAAGTGAAACATCTAGCATAACTCACACTCATCATCACCTAATGACCATTCTAAAAACTAAATTAGATGATATTAAAGAAGCAAGAAAAGCCTTAGAAGCAACTGGACTTCTTAGAACATACTACAAAGATGGTGAAGAACTAAACAGTTACATATATGAACTATACGCACCACTATCTGCATCAGAATTCTTTAATCATCCAATTCTAAATATCGTCTTATATAATAACATAGGTAAAGATGAATACGAAGAACTTATCAAAAACTATAAAAAGAAAACTTTTAACTATACAGGTTTTGAAGAAATAAGTGAAAAAATAAATACAACATTCTCATCAGTACCCGCATCTATGCTAGCTGGATCATCCATCAAAGAAAAAGAAACAAACAAACCCGAAGTAACCAATCTAATTGACTTTGACCTTCTATCATCAAGTATTCCTAACAACATTCTAAATGAAAAAACACTAAATAAGAAAAATAAAGAACTAATAAACTCACTAGCTTTCATCTACAACCTAGATACTTTAAAAATGAGTGAAATCATGCGTATATGCTTAGATGAACAAGGAATGCTTAACAGAGATATCCTTCAAAAAGAAGTCAGAAAATATTATGAATACAACAATACTGGGGCACTACCAACACTCATCTATAGAACTCAGCCAGAACACTTAAAAACCCCAGATGGAGATACATCAAGTAGAGGTAAAATGATCTACATCTTTGAAAACACCACGCCATATGACTTTCTAAGAAGTAAATATAAAATTGGCACGCCAACTGCATCAGACTTAAAAATTTTAGAATATCTAGCAGTTGAACTAAACATGACTCCAGCAGTAATCAACGTCCTAATTGACTATGTTCTAAAAATAAACAATAACAAACTAACTAAAGCATTTATTGAAACAATCGCTGGTCAGTGGGCTCGCCTTGGAATCAAACCCGCACGTAAAGCCATGAAAGAAGCTGAAAAAGAATACAAAAAGAAACCTAAAAAAGAAGTCAAAAACGTAAGCAAACTTCCGGTATGGTTCGGTAAAGACCAAGCAAAAGAAGAAATAAGTGAAGAAGAACAAAAAGAAATGGAAAATCTATTAAAGGAGTTTAGATAATATGGAAGAACTAAAAAAATATCAAAAATCTAACTTAGATGACGCTCTAAAAAAAGATTATGCCCATGCTCTAACAAACGAAGAATTTAAAAAAACAGTCAAAAAACTAAAAATAAAAGATAGCATTGCTTACAAATACACATCAAAAATTGAAAGAACAATGCAAGAACTAGAAAACTGTAAAAACTGCAAAAGCATTCACATGTGCAAAAATAAAGTTGAAGGTGCAGTATACTATCCAACCGTTGAAGAAGATTCCGTAACATTTAACTATGTTGCTTGCAAATATAAAAAAGCAATCCTTAAAGAAAAAGCCGAAATAAAATCAGAGTTCTTTGAAATGCCATATGAAATTAAAACTGCAAAAATGTCTAACATCGATATCACGGATGCTAAAAGAGTAAAAATAATCAAATGGCTAAAAAAATTCTATGATAACTTCAAAGAAGGAAAAACAGAAAAAGGCTTATACTTACATGGATCCTTTGGTAGTGGTAAAACATATCTAATTAGTGCTCTTCTAAATGAACTATCAAAAGAAGGCTACACCGCACTTATAATCTACTACCCAGAATTACTAAGAAGCCTTAAAGAATCATTTACAAATGACGACTATTACACAAGAATTAAAGCGATAAAAGAAGCAGACCTTTTACTTCTAGATGACATTGGTGCAGAAACCGTAACCGGATGGAATAGAGACGAAGTCCTAGGAACAATCCTTCAGTATAGAATGGAAGAAAAAAAAGCAACATTCTTCACATCAAATTTAAACCAAGAAGAACTAGCATCTCACTTTAGCACATCTAAATCAGCAGAAGAACAAATTAAATCAGGCAGAATAATGGAAAGAATAAACCAATTAACTGAAAACCTTGAATTAATAAGTGATAACAGAAGAAAATAACCTTCTGTTTTTTGTTGCTTTTTTACATTCCTTGCTTTACAATAATATATAGAAAGTAGGAGAGTGTAAAAATGAAAAAGAAAAAATATCTATATTTATTATTACTACTTATTTTACCGATAATCTTTTTTAGCGTAAGTAAAATAAATTTAAAAAATAGTATTAATAAAAACACAAACAAAACAGAGAATAGTGAAGAAATAGCGCTAGGTTCAACATCAACAATAACATTTACAGATACGACCCTAAAGGTATGTGCAAATCCATGGAGTTCTAATCACGACAATAAAATAAGACAAGTAACAAAAGTTACTATAACATGCAGAAATAGCAGAACAAATTTTAACTCTGGAGAATTAACTGTAATAAGCAAAAAAGCTCCATTTTGGGATAATCAGTGTGGAACACTTAACGTATCATCTTGGGCCGGCGGTGGATATAATTGTACAATAAAAATGATTAATACAACTTATAAAAATTATGAGGTTGATAAAGATACGAAAACAGCTAATAAAATTAATAAATATATTCTAGATGGTAATGGTGGAAAGGTTAGTTATATAAGTTCAGGTAATGCATCGTCACTAACACTTAATGGTGTATATGGTTACCAAGCTGAATTAGGAAAATATAGTGCCAAGCGTGATGGATATTCATTTGAAGGATGGGGAGAAACTGCTTCTTGCACATCAGGAAGCAAATCAACCGCAATTTTTAATACAAACAACAAAAAATATTATGCTTGCTGGAAGAAAACTTCATCATCAAACCCAGGAGGGGGTACCTGTAAAGGTGGCGAAACATACAACTTTACTGTTAAAGTGGGAGAGCAGGTTGAATTAAGAAAAGCAATAATTAAAAAATGTAATTTTTCAACAGACCCAGCAGCTACCGCGGGCTCATATAAAATATTATCAGGAAGTGAAAATATCACGATAACAAATAACTCCGCAACAAGTGGTGCAACAACTTATGCTAAAGGAGTAAAAACTGGAAATGCTAAAGTTGAATTATACTATCCACTGGTTGGAATAGGAAACAAAATAATATATGCTAATATAACAGTAACTGGCAATAGTTCAAATAATGGTTATACTGTAAACAAAACAGCATGGATAACACAAGATACTACAGTAAAAAACAGTTCAGGAAGCAATGAAACAATAAAGAAATGTTCCCAAATTTATGTGACAACATGTAATGGAAATTCTCAAGGAGCAATATGTTCATTCACTTATAATGGTAAAACATATTCAAGCCTAAATAGTAAATATTACAATACAACAAAACCATCGGCATGTAACGGCGGCGGTGGTGGTGGTGGAAATACTCCACCCCCTATAACTCCAGTTCCAACACCAATTAAAAATACTGAGCCAATAAATGTCGTAAGATATGCTAAAAACAACGCATCCGCAGGTGGTAAACAAGTAAACTGTGGAGATGAAGTTTACGTAACAACGTGTGAAACGCTTACATCAAGTACAAATCCAACATGTGTAGTTACAAAAATAAATGGCGTATCAGTTAATACAACAACAAGAGTATATAGAAATCAATTAGTAATGTCTAGAAGTGCTCTACCAGAAAATTGTAGTAGTGAAACTAAACAATACACTATAAAAGAAACTTCATTTTATACCTCAACATCTAAAATTGGCTCAAAAACTGATAACAGCATTCCATGTGCTGAAGAAGTTACAATTAATGGAAGTTTATCTGAAGCATGTACTTATTCAAGTAATAAATATTGTAAAGTAACTTATAATGGAAGTGAAGGATATGTCTATCGTTATGACTTAAGTTCATCTCAAGTTGATCCTGCAACATGCCCAGAAGAAGTAGAAGCAAGTTGCTATTATGATGAAACTAATGACAAATATATTTGGTCAGAAGAAGACCTATCAGATAAATATACTATCGATGCATCAGCAACTACAGAAGATGATTGTAATGCATTAAATGGTGATGGTGAAAAAAATTGTAAAACAAGCGATAAACAAACAGAAGTTAAAGAAACTAAAAAACAAGTAAAAGTATGTTATGAAAAGAAAAACAATAAAATAACAGAAACAACAGACATCATGGATATGTTCTCTTGTGCAAAAGATTACACTCAAAATCCAGTTGAACAAACAGAAAACACATGCGATACAGTAAAAAATGGAACATGTCATAAAACATACTTAGTATCATGTTCAAACGGAACAAGACCAGCGTTAGAAATAACAGCATCCCTACTAAATCAAGGATTGGGTACAATTACTATTAAAGGAAGAAAAATATCTAATGAAGTAACAAGTTATTACTTAGATGATTCATCTAATCCAACAGTAGATAGTTTATGGAAAGACTTTGCCGATTCAAATAAAGTAGCATACGAACAAAAAGAGGCTGGTTTATACTATGCTTGGGTAAAAGATGAAAAAGGAATCTTAAGTAGACCAATGTTTGCTGTCGTTCATGATGCTGATATTACAAACACTCTTCAAACACTAAGCGTAAAAGATGCAAATGACGTAGCAGTAACTCTAAATAGTATTGAAGGTGAAAACGCTTACTTAGACGTAATGCCAAGTGATTATTCACTATTATCAAATAGACTTAAAAATGATAAAACTCTAGCAGGCTTTGATTCATTATCAATGGGATATAAAGTAGAAGTTAATAGCGATAAAATAAGCGTTTTTGCAACCTTAACAAGCAGCGATGCTTCATACGTTGAAGGATACGAACCAAGAACAGTTAACTTAGATTATGGTGAAAATAAAATTTTAATTAAAATTAAAAATAAAGAAGGAAAAGTAAGAACTTACACAATTATTGCTATTAGAACTGATGACAGAGTTTCAAATAACCTTCTAACAGACCTAACTGTAAGTAAAGGAAAAATTGAATTTGATCCATATGTAACTGATTATGATATCGAAGTACCTAAGAATACTAAGAAAGTAAGCATAAATGGTACATTAGCAAGTGATACTTCATCATTTGTAGAAGGAAATGAACCTCGCGAAATAGAACTTACTGAAGATATCACAACAGCAGTACTTGAAGTAATAAGCGAATCTGGTATAACAAGAAGTTATGTTCTAACATTTATTAAAAAAGGTGCAGAAGAAGAAACAAGCACTAGTGCTTATCTAGATACATTAACAATCGAAGGAACTGCAATTGACTTTAACAAAGAAATCTATGAATACTCAGTAACAGTACCATACGAATACTCATCAGTTAACGTATATGCCTTCCCAGAAAGCGATAATGCATTTGCTGAAGTAGAAGGCGATAGAGGACTAAAAGTTGGTGCTAATAACCTAAAAATAACTGTAAAAAATGGTAAACTAACCAAAACTTATACTATAACAGTTATTAGAAAAGAAGCAGGATTAGAAATATCTAATGACGTTACTCTTTCATCATTAACTGTTAAGGGTTATGGAATTGACTTCTCTCCAGAAAAATTAGACTATACAATCAAGATTAAAAGAGAAAAGAGTTTAATTATTACAGCAACTCCAACAAGTAACAGATCTGAAGTATATATGTATGGAAATAATTCATTAACAGGATTTAGTACAGTAAGGATTAAAGTTGTTGCTGAAAACGGAGCTACAAATATTTACTCAATTGATATTCAAAAAGATAGTTACAACAAAGTCCTTGAAATAACATCCGTAATCATTGGAAGTGTAATTATTTTAGGAACGGGTATAATAATAGTAGTTCGTAAGAAAAATAAAAAAATGAAAGAATATTTAGGAAAGTAGGAATAATATGAAAAAATTACTTATTAGTCTATTACTTATAATGCCTATAGGTGTATTTGCAAAAGTTGATCAAAATACAACAACAACCATCTGGAATGTTAAAGATGAAGCAGATGCTAAATCAAAATGTACTGCAGCAGCAAACCAAAATGGTGGCAATAGTATATCTAATGCCACCGCTGGTTACTATCTAGAATGTATCGAAGTATCTTGTACAAATAGCAAAAACGTTTATAAGAAATTAAACACTTATGCAGTAAGTTGTGCAAATGGTAACTCTAAACCAAATGCTATAATTGATGCAGGAGCTCCTGCAAGTGAAATTAAAGAAGGAGCCTCTTGTACAGACACAGGTGCTTATGTATACTTTACTCAAAAAACATTCTATAATTGCTCACAAAACACTGGTGGCTCAGATTATACAACAACTACAACAAAATCAAGCGGCAATGATAACAACAATAATAATAGTAATAACACAAATACTCCAAACAACAACGAAGAAAGCCCAAACACTGGAGTAGAAGATTATTATCTAGCATTATCTATCTCAGCAGCAGTGCTAATTGGCGGACTATTTATTTTAAATAAGAAAAATGTATTCAAAAAGATTTAAATATTAATAATTTTATGATATTATTAATATAGATTTGAAGATACCTGAATTTGGTTAAACAAGTCGGTATCTTTTTTTGGAGGTAATATGAAAAAGTATATATTAATGGCTATGTTATCAATTTTAGTTCCATTAAAAGCTAATGCTGCCCTAGATATCGGTTATGTAAAAGACTATCAAACATGTCTAGACTTTCAAGCAAGTTACGGGCAAGCAAACTTTAATCAAGGATATTTCGGTCACTGCATCAAAGCAACATGCTATAGTGGAACTTGGCAAACACAATTTTATACAGAAGGTCTAGTAAAATGTTCAAATGGTAATCAAGACCCATTATATTTTGTTGCTAAAAGTTCTTGTACTGCTTATAGTGGTGCTTGTAGAAGTGATGCTTATCCAAAATATTGCGCAATACTAGCATCATATGATTGCTCTAGAACAAGTAATGGTCTAACTTATCAAACAACTACTAAGAAAACAACTACTACCACAACAACGACTACAACAAAAAAACCAAATCGTCCAAACAATACTAAACCAAATACAACTACCTCACAAACAACTACCACGACTACAACAACAACTTTAAAAGATAGTAACAATTATTTAAAAGAACTAGATTTAAAAGATACTGACTTTATTTTTAGTAGAGAAGTTGAAACATACAATCTAAAAATCTCTAAAGATATAACAAGTATTGAAGTTACTGCTAAACCAGAAAGTGATAAAGCCACAGTTAAAATTGAAAACAATGAAAATATTGATATTGATAAACCAATATTAGTAACTGTAACAGCAGAAGATGATACAAGCCGTGTATACAGAATAATTCTTTCATATGAAGATGAATTAGATAGTAACACAAACCTTTCAAAAATTGAGATTCAAGGATACAACTTAGAATTTAAAACAGATGTAACTGAATATAAATTAAAAATAAGTAGAAGTGATAAAAAGTTAGACATGATTGTTGAAACCGAAAGCGATTCATCAACATATGAAATAAAAAACAATTCTAACTTAAAAAATAAAAGTAAAGTAGTAGTAACTGTAACC
>ERZ779673.681-NODE-681-length-14155-cov-1.639149_pt1 | contig 14155 bp, 10 predicted proteins | sample MGYA00511956_ERZ779673 | MGnify/ENA primary metagenome ERZ779673 (study PRJEB29588, sample SAMEA2152065) | human gut metagenome | biome: human gut; feature: human-associated habitat; material: faeces | place: Denmark | collected 2008/2010 ... | reverse complement strand
ATCATCTTTACTATATTCAAAAAATTTAAAAATATTTTTAACATTTTGTCTATCATTTTCATCTGGATAAAGTACTTCATATGCAAAATTTTTTATTAAATCAACTTCTTTTTGACTATGTATAATATCATTTAAAGAAGAAGCATCCATTTTTTTATACTTTTCTAATATTTCATCATGAAAAATTTCAAATAAATAGTCGCGAATATCTTGGTTAATAGTATTAATCTTATGATTTGAAAAATAAGAAAAATTAGTAAAATCTGTTTCATCAATTATTTTGCGAAAATGGATATCATTTAGTTTAAAATAAGTTTTGGCAATAGCTTTCCCATCACGATAAATTTCACTATAAATATGATTTAATACATCAATTACATTATTTCCATTTACCTTTTTACTATAGATTTCTTTTGCAATATCGTCATAAAGCAAAATATATTCATGTTTTTTCAAAATTTCATTCAAAGAAAATTTATTATAATATTGAATTAAGGATTTTTTATGACTTTTAATTAAATACTTTTTTAATGTATCTGAATAAATTGAACTAGATAATATATTTATTACATTTGCAGTACTATAATTTTTTAAAGTTTTAGTATGATTAGTTTTAGATAGAATTATTTCCATTCCCTCATCTGAAGCATAATTAGCCTCATAATCTAAGTAAGAAATACATTTAATACTATCTAATATTACTGCATAATTTTTATTTACAAAATTCCAGGCAAGAATGTTTGACTGTTTATACTCTTGTAAAGCTTTTAAAGCAAACTTTTTATCCACATAATCTTTAATATCATCAGATTCAATTTTTTTAATTTTTAATATGTCAGCAAGAAGTTTTTCATCTTTATATAAAAATAATGCATCCATCAAAAGTTTTTTAGTATCGCCTTTTTCTATCGCATAAAAATAAGTTGATATATTTTCCTCGACAAATTCCTTGATAATTGATTCTTTAATTTGATCTTTTTCCGAAAATACACCAATGACATTATCTTTAGTAATTGCTTTTTTATAAAAATATAATCTTAATTTTTTATTTTCAATTGTATTAATATAGTCTTCGTTTTTAAACCTACTGGTATTACAATCAATAAAGTATTTCTTCACTTTAAATGGTATATCGCCACTATTAAAGAAGTTGGATAATCCCTCTTTAGGAATAAAATAAGGGGGTTTGTAAAATTTGAAAAAAGATTTTTTAAATTCAGGGGAATATTTTACACTAGACGAATATTCAATTACATCTGAAAATTCAATATCTTTAAAATAATCAAATACTTTAATTCCAAACTTATTTCTTGAATATAAAATTCCATATAAAATTTTAATTACCATAGGATGTGTATTTGAATCGAAAAATAATTCTAGCAATTTATCGGTACTAGTAATAGATAATTTTACATAAATATATAGAATATATCTTTGTTTAAAAATATTTTTTGTTAGAATAATAGATGTATTTTTTTGTAATTTCATAACAACCCCCATTTGCCATTAAAATTATATCAAAGAAAACAATTTATGTCAAATTTGCGTAAAGTGTTTTGTATTCATTAAAAATAAAAAATGCTAAGAATTTTTTGTTTTCTTAACATTTTTATTTTGTTTTTTTAAAGAATTACTTATTTCCCTTAGTAAAAGAATTTCTTCGGAAACTATTTCTTCTTTCTTTTCTACTTTTTCCTCTTTTTTAAGTTTTTCAATTTTTTTCTTAGTCATATCATCAAGAGTATTAAGCGCCTTTACCACTAAAAAGATACAAAATGATATAATTAGAAAATCAATAATATTTTGAATAAACATTCCATAATTAATTGTTGCATCACCTACTTTTAATGATAGATTTGTAAAATTAATGCCTCCGATTATAACCCCTATAAGAGGCATAATAATATCGTTAACAAGTGATGAAACTATTTTAGAAAAAGCTCCACCGATAACAACACCGACAGCAAGGTCAACTACATTTCCTTTGGAAATAAATTTTTTAAACTCATTTAACATCTTCTTCATGATGTTTCAAATCCCCCTTAAATGTTACATACATTGCTATTATATATATAATTACAGTAAAAATAAATCCTAATGTGAAATAAGAATATTTTGTAAATAACACTCCAATTAAAGTTAAAAATAAACTTGTTAAATAAAGTCCATAATAACTTAAAGGTAAATATTTATCTAAGTTATATTTTTTTAAACTAGGAATATGTTCATCTAACTTAATAAATGTATTTACAATATTTACAAAAAATAATAAAATTGCAAATATTGCACACATTTTTGCAAGACCAAACGCAAATGATAAATCAAACATGTCTGTATGAAGTATAGTTATCGAAGTACTAGATTCATAACCAAAAAATTCAATTTTATATTTAATCCATTTTACATTAAACATTATAAATGTTACAAATAATGCAATTACACTATTAATAATGTTTTTATCCTTTGGAACTTCAACATTTAAATTAACCTTATCCATTGAGGTAATCTTTTCATCTAACTTGTTTAATCCTTCATCAATTGTTTTACCAATACTATCGACAACATTTGTAGTTTCACTAGCAACCTTTTGAATATCTTCTTTAGCCTCTTTAACAATTTCAGTAGCTTTTTCCTCTTTTGAAACTGTTTCATCTTTAAACTCAACTTTTTTAATAGTTTTCTTAGGTGCAGAAGGTTTCTTAGAGGTATCCTTTTTTACTGTTTTTGTCTCGCTTACTTTTTTATTAGATTTTTTTACATTACTACTACTTTTTTTAGCTGGGGATTTTTTAGTAGCCTCCTTTTTTGTAGTTTTTGTTTCTTTCACTATAGTTTTATTTTCTTTTTCATTATCTTTCATAATAAACTCCTTTTTCTCTAGAAATATTATACACCAAAATAATTATTTTAAAAAGGTCAAATAGTCCACTTTACATAAAAAAAGAAGATTTTAGTTCTTCTTTGTAAGTATTTTATTTTTTATACATTTACGAGGATTTTCAAAATCATTTTTGCGGACGGAACTTTGATCAAAAATCATTGGTTCAACATCTAAATATTCTATATTTCCATTATCATCATAATATATAGTTAAAAAGTAATCACCCATTAAATTAGGTAGTTCATTTTTCATCATAAACGATGATTGATCCACATTACAAGGTGCTAAAAGCATATGAATATTACGATAAAGCATATAATAAATTTTATGATAATGACCTCTTATTGAAAGTTTTGGTTTAGTTCCTGAAGCCATTTGATCTATACCATTTTGCGGTTTTGTAGATAGTATTCTTGATGTTCCTCCTCCCGGATGAAATAATTCCACTTTACAATTATTAAAGTATACAAAAGCTCTATCTTGTCCTAAATATTCAAAATCAGGTCTTTTTTTAGCAACTTCCTCAGCAAGGACAACTCCATAATTAAATTGATGAGTTTGATCATGGCTTCCTTGAATTGCATGCCATTTTACACCAGGATATTTAGGAAGATTTTCAATAACATAATCAATTTGTCCTGTTGCACCATATAAAAATACCTCATGAATATGGTTTGGTCTAACGCGAGAATAATCACCATCAGAAATATCGCCAATATGGTAAAAATCAGTTATACCACGATTATAAGCTTCATAACAAGCAGTATTTACCATTGAAGGTTGACACCATATACTACCATAATGAGTATCTGATACAACTAAAATTTCTTTTTTATTAAGTTCCTCTTTGGGAGGTTTAATTACATTATCTTTGCGTTTTTGAAAAGTTTTGCGAATTACTAAAGTACCATTTATATCCACAACATCAACCGGTCTTCCATATTCATTTAATATTGAAATCATTCCATATAAAGCATCAGTAGATATATCAAGTTTACTTCTTAGTTCCTCAAAAGATTGTTCTTTTTTTAGCAAACGATAAATTTTATCTATTGAATCGAAATATGCATGTTTATTTTGATTTATTTCTTTAGTATTTTCAAACTCCCCTAATTCATTTTTAGAAATATTAAGTTTTTTAGTTGTTAAATAATTATCTTTACTAGGTGTATAATATGGCATTACTTCAGGAAGCATTCTTTTTAACTTTCCAGTTTTTGTATAACTTAAATTTACTACCATAGCGCCAATAGTATTTTGCTGCTTATTTGCTTTCATAAGAGGAGTTCTTTCTACTACTGAAGGAATAGAAAATATTTGTGTATCTCTAATCGAAGGAAAATGTTGAATAGATCTTGTCCCACTTAAGAATATTGCATCATAGTCTTCATAGCTTGACATACTTCTTGAATATGTCTGAGGTGGATAAGCAATTGTATAGGCATCTCCCACTTTTAATTGTTCAAGTTTAAATGTTACATCATTAAAATGAACTGTACACGCTTTTGGGCCCAAATAAATCATGTCATCACGATGTTTAGAAATATATTCGCCAACATTTAAATCTCTAGAAAATTTATGATCATTTTTACCAGTGATAAATAGAGTCTGAATACCTTCGACTTTTGGATAATATTCAATTAAATGGTCGGCTTGGCCATAAGCATCATTAGTTATTAAACTTTTACCATACTCTAAATTACTTTCACCTTTATAAGGTCCCTCCAAAAGATTTCCTAAAACAAAAACATATTTTATTCCTGCAATTGCAAAATTTTTATACATATCATTAAGAATCGCAATTTGTTCATTTTTAGAGCCAAATCTAGTGTCGGATATAAAAGCTATTTTAGTATTAGAATCAACATCTTCGGAAATATAATAATCATTTTCTTTAGTAAAGTCTGGGTGATCATTTATAACTATATAGGCTTCCTTATTTTTCTCACTATATGTTACATTAATTCCTTCATCTTTTATTTTTTTAACAAGACCTAACACTTCATATTCACTTACATCATATTTTTTTGCAAGTGATGATACTGACTTTTCTTTGACAATATCCATTTTAATTTCACTTAATAAATCAATTTTCTTTTCTTCCATAATCCTTTCTTAAAAAAAAGAGCGCATAAAAAATATTACTGCCCTTTCTTATTCTCCTACCATCTTAAGTATAAAATATTTTATAAACTTTTTCAAGTAATTTTACATAGTAATTTGTAAATAAACATTAAAAAAAGAGTGCAAATTCACTCTTTAGTTTTATTTAGCCGTTGATGTACAATTAGTCTTTTCAGCATATATTTTGCCAATAAAAGGTTTACCCGCTAACTTATTTTGATCTGCATTGAAATTATAGAATCTCATAGTAAATGATAGTGTTTGTGTTGTTGCAGTAGTTGAGGCATTAGTAATTGTAGCATTAGTTATTAATGTTGCTTTATTACTTGCCCAAGTTTTACCATTACCAGTATCAAAATTTGTTTCAGCAGAATAATTATTTGTACCTCCGACAGTAGCAGCTACTTGCATTGTAATTTCTTTTGTAGCTCCTGTAGTTTTTGGAGTCGCAGTAGCACCATAAACATTGCTACCACTGTACTCATAATATACATTGTATTTACATGTAATAGATACTCCTGTTGAACCACTTGTTAAACTAACATTCATATTTGCCGTACTTTCTGCTGCAAGAACTGGGGCAGTTGCATTTGCTACAACTGTTTGACTCATATTTGCTGCAGGTACTTGTAAATTAAGTGTTGCTGATGATGATACAAATGTTGCAGTTCCTGGTGAACTAGCGGTAATATTAACTGCTACATTATTATTAAGATTTACATTAAATGAACCAAAATATGCAAATGATGCACCGATTACTATTACTAGTAAAAATACACTAGCAAATATTGAAATTATTTTTGTTTGTGTTGTTTTTTCCATAAATTATTATTCCTTTCTATTTTCCCTACACTATAATATTACTACTTATATACATTTATTGTAAATAGTTTTTGCTCTAAGTATACATTTATTTTACTTTTCAAATGTCCAATCTCTTACCTCTTTTAAATCAATGCCATATTTTTTTATATAAGTATTATGCTTTTTAAGCATGTCTTCGCAGTATTTTATAACTCCCTCTTTACCTTTAATCTTAACATATTTTAAAGCACTTATAACTAAATTAAATCTATCAATTTTATTTTGAACTCTCATATCAAATGGAGTTGTAATTGTACCCTCTTCCATATAACCAAATACATGCATATTTTGATTATCTCTATTATAAGTAAGTTCATGAATAAGGTTTGGATAACCATGAAATGCAAATATTATTGGTTTATCTTTAGTAAATAGTTTATTGTACTCACTATTTGTTAGTCCATGAGAATGTTTATCGTTAGATACAAGACGCATTAAATCAATAACATTTACTACTCTAACTTTAAGTTTAGGTAGCCACTTTCGAAGAATAGTTGAAGCTGCAATAACTTCAATATTTGGAGTATCTCCACATGAAGCTAATACTACATCAGGCTTTCCGTCATCATTTGAACACCATTTAAAAGTATCAATACCCTTTGTACAATGATTAATCGCCTCTTTCATTGATAGCCATTGAAATGATGGATGTTTGGATGCCACTACTACATTTATATAGTTTTCTGTATTTAAGCAATGATCTACTGTGGATATTAATGTATTTGCATCAATAGGAAGATAAATTCTTACTATCTCACTTTTTTTAGTAACCATATGATTTAAAAATCCAGGATCTTGATGAGTATAACCATTATGATCTTGCTGCCAAATATGACTTGTTAAAATATAATTTAAAGATGGTATGTCTTTACGCCATGAAATTTGATTACACATTTTAAGCCATTTTGCATGTTGTGAAGCCATAGAGTCAATAATTCTCACAAATGCTTCATAACAGTCGAATATTCCATGTCTACCTGTTAAAATATATCCCTCGAGTAAGCCTTCGCAAACATGTTCCGATAAAAACGAATCTATTACTCTGCCATCATTATTTAAGTATTCATCATATGAATAAATGTTTCCTTCGAATTGCCTATTGGTTTCCTCGAAAACATGATTAAGTCTATTAGATAAAGTTTCATCTGGAGCAAATAATCTAAAATTATTTTGGTTATTTTTAATAACATCCCTTAAATATTTACTAAGCTCCATCATATCTTGTTTTTTTACATCACCATGATTACACATAACTTCGTAATCTATAAAATTTGGTAATACTAACTTTTTAGGTTTTAAACCACCATTTGCATATGGACTTGCTCCCATTTTTTTACTATCGACAGGTAATATCCATTTAACATCTCTTTTTATTTTGCCTTTTGCATCGAATAAATTTTCTGGATGATAACTTTTAAGCCATTCATATAAAAGATTTAAATCTTCTTCATCATTTATTGTAAGAGGAACTTGATGAGCTCTAAATGTTCCTTCGATTTGTTTATTGTCCACTACTTTAGGACCTGTCCATCCTTTTGGTGACTTTAATATAATAAATGGATAATAAAATCTTTTATACTTTCCTTTTAAACAATCACTTTTGATTTTTTGAAATCTTTTTATACTATACTCTAAAGCTTTTTGCATTGAAGCAAATGGATCAAATAAATTTACATCAACGATTATTGGTTCATAACCATATCCGTATATTAGATTTTTAAGTTCTTCCTCACTAATTCTTGCAAAGATTGAGGGATTAGCAATCTTATAACCGTTCAAATTAAGTATTGGCAAAACAAAACCATCTTTTTCAGGATTTATAAATTTATTTAAATGCAAACTTGTTGCAAGTGGACCGGTTTCCATTTCACCATCACCGATAGTGCAAGCAGCAATTAGACTTGGATTATCTAAAATAGCACCATAAGCATGAGCAACACTATAGCCTAGTTCTCCACCTTCGTTTATTGAACCCGGAGTTTCTGGCGCAGCGTGTGAGGGAATACCACCAGGAAAAGAAAATTGTTTAAATAGTTTTTTTAGTCCATCCTCATCTTCAGTTATATTTGGATAAATTTTACTATAAGTACCTTCGATGTAAGTATTTGCTACCATAGCATTTCCACCATGTCCTGGACCAGATATATATATCATATCTAAATTATGTTTTTTTATAATATAATTTAAATTTGTATATATAAAATTTTGAGATGGAACAGTTCCCCAGTGACCAACTAACTTCTTTTTAATATCACTCATTTCAAGTTTTCTTTTTAAAAGTGGATTATCAAGAAGATAAAGCTGACAAGCCGATATATAATTGGCAGCATCAAAGTATTTTTGTAAACTTTCTAGTTCATATTTTTTTAACATATTAATCAAACCCTTTACTATAAATAATTATACAAAAAAAATATAAAAAAAACTAGAGCTAATTCTAGTTTTTATAGATTGAGGAAATAATTTTTGCCACTTTTATTCCTTCGATAGCACTTGTTGTAATACCTCCGGCAAAGCCTGAACCTTCACCAATAGGATATAAACCCTTAATATTACTTTCCATATTATCATTTCTTATAAATTTAATAGGACTACTTGTTTTGCTTTCTACCGCGGCAATTATTACATTATCATCATCAAAACCTTTAATTTTTTTATTAAAGTAAGTAAGTGCCTCTTTTAGGGAAGTATTTATATATTCTGGAAACACATCATTAATATTTGCATATATGTAATTACCTTTTATTTTTAAATTTGGTAAATTTTTCGTATTGGAAACATTATCTTTATAATCTTTAAGTGATTGAACTAAAATATTACCATTTCCCAAACTATAAGCTTTCTTTTCTAAGTATTCTTGAAAGTTAATTCCATCTAAAGGGCCTTCACCAAAATCATTTTTATTAACTGTTACTATTATTGCACTATTAGATATGCCACTATCTCTTTTAGAATAACTCATACCATTAATAGATAAATGTCCTTCTTCACTCGAAGAGTTTACAACAAATCCTCCAGGGCACATACAAAATGAATATACTCCTCGATTATTGCTTGCTTGAAAGGTGAGTTTATATTCAGCATGAGGTAAATACTTTTTAAATTCACCATACTGATTTTCATCTATCATATTTTGGTCATGCATTATTCTAACTCCCACAGCAAAAGGTTTACTAGTAATATTAATACCTTTATTATATAACATTTCAAATGTATCTTTTGCTCCATGGCCAATTGCTATTATTAAGTTATCAGTTTCATAAATGTCTTTGTTATTAATAACTACACCTGTAATCTTATCATTTTTAATTAATATATTTGTTAAAGTACTTTCAAAATAAATTTTTCCACCATCTGAAATAATTTTCTCTCGCATATTCTTAACAATTTCTTTTAATTTATCAGTACCTATATGAGGATGATTTTCATACAAAATATTTTCATCAGCACCGTTTTCATAAAATATTTCAAGTACTTTTGAGATTAGACCTTCTTTATCTTTGATACTTGTCATTAGCTTTCCATCAGAAAAAGTACCTGCTCCACCCTCGCCAAAAAGGACATTAGAATTAACATTCAATTTATTATTATTCCAAAACTCTTCGATATCTTTTTCTCTTTCTTCAATGCATTTACCTCTTTCGAAAACAATTACCTTATATCCAAGTGAAGATAAAATATATGAGGCAAACATTCCTGCAGGGCCAAAGCCAATTATAATAATAGGTTTAGATAAAATATTTTTACCAGTAACCTTTATCTCGTTATTAACTTGATGATACTCTAAAACATCATCATTAAATTTAATTTTTTCATTAGTATTAATTAAAACATCATAAACATAAAATACATTACTTTTATTTCTTGCATCAATAGATTTATGAAGTATCTTTTGAATAATAAAATTATTTGTTTTTATCTTTTTAAAAATAATCTCTTTTAAATTATTTGTTTTAACATCCACTTTGATATTTCTAATTCTTATCATTGATATTCCTTCCGGCAATTAAACCTGTTATAAAACACTGCATTAAATTATAACCACCACATTTACCAGTTAAGTCTAAAACCTCACCAATTAAATATAAATCATTTATAGTATTAGACTGCATCGTAGAAATATTTATATCTGTAAGAGGCACTCCTCCCATAGTTACCTGAGCTTTATCATAATCATTTGTTCCAAGCACTTTTAAAGTAAATGAAGTAAGACTTTCTCTAAGTAATTTTTTTTCATTTTCAGTAAGACTTTTATATCTAGCAGTTTCGGATATATTAATTTTTTTAAAAATATATTTTAGTACTTTATAATTTATAATACTTTCAAAGGCATTAATTAAATTTAAATCTTCAAGAAGTTTCATTCGTTTTTCAATAAATTCCGATGCATTATCTGTAAATGGCATAAAATTTACTTTAATGGTTAAATTAGAAATATCCTTTACATATCCACTTAAATTAAAAACACATATGCCAGAAACACCATAGCCTATAAACTGAAGTTCGCCAGTTTCACAAGATATTAACTTATTACTTTCAAATAAACTTACCTTTACATTTAGTCTTATACCAGATAGCTCCTTAATTGGAGTTGTTTTAATTTGAGTTAAACAAGGATACATTTTAGTAAATTTAATACCTAAATTTTTAAGGTTTGGATAAATGCCTCCATCACTACCAGTTTTTGGATAACTTTTACCTCCACAGGCAATAACTAGTTTATCACATTCATATTTATTATTAATTTTAAATCCAATATTACTTTTCTTAATATCATTTACTTCCTCATTAAAAATAAAATTAATACCTAAACTTTTACATTTTTCAAAAAGCAAATTATTTACACTAGCACTATTGTTGGAATATGGATAAAAGTAGCCATTTATTATATTTGGATATATCCCAATTGATTCAAGTTCATTATGCATTAATCTTATTTCATGACTATTAATAATATTATTTGCTAATTCACTATTATTTGTAAAATAACAATCATCATTAATAATTTCATTTGCATAATTACATCTTCCACTTCCCGTAAGAAGAAGTTTTTTACCAGCTTTATCATTTTTTTCAATTATAGTAACAACATTATTTTCATTTTTTGCTTTTAAAGCACACATCATTCCTGATGGCCCAGCGCCAATTATTATTATATTCATTTTTGCCTCCGTATATATTTATTATATCAAAAAAAATCCTAAAAAGGATTATTTTGTATTTTTGTACTTCAAATATTTTTTTGTTTTTAAAGTAGTATAATTTGCATTTATTCAAAACTATTTTAATGTAAGTTTTCGAACCATTGGTTTTTCTAAAGTATTATCTTCAGTAGTATGTAAATAATTTTCATATGATTTTACTTCTTTATATTCATAATCTCTTTCTAAATCTCTTTCTTCTTTTTGTAAATTTTCAATTTCCTCTTTTAAGAAAAGTGAATTTCCATTTAAGTCTTTGATCTTTTCATTAATTTCTTTTTTTGAACCAAGAATTTGGGTAGACATAACTTTAAAACAAATATTTAAACCTATGAAACATAATAATTCTTTAATATTTGGAAAAGTACATACAAAACCAACTATAGTAGCAGTATTAATAAGCATTTCAATTAATACTTTTATATAAAGTTTACTTACTTTTTTACTTTTTTGATTTTCAATATCATCTTTCTCATTTTGTTTTTCCTCGATTAAATTTTGAAGTTTTAAAACCATATCCGGTTCATCATTAGTTTTAATAACCTTTATATTACCATCTTCATTAGTAACAGCATATGTATTCTCATTTAAATTAATATATTCTTTATTCATATTTACCTCCGAACAAAAAGTATACTAACATTTTTATTATTAAAAATCAATAAAAAAGATGCCGAAGCATCTATTTTGAAAGAAGATCACATACTAAATTAGATAGTTCAGTAGGATTATCAATAGGAAGTCCCTCGATTAATTTACTTTGTGCATATAAAACTTTTGTGTATTTTTCAAATTCCTCTGCATTATTTTTATATAAATCTTTTAGTTTAGTTAATATTGGATGACTATCATTTATTTCTAGAGTTAATGATGAAGAAACTTTTTCACTATTTGGCATAGCATTAATTACTTTTTCCATTTGAGTTGAAATTGCACCATTACTAGTTAAACAAACTGGATGATTTTTAAGTTTATCAGTAATTTTAACATCATTAACTTTATCCTTTAAAATATCTTTCATTTTAGATAGCATGTCCTTACTATCCTCATTTAATTTAGAAAGCTCTTCTTTTTCCTCTTTTGTGTCTAAATCAAGTGATGAATCACATACATTTTTAAATGTTTTTTCCATAAAAGTATTTATTGCTCCAATTGTAAATTCATCAGCATAATCAGTTAAATATAAAATATCAAAATCTTTTTCTTTAACCATTTCTACTTGTGGTAATAAATCAATTTTTTCTACAGTTTCACCACACGCATAATAAATCTCATTTTGCTTATCTTTCATAGAGTCTACATACTCTTTTAAAGTAATAAAGTCTTTCTTCTTTGAGGAATAAAATATTAATAAATCAAGTACTTTATCTTTGTTTATGCCATAGCTTCCATAAATACCAAATTTAATTTGATTACCAAAATCTTTAAAGAATTTCTTATAACCCTCAAAATCTTTAGTAAGAAGTTCTATTAAAGCTGAATGGATCTTAGTTTCTATTCCTTTTGCAATTTCAAGAACATGTCTATCATTTTGAAGTGTTTCACGAGATATATTTAAAGGTATATCATCAGTATCTACAACTCCCTTTACAAAAGAGTAATAATCAGGAAGTAATTTTTCACATTTATCCATAATTAGTACACCATTTGTATAAAGTTCTAATCCTTTTTTATATTCTTTATAATAATAATCAAATGGAGCATGTGATGGAATAAATAATAGTGCTTTATAATTTTCTAAGCCTTCAGCATTATAATGAATTACTTTTAAAGGTTTTTCATAATCAGAAAATTTAGAACTATAAAAATTATTGTATTCTTCCTCAGAGATATCTTTCTTTTCTTTTTTCCATAATGGTTTCATAGAATTTAAAGTTTGAACTTCGGTATAAGTTTCATACTCATCTTTAGTTCCCTCTTTTAAACGAGAATTTTCTACTTCCATCATGATAGGATATTTTATATAATCACTATATTTTTTAATTAGATTTCTAATTGTGTATTCTTCCATTAAATCTGAATATTTTTCATCCTCAGTATCATCTTTTAAATAAAGAATAATATCAGTACCATTTTCTTTTTTCGTGGCTTTTCCTATAGTGTAACCCTCTACGCCTTCACTAGTCCAAATATATGAGTCATCACTACCAACTTTTTTAGAAATAACTTCAACTTTTTTAGATACCATAAATGCTGAATAAAAACCAACACCAAATTGTCCAATTATTTCACTATCTTTGCTATCAGGATTTTCCTCTTTGAATCTTAAAGAACCACTTTCTGCAATTGTACCAAGTGATTTATCAAGTTCTTCTTCATCCATGCCAATGCCATTATCTGTAATAGTAATTGTTCTATCACTTTTATTTACAGAAATAAATATTTTAAAATCAGCTGGATTAATATCAAGAGTTGCATCTTTTGATTTTTCAAAAGCTAGCTTATCAATAGCATCACTTGCATTAGAAATAAGTTCTCTTAAAAATATTTCCTTATTTGTATAAATTGAGTTAATCATTAAATCAAGTACTCTTTTACTTGATGATTTAAATTCTTTCTTTTTCATTATTTTCATCTCCAAGAATGTTATACCACATAAAAATAGCACTTGTCAAGTTAAAGTGCTATTTGTTTTAAAAATCACTATCTATTTAATCACGAATGGATTTGTGAATGAACCATCGCCAGAAACTGGTTCAATACCTTTCTTTAATGATACTGATGGTCGAACACCTACAACATAATATACAGGATAATAACCCCATCCTGAAGTATACACTTCCCTAACAATAGCGTAGTAATCGTAAAAACTATAAGGTTAACCAAGCCAAACTATCTGTCCATTATTAAAGTAATGACTACTTCCATAACTAGCTAAAATTAATTCTGGTACTGATAAAAGCCCTATTGGATGCTTTAATTTTGCTTTTGAATTACTCATACTAAATCTATCTGTTTCATATTTATGCTACTTTCAATATAATTTAATCATTTTTTTAAGTCTTTGTACCAAAAAATCGAATGCAAATTTTCTTATATCTATATAATATAGGAAAATACGAACAATATAAACACTAAGGAAAAT
>ERZ779673.677-NODE-677-length-14245-cov-4.382030_pt1 | contig 14245 bp, 7 predicted proteins | sample MGYA00511956_ERZ779673 | MGnify/ENA primary metagenome ERZ779673 (study PRJEB29588, sample SAMEA2152065) | human gut metagenome | biome: human gut; feature: human-associated habitat; material: faeces | place: Denmark | collected 2008/2010 ... | reverse complement strand
AATTTAATTTTCAAGAAAAGATTGGATTGAGTTGAAAATCACTGATTTGGTGCTATTCATTTATCAATCAACTATCTTCTAATATAGGATAATCAATATTTAGCTAGCTAATTAAGATTATTGGTATATCCTGAAGTCTATTTTTGAATCATACAAACCTTAGACAATAATATTGATTTCCAATCTTCGCTAAAATAGCATTTTCCAACTGTTTTATATCCATTTTCAAACACACACTGATATGCATCTTTAACTAATTTTTCAATATTATCTTCATTGTTGTTTTCTAAACTAACGCTGCTTCCTAAAAAAATGAGCTCTATTAACTGTCGCATTCTTGGTATTGTCATAATTCCTAATATTGGAGAAGGATCTTTTCCTTCAATAAAGTTATTGAATTTCTCTATGTCATAAAATTTGAGTCCAACTGCTAGGGGTAACAATATATAAAGTACAAAATCATGAGCTTCATAATCAAAAAAATGGTTAGATTTAAAATCGCTACCTGCTATAAGGAGAATAACTCTACTAAATTTATAAAATTCTCTTAGTTCTAGCTTAAAGAGAGATGATACAGCCAAGATTGAATGATCTAAAAATCCTATATGTTCAGATGTTGAAATTTCATTTTTTAAATAGCGCTCTTGGTCAGCTACTGGAAGATTTAACCTAATGTCAAAAAAACGATCTAAATATCTAAAGGCATCAAACTTATCTCCATATACCATCTTTACCATATGTTGAAGTTCAGATAAATTAACAGAAAATACAAAAGTAACATTATCTATTGAAAAGTAGTGTTTTATATCTTCTAGCAGTCTCACCGCATATGAAGGATTGCATCTGTCCAACTCGTCAACAAAAATAACTATCGATTTGCAGTGTGAATTATCAATAACAACCTTTATCAGAGCTTTAATGGACTCAATAATAGAGTGATGATCTGTTATAGGAAGTAGCAAATTTTTATTTTTGTTACTTGTTAATTCGCTATTGATTTGTTTAAGGTAACAAAACAAATCTGGAAGTCCAAATAAAATCGGCGCAGACTTAGAAAAGCAAGATAGTATTGAATTAAAATTTTCTGTAATTGACTTTACTTTTAAAAGACCATTATCCAACGATTTACAAATTGAATAGAGAATTGAAAGAACAGGGAAAGGATCAGAGTCATTATTCCAAGCGTCATAATAAAAAGGGAAAACGTCACATTGATCTAAGTTAGAAACTTTATATTTAATGGTAGAATATTTTTCATCATCATACTTGCCAAATATAGATGTGAAATCAGCTTTTCTTTCTTCATAAAGTTTAACACTCATCAATAATTGTGTGTGCTTTATAAAAAAAGTCTTTCCACTTCCCCACTTACCATCTAATGAGATGGTAGAAACTTTATAGGAATTAGAAGTCAGCATTTTATAAAACTGTTCTATATACTTATTTCTGTCTAAAGAATTATTGGAATATGACTTAATCAGATTATCTTCTGTTGGTAAAACTTCAAATGGCATACTAAGCTCCTACTGATGTTGATTTGATAATTTAATTCTAATTATAGGATTTCCAATTAGAGATTTTTGTAAAAGCAAAAACAACACCATCTTTAAGAAACAATTTTTGACGGAAAAACAACTTTCTTCAACAGTATTAGACCAATAAATTCACGTTTAAGAAGAATCTGATTTTTTTGGCAAAAAAAGTCAAATTGTATTATTTGAGGCTTCGAGCATAGTTGTGGGTAAAAGCAGAAGCCTCTGAATGATTTATGAATGCATTATTGCCCACTATAGGCACTATTTTGTTTTTCTATTTCTTAATATATCTAACAATGTGCCATAATCTTTAACTTGGCAATAATTGACCTTTTCTTCATCAATAAGGTCCTTACAAATAGCATCAAAATGCACTTTTGCGCAGTCTATTTTAGCCTTTTCAATCGCTCTTAAATTTAAAGAATCATTGCAACCTTTAGTTTCTGCCACAAAGTAAATATCTTTTACTTTATTTACTTTATCGTTAAACACAACCGCCCAATCTGGATTGTAATGACCAACAGGAGTATTGATATAAAAACCTCTTGGCAATTTTGCATATACAATAACTTCTTCATGACATTCTAAGTCTTCAGCAAATTTCTTTTCATTGTCAGAATCATATATCACATGAGAGTAGATATGCTTGTTGGAATTCATGGCATTAACATCCAATCTTCCTTTTAGAGTTGAATCAGTAAAAATATCTGACTCATACGTTGAACCTAGTGTTTTGTATTTTATGTGATTTACTACTGAAACAGATTTTTGCTCATTGACGATATTTGATACTCTTAAAATAAATTCTTCTGGATTCTGCTTATACATAGCAAATTTTTCAGAAGAAATACCTCTTAATATAGAAGAAATATCTTTTCTTGTTAAACCTGTTGTTGAAACAATCTTTCCTATTAGATCAAATTTCAATGATGGAGGAATTACACTCTTTACAACTCTTTCTTCTTTTGTAGATTTTACTTTGAAATCCGATCCTGACAACAAACTTTCTTTTGACGTATATGATGTTGCCTCTCCCTCCGTAATGTTGAAATACACTTGAGAAACAACTAAGTCTTTGTTAATTGCTTCTATTGCATTGTTTACAAGTTCATTACTATCAAAATCGACAAGGTACCTTGTTTTTTGATTTATTTTTGACCACAATGATTGGAATTCTCTTTTATCAAAGTTCTTATGCTCAATTTTTGCATCAACATTATTTTTACGTACATTCTCAGGAAGAAGAGCATAACCGTCAAAAGCTTTAGAAATAATATTTTTAATACCAGGAAGGTAATTATTCAATTCATCATCAGATAGTTTGAAATTTCCTGATTTTAGATCATTATGACATTTTTCTGTAATTTGCTTTGTTTTCTTATCAACATATCCAGATGAAACTAATTCCATCATGATGCTATCAGCAACATCGCTTGAAATAACATCTTTAGAACCATCATTTCTTTCACATGATTGATTTTTAAATAAATCTGAAGAGATCTTAAGAGGTCGACTAGTAACAGAATCGGCTATATCCTTTTGGAGAGCTTTTACGAAATTCTCGTAGCTTTCACTAGCAATAACTGTAAGATTATTTATATTTTGGACATCATCACCTAATACGGAGGTATCCATTCTGACACCGTCTTTATTAACACATAATCTTAATCCTCTTCCAACTTCTTGACGTTTTCTTATTTCACTATTTGCATTTTTTAAGGTACAAATTTGGAATACATTAGGATTATCCCATCCCTCTCTTAATGCTGAATGAGAGAAAATAAAACGAACAGGAGAAGTATATGGATCAAGATCTAGAAGTTTCTCTTTATCTTTCATAATAAGATCATATGTGTTTACATCAGACTCACCACCGTCTCTAGATGTTTCCTTACTATTAATGAAAGATCCTTTTTTATCTACAGAGAAATAACCTGCATGAGTTTTACTTACATCAATTGCTTCAAGATATTTTTTATAATTTTGATTTACAGAAGCATTTTTTAATAGCTTATTTTTATATGATTCATATTCTTCTTCAAAAATTTTTGCGTATTCTCCTTTACTTTGAGAAGAAGAATCGTTTGAACTTCTATATTTAGAAACTTCATCAATAAAAAACAGAGACAATGTTTTTATTCCTTTTTCAAATAGGATTGCCTCTTTGTCAAAATGAGATTTTATTGTTTCTTGGATTTGAACTCTTCTAAAATCTGATTCGACTGCCTTGTTTGTCATTTCTCCAACAGACAGAACCAAACCGTTTGAAAATTCAACGCTATCTGTTGTCTTATCTATTCTGGTAACTGTGATACCTTTATATTCTTCAAGTTCTTTAGAATTTTCATATAAATTGTACCCTTCATTAACTTCTCTAGTCACTTTTTTAGTTGAAGAAGAGTTTTTATAGTCAAATTCAAGTGTAGCCGTAGGATTCTTATCAACTGAACAATTGATTGAACTTAAATAGATATATCCAGATACAGCATTATTTCCTGTAATTCCGATACCTTTTACTGATATCTTTTTTACTAGTTTCTTATTGCAAGCATCTATAGCATCCAGTCTATATACCATGTTATAAATGCTGTCTTTTTTGTGAGTTGCTGAATACCTCAATATCATCAATGGATTAAACTTCTTTAAGCTTGCTTTTGTTTTTGCGCCTTCAACTGATTGAGGTTCATCGATAATCATTATAGGGTGAGAATCAGCTAATACTGAAATAGGCTTTCTACTATTAAAAGAATCTAACTCCATATCAATTTTTCTTGCATCGCTTTTTGTAGAATTAAATGCTTGAGAATTGATAATCATTACAGAAATAATGTCATTCAACACATAATGCTTTATGTCATCAAGTTTATTTGAGTTGTAGATAAAGTAGTTTATTGACTTACCATACTGCTCGTAGAAATGATCTTTCATTGAGCTGAACGAGCTGTATACACCTTCTCTAATTGCGACACTAGGAACGACAACAATAAATTTAGACCATCCATATCTTTTATTTAATTCATAAATGGTCTTGATATATGTGTAAGTTTTGCCAACACCAGTTTCCATCTCAATGGTTAGATTGTAATTACTTGCATCACAAAGCAGAACATCATCAGATAATTCAATTTGGTTAGCATTTTGTACTTTTCGTATATTAGATAAAATTAGCTTATCGTCTAACTTTATTATTTCGTTGCCATAACCTATATTTGCGTTATTTTGAGATACAGGATCAACATCTGTTACAAAATTTACTGAAGAATATGGCTGACCTATAAAAACATCACAAACCGCATTTGCAGCATCATTTTGAAACGATTGTTGTTTAAATTTTAATTTCATATTCTCACCTAAATAACTCTAACTCTGCTTTGTAGCTCGTTATCATCTGATATGTTTGCGTATGTCTTAAATAGCTCAAATAAATTTATCTTTGATGGACTGTTTTCAAATGATGAATCTTTAAATACAGCCTTTAAAGGATTTCGTTTTGCTATTGCTGTAATTACATCCTCTGTAATGCTTTCAGCAAAACAAGCTATTAAATCAGGTCCCTCTTTTTCATCATCATTGTAGATATAGACTTTTGTATTTCCAATTGTTTCTTCTTTTACTTCTTTATCTAAAGTTAGACCTAAATCTAAAATGCATCCGAAAAGCAAATCTAAATCAGACCTATCTTCTTTTACATTTGATTCTAAAGATAATAAAAGATCTTGAGATAGAGATTCTGGATTGTAGTAGACATCTTTCATGTTTGATGAATCAACTTTAAAAACTCTGAAACCGACATCAACTTTTGATTCAGGATGATCTTTCTTAATTTGTTCTCCTGCTCTGCGAATTCTCTCTTTTCCTATTTCGCAGATGTTCTTATATCCAGCTTTAAAAGCTTCTGAGTTCTCAGCGCAACTTTCAGGTAACTGAACCATGATAAATTGACGATTTCCACCATCCTCTGCATTTAATTGCATTACAGCATGCGCAGTGGTTGCTGAACCTGAAAAGAAATCTAGTACAATATCACTGCTTCTTACACCTGCCAATGAGATAAGTTTTTTAATCAACCTTAAAGGCTTCGGAGTATCAAAGAATTTTATTCCATTAAAAATCTCCATTAATTCTTTTGTTCCCTGAGTTGCAGTTCCAACCCTTTCGCTGGCAAACCAAGAATTATCCACTGAACCAAATTTAGCTTTTTCTGAGTAGAATACCTTCAGCTGAGGACGTCCTTTACCATCTTTTCCAAAAATTATCCTGTTGTCTTTTAAATATTCAATGAAAGATTTTTCTTCTGTTCTCCAACACCTTCCTTGAGGAGGCAAAAAATACTCGCCAGTTAACGGATTTTTTATTTTATATGTTAAATTGGGTCTTACATTTGGGGCATCAAAAGGATCTGCTTTCCATAATCCACGAGGATCATTATCTAAATTTGAAAATTTATCTTTATCTAAAGGTAACATGCTACATACAAATGAATCTTTATTAAACCATATATTTTTGTTGCTATCCTTTAGTCGTCTGTTATTTTTTCGTCTATTCTTAGCATACACGCAAATATACTCATGGTTGATACTAAAATCTGTATCGTTTTGTATAGATGCTCTTGATTGCCATGGTATACAGGCAACCATATTTTCCTCACCGAATACCTCGCCACAGATTTTCATTAAATTATCTTGCTCATTATCGTCAATCGAAATATATATAACACCATCATCTGTCAACAAATTTCTTGCTAATAACAGTCGAGAAAAAATCATTGAGCACCAATCAGAATGAAATCTTGGATTAGACTTCTGATTTGTTCCACTAAATAGGATGTTTCCTGCCTCGTCTTTTTGCCCTACTAATGCTGAAAACTTATCTTTAGATTGTGAAAATTTATCTTTATAAATGAAATCATTGCCTGTGTTATATGGCGGGTCAATGTAGATCATCTTAACTTTTCCTAAATATCCCTCGCGAAGGATTTTTAATACTTCAAGATTATCTCCTTCTATATAAAGATTTTTTGTGCTTTCCCAGTTTTTGCTATCTTCAACAGAAGGTCTTAGAGTTTTTGTAATTGAAGCATTTGACTCTAAGATAGAGGCTTTCTTCCCAGGCCAGGTAAATTCATAAAATTCTCTTCCCCCCCCCGCATTTTCTATACCAACTATCTGTTTTAGAAGATTAAAATTTATCGTTTTTACGATTTTTCCTGACTCATCTCGATTTTCTGTAACACAATTAGGAAAAAGTTGCTTTAATTTGTTAAAGTTCTCTACACAAAGATCTTGTGTTTTCATATGTAATTTATTTAACTCTGTCATATTCTCACCTAAATAACTCTAACTCTGCTTTGTAGCTCGCTATCATCTGATATGTTTGCGTATGTCTTAAATAACTCAAATAAGTTGATCTTTGATGGACTGTTTTCAAATGATGAATCTTTAAATACGGCCTTTAGTGGATTTCTTTTTGCTATAGCTGTAATTACGTCTTCGGTTATATTCTCTGCAAAACAGGCTATTAAATCAGGTCCTTCTTTTTCATCATCGTTGTAGATATATACTTTTGTATTATCTATTGTTTCTTCTTTTACTTCTTTATCTAAAGTTAGTCCTAAATCTAATATTGTTGAGAAGAGTAAATCATAATCTGTACGATCTTCTTTTACATTTGATTCTAATGATGAAAGTAGATCTTGTTTTAATTTCTCTGGATTGTAATAGACATCTTTCATATTTGAAGAATCTACTTTAAAAACTCTAAATCCAATATCTACCTTTGAATCAGGATGATCTTTCTTTATCTGTTCACCTGCTCTGCGAATTCTTTCTTTTCCAATTTCACAGATATTTTTATAGCCAGCCTTAAATGCCTCTGTCTTTTCATCACATTTTTCTGGAATTTGAACCATGATGAACTGTCGATTTCCTCCATCTTCTGCATTTAATTGCATTACTGCATGAGCTGTAGTTGCAGAACCTGAAAAGAAATCTAATATAATATCATCTAAATCAACATTTGCCATTTTTAGAAAACGTTCGATGAATTCAGGGGATTTAGAATAATCAAAAACAACACCTTCACTGAATAAGCTTTTTAAATTCTTTGTGCCATTTCCAGTATCATCAATCCACGTTGAATATTTTTTTGTTTTTTTATCGCCATTCTTCGGAGCATAAATTTTTTCATATGCTATTAACTTATTGTTATTGTCTAACTTAAATTCAACAAGACCATCATTAATAGCTCGTTCCATATGAGATTTACCCCAACGCCAACACCCTTGGATTTCAGATCCATCTTGACGGTATATCATAGGGTACACATCTTGAGAATTTGGACCTTTTATTGGATAGAACAAATTTGGTCTATTTTCTCGTAAGCTATTACTTCCCCATTTTCTTAATAGTTGAGTCTTATAATATGAATTATTCAATTGATCATATTTTGGATAAATATCTTCAGATTTAGTAGCAACTCCGGAGGAAAAATCATCAATAGATTTTGCATAGCAATGGACATATTCATGAACAACTGCATAATACTTACTATCTTGTCTTCCGCCCTGCCTTCTCCAATTTAGCGTTGCTACAAAGTTATTTTCCCCAAATACAGAATCACATATTTTTTTTAAATTATCTTGTTCATGATCGTCAATAGAAATAAAAATCACACCATCTTCTGATAACAAATTTCTAGCCAAAAGAAGTCTTGGATAGATCATAGAACACCAGTCTGAATGGAATCTTCCATTTGATTCAGTGTTCTTAAATAATTTTTCTCCACACTCATTTTTTTGGCCAACAGAATCAGAGTAATTAGCTTCTGATTGAGAAAAGTCATCCTTATAAACAAAATCATTACCTGTATTATATGGAGGGTCAATGTAGATCATCTTGACCTTACCAAGATAACTCTCTTGAAGTATTTTTAAGGCTTCAAGATTATCGCCTTCGATGTATAGATTTTTTGTATTTTGCCAGTCTTTGCTATCTTCTACACATGGTCTTAATGTTTTGGTAATAGGAGCATTTGCCTCTATAATAGAAGCTCTCTTTCCAGGCCATGAAAATTCATAAAACTCTCTTTTCCCCCCCCCCGCATTTTCTATACCAACTATTTGTTTTAAAAGGTCAAAATTAATTGTTTTTACAACATTGCCAGAGTCATCTTGAGTTTCTGTTACGCAATTAGGAAAAAGCTGTTCAAATTTATTAAAGTTTTCTGAACATAAATCTGGTGTTTTCAGATTTAATTTATTTAATTCAGTCATGTTAGTTCCTTTATTTTTCCAATTCTTCTATTTGAGAATTTAACTGTTTAATCTGTTCTTTTATGTCTACCTTTCGATTGGTCTGAATTTCTTTGCTCATCTTTTTTCTAAGATAGGTTCTTTCTTCATCTAAAGATTTAAATTTCATATACCTTGAAATACAGTCTTTCAAAGTCTCGCCCGTTCTCTTTGAGAAAAGTTTTGGATCTAATGATCTAATAAGATTTTCATAGATCTCATCAATGGTTAGTCCTTGAAGTTTTAGTTGAATTACTGAACTGTCTTGCCAATCACTATGAAAATATACAGGATCTGATACAGTAAATTTTTTAACATTTTCAAAGATCTGGATGTTTTTAAAGCCAATCCAAATTTGAGACATACCATTTAACGTGGTAATAAAAACAGCATGATGAGGTGAAGCTTTGTCCATCACAGTAAGAAAATCTTCTAACTTTTTAATTTCATCTCTCAGCTCTATTTCTATAACTTCAATTTCAAGTACGTCTCTACCTTTTGAAACTGCTAATGTTCCAGATTGCCTTTCTGTGCTAGGTGAAAGTTTGTTTTGCCAAATTATGTTTTCCACACAATTTATGAACAATCTTTTTACAGCAGATGAGACATCACCTTTCTCGTAAAAAGCTTGTTTAGGAATTTTTTTTCCAAAATCAGTAGACGATGGCAATCCAAACATAATTCACCTATTTAACTACTAAAAAGCAAACTAACTCAAAGTCATCTAATCCTTTGATATTTGAGGACAATGCTGAAGTAGGTCCTATTTCAAAGAAACTGTCAACTTCGGAAGTAGACTTTACATCTAGGATGTTTTCAATACTTTTTGACAAAAGATTAGAGTATTGTTTCATATTTTTTCCAAAAGAAGTTTCTTTATCAAACTGGTTACATAATGCATCAATAGGATCTGATTTGTCTTTACATAACATTCTGAAACTATCCAAGATAGCTTTTGGATTTTCATAATCATTTACTATTGTTCCATCTTCAGCAACATAGACTAAGTAATATGGATAAAGCTGATTACTTTTCTTTTGTTTAATTTCGTTAGAAGTATTCTTTAGTACAAAGATCACACCTTTAGGACAATCTGAATTTGAAGATGTAACAGCACTCAAACCTAATGGTGTTCTATCTAAGTTTGGATGAGTTTTGATAAATTCCAGCAAATCCAATCTAAAATCGTTTAGACCTAAATCCGTTATGGAGATTCCGTCTTCCATATCTTCAAGATCAACAACTTCATTCTTTAATTTTTTCAGCTGAGCACTTCGATATTCAAGATCACCATCATCTTCAGCATTGATTGGATCATCACCTGTAGAGGTAATTGCAGTCATGGTCATGCGGCTACATACCCTATTCTTTAGCTTAATATATTCATCTAACTTCATATTAGGCCAGAAATTAACAAGTTCGATCTTCTCGTTCTTGCTACCCAAACGATCAACACGACCAAAACGTTGAATAATTCTCACAGGATTCCAATGGATGTCGTAATTAACGACACAATCACAATCTTGCAAATTTTGACCTTCAGAAATACAGTCAGTACCTATCAATATATCGATATCTTCATGGTTATCTGGTAACAATTTATTCTTTTCTTTTGAAATTGGAGAAAAACAAGTCAACACAGTATTAAAGTCGCACTTTAAACCTTTTACTGTAGACTTACCTTCAACTGAGCCTGTAATTAAACCGACATTTAGACCAAAATTATCTTTTACATAAGAAGAAATTTCATCATAAAGATAATTTGCTGTGTCAGCAAATGCTGTAAAGATCAATATCTTGTTATTGCCAGGATTTAAGTTGTTATTGATCTTATGTGAAATGAATTCTTTCAAGCACTGTAATTTTAGGTCACTTTTTGAATCCAATGAATTTAGCTTATTTTTTAGAGCTTTTAAAATGGCTAGATCTTCACTTAATCTTCTTGCCCAAGTTAGACAATCAAGATCACTCAATTGATATGAAAACTTCTTACCTTTTGTAATCTCATAGGATTCAGAATCTTCTTCATCTAAATCGTAATTATATGAACCTAAATCATCCTCATTTAGCGACAAATCAGATACAGCTTTATTTGATGACAACTTACTCAAGAATGACTCAACCATTAATAAAGTACAGTCGATTTGTTCATATACTTTATCTAAGGTGAGATTAAATGAAGAAATACTACTCTCTAGTCTCTTTAACAGATTAACTTGCATCAATTTTCTAATACCAAGCTCTCGTCCTTGGTGAGATAATCCTTTCTTTGATTTGTTTTCATAAAAATCACGGCGACTTGGTAGAACAAAGGCTGATGGTATATATACTTCTAAGTTTAACATGCTCAGATAGTCATATATATCTTCATAAGTTAAACTATCGTCACTAGTCAACTTAGGTGAAAAAGACAAAGGATGGACTCTTTCAGGGAATTTTCCTAAATCTTCAGAAGAATAGTATTTTCTAATATGCTTTCTTGATCTTGCAATAGTTACACTATCAAGGACTCTAAATAAGTCGATATTTAATCTTTTTAAAAGATTACTTGAAGTTCTCTCATTAGCAGGAAGCTTGCTCCAATTGTTATATTGCAATTGGGCCTGCTTAAAGAGATCATCAATTGATAAATCGATTTTAAGTTTTTGCTCAAACTCATCTTTACTATCAAAATATGCAAGAGCCAATTGGTTTTTCAAATCATTAAATCGATTATTAACAGGTGTTGCTGACAACATCAAAACCTTTGTTTTTACACCTTTTTGGATAACGTTTGAAAGAAGAGTCTGGTAACGGTTAAGTTTTTCTTCACCAGTATCATCATCTACATAAGCAGTACCACCATTGCGGAAGTTATGTGATTCATCAATAACAATTAAATCGTAGTTCTCCCAATTTAATTTGCTCAAATCAAAGCCGTTAGAAAAACCTTTTGTTCTACCTACATCAGTATGAAATAAGACATCGTATCTCAATCTATCTTTTAAAAGAGGATTATTCTTATAATTTCCCCTATAGGTATTCCAGTTATCAGCTAATTTCTTAGGACACAATACCAATACATTTCTATTTCTGCTTTCATAGTATTTAATTACAGATAATGCAGTAAAAGTTTTACCCAAACCAACACTGTCAGCTAAGATACATCCGTTATACTTTTCCAGTTTATGGATAATTCCTAAAGAAGCATCTTTTTGGAATGAATACAACTTGTTCCATACATTGCTATTTTTAAACCCCGTCGATTCATTGGCAAAGTTATCACCATTTGCATTGTCTTCTAAGTAGTCCTTAAACAAATTGTACAGAGCGAAAAAATAAATAAATTCTGGAGATTGATCTGTATAAGCTACTTTAATGCTTTCTAGTACTTTATCCTTAACATCTACAACCTTATCTTGGCTGTTCCATAAGCTGTTAAAAACAGAATTAAAAGTATTGAATTCAGCTTCTCCATCATATTTATTTATAAAGGTATATGAATCTTTACCTTTTCTACATCCTAGTTCAGTAGTGGTAAATCCTGAAATTGGAGTATAAGAAACAGTATTGTCATTATTTTTTATGACAATAAAACCTTGCATACCAGAGCTAGTATTATTTGATTTAAAAGATGCTTTACGCTCTATCCATTTAGAACACTCTTCACTTATTGCTTTTTGAGTTAACTCATTTTTAAGACGTATTTCAAAAGAAGAGCCACATAAGCTACTCTCTCTATCCTGCTTAGGAATATAAAATTCTCTACACTCTTTAGGAACTTCTGATTCAGTGAAGGTAGGAGAAGAATATATAAATTTAAAAGATTTGATGTCTTTTAGACTTTGCTTTAATTCTTGAAATGCATAGATAGAAAAACAAGATGCTACAACTGATATTTCTGAACCTTTCTTTATTTCAGACATCAGATCATCTTTTAAAATTTTATTTATATTGTCTATTAGAGACATGCTATATTCCTACTAAAGTCTATTTAGCTATGTTTGATACAAGAGAGAATATCTTATCTTTGATTATTTATTTTGGTTCAACCTCATTATTTTTATAGCTTTGAATGAGATCTGAAAAAACATCTCTAATCTTACAAGTTTTAGTAATGATTTGTTCCATCAAGTTCTGGTAATTACTTTTATTATCGTAATCTAATCCATCAATGTATGTACAGATAGATGATGACTTATCATCTTTTCTATCCCAAGTTAATTCATACCCTAATTTGCTCTCAATCTCAGATTTGTGTTCAAAAAAGAAATCATACAAATCATTGTTCTTTTGTATGTTCACATTAACTCTTATCTTGTGATCAGATCTTATCCTGTGATCAGAATTAACTAATTCAATATTGATCGCATACTGAGTAGTCCCCAGTTCGACCTGATACCTTTGGTAGTTTTTTGCCTTTCTCATTTTGAATGGAAAGTTTTTTAAAACAGTATTGAACTTAGTCCAAAACTCAATAATATTATTTTGTTCTTTTTTTACATAGCCAATAATAATGTTGTCGATGATTTTGGTCTTGTATTTACACCATTTACTATTTTTACTAACGAAGTCATCTAAGTTAACTTCACTTGCAAATAAACCAAAGGTTGATTCAATATTTGTAAAATGATCAAACTCCTCGTCTTTAGCATTATTAATGTTTAGTTCAAAAAATTTAAGAGTGTACTTCCTATCAATAGGAACAATTAAGTTAGGCAATAAAAAATGCATCGTTTTTGAAAAAGTAACTAATTTAGTGTCTGTATTTGTCAATTCAAGCTTATTGAAAAGAGTTTTGAGTTGTTCAAATATACCTTTAGACTTATCGTTTTTCTCGGATAAATCTTCGATGGAATATTTTTTCAGGCTCTCAATTGCTTTTGTGTTATTAATTAAGTTTGTTTTAAAATCATTTATGTCTGCAAGTTTTGCACTTCTAGAATTCATGTTCCATGCATCCAAAGTTGCCCATATCAGTTCAATGAAGTATTCCTCATAGCAACGATTCTTTATGTTTATGTATTTATTATCTATGTGTTCTTTCAATATTAAATTGTATAGATAATTAGCTGCAGAATTTGGTCTGTATTCATCTTCTACCTTTTTTAAACAGTTATTTATCTCGTTACTGTCCTTGAAGAATTCTTTTAAATTTATTAGTTCTTTTTTCATCATAGATTACGCATATTTGAAATTGAGTATTAAATCTCATGAATAAACTTGTCATGAGCTTATCTGCTCATGTTTTAATCAGCAGACGCTATATAAGGTCGAAATGTGTCACTTATGTAGTATCTGCACCATCCTTCTCCCATAGATAACAGGATTTGCTGCATATCTAAGGGAACTCCTGTTAATCTTACAAACTCAGTACCAGGTGTATAGGTCAGACTGATATTAGAGTTTGCAAGGTACTGATAAACTCTCATCAATGATGGTC
>ERZ779673.675-NODE-675-length-14255-cov-3.184577_pt1 | contig 14255 bp, 16 predicted proteins | sample MGYA00511956_ERZ779673 | MGnify/ENA primary metagenome ERZ779673 (study PRJEB29588, sample SAMEA2152065) | human gut metagenome | biome: human gut; feature: human-associated habitat; material: faeces | place: Denmark | collected 2008/2010 ... | reverse complement strand
GGAGGCGGTTCTGGACTGCCGTTCAGCTCCGAAATCCCCAACGGATGGTCCATCCGTTTCTCGGCCAGCCCCATGTTCGACCCGGACATGAACCAACTGGAGTTCGGCATCGAGCCGGATGTGAAAGTGGATATGACCAGCGAAGACATGCAACGGGGAAAAGATACGCTCATTGAAACCGCTATCAAAATACTAAAGAATTAACCCGCAGATTTGGAGATTAGGGAAATTATTCCTACCTTTGCCTCCGCAAATGCAGAAATCGTTTTCTGTACGCGCCTGTGGCGTAATTGGTAGCCGCGCCAGACTTAGGATCTGGTGTCGTGAGACGTGTAGGTTCGAGTCCTATCAGGCGCACATAGTAAAAATGGATTTAATAAACACATGTTTATTAAATCCATTTTATTTTATCATATACCCATAAACCATGCAAACTAGTCGTACCAAAGACCTCACATCGGGAAGCATCACCCAAAGCATGCTTTGTCTGGCTTATCCGCTCATCCTCGGCAATCTGCTCCAGCAGGGATATAACATAGCAGATACATTAATTATCGGCCAGGTATTAGGAGCCAATGCACTAGCTGCTGTAGGGTCTTCCTACACACTCATGGTATTTATTACTTCCATCTTTATCGGTCTGTGCATGGGATGCAGCGCCTTGTTCTCCATGCGCTACGGAGCCAAAGATTATGAACTTCTGAAACGTACCCAAGCAACCTCTCTGCTCATTACGGGCATCGCAACCTTACTCATTTTCACTTTCTCCATCAGCTGCATCCATTCGATTATCCAATGGCTGCAAACCCCGGAAGAATTACAAGAAATGACGTATGACTACCTGAAAATTACCTTTATCGGCATCTGGTTCGTCTACCTGTATAATTATTATGCCTACCTCTTGCGTGCATTGGGCAATTCCTTTACTCCCTTGGTCTATTTGGCAATCTCCGTCGTATTGAACGTCATACTCGACCTGCTGTTTATCCTTCAACTTGGTTACGGTATCGCAGGAGCGGCCACAGCTACGGTCCTTTCGCAAGCTGTTTCTGCCATCGGACTTTGGGTGTACTGCTGGAGAAAAATTCCGGAAACACGGCTTGGCCGGAAAGATTTCAAGATAAACCGTCCCCTCATCAAGCAGGTATTTTCGTATGCCTCTCTGACTTGCATACAACAATCGGTCATGAACTTCGGAATTCTAATGGTACAGGGACTGGTCAACAGTTTCGGTACCTCCGTCATGGCCGGCATTTCTTCCATGCTGCCTTCACCGCAGCCGTTAAAATTGATTCCTTTGCTTACATGCCCGTACAGGATTTCGGCAATGCCTTTTCTACCTTCACCGCCCAAAACTACGGAGCCGGAAAGAAAGACCGCATCCTGCAAGGATTCAAAAAAGCGTTCTGGATGACTACACTCTTCTGCCTGCTTCTCTCAGCGCTTATCTTCCTGGCCGCTCCCTGGCTAATGCAGATTTTCATTTCATCAGACGAAAAAGAAATAATCCGGATTGGGGTAGAATATCTTCGAGTGGAAGGTAGTTTCTACCTAGGTATTGGCTACCTGTTTCTATGGTATGGCTTTTACCGGGCGGTATGCAAGCCGGAAATGTCCATCATCCTGACCATTCTGTCCTTGGGAACCCGTGTGGCCTTGGCCTACCTTTTGGCATCCATTCCTTCCATCGGTGTACACGGTATCTGGTGGTCCATTCCTATCGGCTGGGCATTGGCGGATATCTACGGACAAGTGTATTACTGGAAAAAGAAGCGTTCCTTACTTGTCCCTCCCACCGTTTCACAATAAAAGACACACTCTTCATCTGATACCTTCCCATCAAAGTAAAAAACAAGAACCTTCTACCCATATCCAATCCTCCTCCATTCTTCAACTTCTCCATTTCCCCATTCTCCTACTTCTCCAGAGGAATCTCTTCTCCTCCCTACATATCCAAAGAAGAAAAGCACGGAGTGCCGTTCATACATCACAGCCAGCCTTCTCATAAAAATGAAAATAACCTGTACATTAGACCCCATCGGACTCCAAGGTTCCCTAAAGGCATAAAAAAAGGCCGCCTCTAAAGAGACAGCCTTTTCTTGTAAGTATGAAGAACTATTACTGACGCTGAGTAGCTGAATAGTTGATCTTCAAAGCGTATGCCTGACGAAGAGCCTGTTTTACTTCTGTTACGATACCCATCTTGGTATTTGCATCGACCTTCAGGGAAACAGTCATAAACGGTTTGTCTTCCTCTTTCATGTTTTCACGTTCCTGATAGATGTAGTCCTGTACTTCTGAAGATTCAGCGAACTTGTCGTTCAACTGGATACGGTCAGTAGTACCCATCTTCTTCTGATATTCCGGCAACGGTTTACCAATGTAGATGAAAGACACCAAAGACTTCTTTTCAAGTTTTTCCAATTCTGTGGCAGCAGGCACCTTAAACTGAACCTTCAACGTAACTTCACGCATGGTTGTTACAATCATGAAGAAGAACAACATGGTAAAGATAAGGTCCGGCAAAGAAGAGGTATTCAACTCCGGCATGCCACGCTTACCTGTCTTATTAAATTTTCCCATGATTATTTTCCTCCATATTTTTTAGGTTCTGCTTCAGAAATCTTCTGCGGATAATAGTCTGTAATAGCTTTCTGCTCGTCTTCAGAACATTCAGCGAATGATTTACCAAACTGAGACTGAGCCAGTTCGTTACGCAACTCATTGTAAGCTGCTACCAATTCGTTCTGAACCTGAATGTAGGCATTATAGCTAGTACCCACGTCATTCTGTACAGAGATTACATGCTTTTCTGTAACCATTACGTCACCGAAGAACGGAAGATGTTTCAAGTGCTTTTCAGGCAAGTTCTCGTCGTTGTTCGGATTGGCAATGAATTCTTTTGCCTTTTGTCTCAACTGTCTGATGTCAGACCATTCTCCACCGACCATCAGCTGGTCGTCTTTGTTCAAACGAACCTGAAGAACGTTTCTTTCCTTTACAATAATATCATCTTTCTGATCCTTGTTTTCAGGTGGAGGCGGCAAACGTCTCGCCAAACCACGGTCAGTATCCATTGATGTTGTAATAAGGAAGAAAATAAGCAACATGAAGGCAATATCGGCCGTAGAACTTGAGTTGATTCCAGGCACTGCTCTTTTCTTTTTTGCCATTTGACTTACTCCTTATATTTTAATTAAACTTCAATGATGATATTATTTCTTCAAAATTCCAGACAAGTTGATCAATGTACCAAGGGCAGCCAGGCCGAACAATACGTATGTAGAGTACAGCAGCATGTCTGTTACCTTCAGCATAGTGACATTGGTATATTCTGTACCGCCACCCATAACAACTGTTTCAGAAGAACCGATGTTATAAGTTACAATCAGCAATACAACCAACAGAATCAATCCAATCAATGATTTGATAGCTCCTTTCGGATTATCTTTCAACGCTCCGCCAAACTGTGCAATAGCTCCTACAAGAGTCGCGATGACAGTTATCGCAAACATACCATACATCAGGTACATCAGGGCCGGAGTGTTAGCCGGTTCAACCAAACCAGCTGCATTTGTTTCGCTGTATCCTACTCCGTAGAACATGCCCAGCACTACCAGAATCAGTGCGATGCATACATAGAATACGTAGTATGATACTTTATATGATAATTTAGCCATTGTTCTTATTATTTTTTGTATTTCAAGTTGTACTTCATGATCATATCAAGCAATGTGATAGAAGAATCTTCCATCTGGCTTGTAATAGCTTCAATCTTAGACAAGATGTAGTTATAGAATACCTGAAGAATCAAAGCAACGATCAAACCGAAGATAGTAGTAATCAAGGCCACTTTCATACCACCTGCAACAACTGTCGGAGAAATATCACCAGCCTGCTGGATCTGGTCGAACGCCATAACCATACCGATTACAGTACCCAAGAATCCCAAAGACGGAGCCATTGCGATGAACAATGTGATCCAAGAACATCCTTTTTCAAGGTAACCAGACTGAACACCACCGTAAGAAACTACAGAACGTTCAACTACATCCAGACCTTCGTCAATTCTCATCAAACCCTGATAGCAGATAGAAGCTACCGGACCACGAGTATTACGACATACTGTCTTAGCACCTTCTACATCACCTTTTTCCAAAGCTGCTTCAATCTTAGACATCAATTTCTTTACGTCTACTTCAGCCAAGCTCAAGTAAATAATACGTTCAATACAGAAAGCCAAACCAAGTACCAATGCGATAGCAACCAAAGACATAAAGCCTGCATCACCTTCGATGAACTTTGTCTTTAATTCTTTGTGCAAACCACCTTCTTCTACTACAGCCGGAGCTGCTGCTGCGTCATCAGCGGCTGCAACCTGTTCTGTCTGAGCCGGAGCTGCGGTAGCTGTAGAATCCTGAGCCATAGCTGTCTGAGTCATTCCAAATGAGAGGACTCCCATCACTGCAAGAATTGCAAATAACTTTTTCATTGTGTGTCTAATTTTTAAGATTAATTAATTAATAGTTTGTTAATTGTTTTTCTCTTTTTTGCGGAGAGAACGGGATTCGAACCCGTGATACGCTTTTGGCGTATACACGCTTTCCAGGCGTGCCTCTTCAACCACTCGAGCACCTCTCCTTTTTCCAATATTAGGAGGTAGTTTTTAACGCCCAACCCCCCTTTGATTGATTTCAGTCACAAATGTATTCTTTTTTTTCGTCTTACATAACATCCAAACTGCAAAAGTTTTCATTTGAAGTCGAAATTAATAAACTTTAAAAACTTTTCTCCGCATTTGTGAAGACTTTTAAAGCATTTTCCGTAGTTTGAGCCGCAATTTCCGACAAAGGTATGCCATAAATTTCAGAAAGGCGTTCGGCCACTTTTACCAAATTCGCACTCTCATTCCGTTTTCCCCGATAAGGCACCGGTGCCAAATAGGGCGAATCGGTTTCGAGCACGATCCGCTTTAAAGGCACATTTTGCAATACTTCCGGAAGACTACTTTTCTTGAAAGTCACCACTCCGTTGATGCCGAGCATGAACGATTCATATTCCAACAACCGGGAAGCTTCTTCCAATGAGCCGGTAAAACTATGAAAAATCCCCCGCAAAGCGGTCCGCTTGTAAGCGGACAAGATTTCCAGCAGCTCCGGATACGCCTCACGGCAATGGATAATCAGAGGCAGTTCGTATTCCAACGCCCAATTCACTTGTTCCTCAAACGCCGCCATCTGCTCCTTGCGGAAGGTCTTGTCCCAATACAAGTCAATTCCCACTTCCCCTATTCCGTAAAAACGGTGCGGATCAGAAGTCAGCCACTGCTTCACCGTCTGCAAACGCTCCTTCCAGTTTTCATCGACGGAAGTCGGATGAAAGCCAATCATCGGATAACAGCAGTCGTGTGCGTCACACAAGGCCAACATGGCCTCCACCGTAGTATCGTCAATATTCGGCATAAACAGACGGGTTACTCCGGCCTCTACGGCCCGAATCACGGTCAGTTCGCGATCTGCCTCAAACTCCTCGGTGTACAGATGGGTATGGGTATCAATCAACGCATTCATCATCTCATAGTTTACGATCCATCAAACGGCAGACAAAAGCTTTCAGTTCTTCCTTGCGGGCCGGTTCCACATCCACCTGCTCCAACAAAGCCAAACCTTCCTTATAATACGTATCAATACGGGCATTGCAGCTATCGGCTACACCCACCTTATTATATATGGCCGTCACCGCCTTAATCTTTTCTTCCGGAGCATAGTCTTCCACGTGAAGCCAGCCCAGTAATGCTTCCTTGTCATCTTCCTGAGCCTGTGCCAGCGCCGTAATCAACATAAAGGTCTTTTTGTTGCAAAGAATGTCGCCTCCGATTTTCTTGCCGAAGACAGCCGGATCGCCATACACGTCGAGGTAATCGTCCTGCAACTGGAAAGCCAACCCCATCTTCACTCCGAAATCATACAGAAGTTCCGCATCCTTTTCGGGTGCACCTCCCAGAATGGCTCCGATTTTCAAGGCCGCAGCCAACAGTACAGAAGTCTTCAGACGAATCATTTCGAGGTATTCCTCTACCGTCACGTCCGTCAGCTGTTCAAATTCCATGTCCCACTGCTGTCCTTCACACACCTCCAGTGCGGTACGGCTGAACACCTCCATCACCTTTCCCACGTATTCCGCCGGACATTGCTGCATCATGAACTGATAAGACAGAATCAGCATGGCATCTCCCGAAAGGATGGCCGTGTTCTCGTTCCATCGCTTGTGTACAGTCGGTTTATTGCGCCGCATATCGGCTTTGTCCATCAAGTCATCGTGCAAAAGCGTGAAGTTATGATAGGTTTCAATGCCGGCAGCCTGCGAAAATATACGTTCCACGTCCTCTTTGTACAAATTATAAGCCAACAGCATCAACACCGGACGCAGGCGCTTTCCGCCCAGTCCCAACACATACTCTATCGGTTCGTACAACCCCATCGGTTTCCGCTTGTAAGAAAGCTGTCCGATGTATTCATGGATTTGCTGCAACAATTGTTCGCTTGTATATTGTTTCATGGGAATAAGTTTTAATAAAGGGGAAAAAGAAAGGCTGCAAAAATGCAGCCTTTACTTCAATTTATACTATCAATAGATTACTGCAACTTAAAGGTTACAGGCACGGTGTATTTCACACGTACAGCTTTACCACGCTGCTTACCTGGTTTCCATTTCGGCATCATCTTGATCACACGGAGTGCTTCCTTATCCAAGTACGGGTCTACACTACGCATAACCACCGGGTCTACGATAGAACCATCCTGGTTAACGACGAACTGGATGATTACACGTCCCTGTACACCGTTTTCCTGTGCGATAGTCGGATACTTGATGTTCTTGCTGATGAACTTCAAACATTCAGCCATACCACCCGGGAATTCCGGCATCTCTTCTACGACCTGGAAAATCTGCTGTTCTTCCGGTTCTTCTTCTTCCACTTCAACCGGCACGTACTTGATTTCTACAGCTGTATTGTTATCTTCTGTAGACTGGATAGTAGATTCTTCTACATTTGCATTGTTATCTGCAATCTGCAGCACTTCTTCTACTTTCGGTGCTTCGGGAGGAGGTGGAGCTTGTTTCTGTTCCTCCTGTTCAGTGATAGGAATCATTTCTTCCTCAAAAGTCGGTTCGGTGATACCGGTATCGGTAGTGACTTGTTTATCACGTTCTGTCCATTCGAACGCCACAAACATCGCTGCCAAGATCAGTACGAAACCTACCAACAACCACGTAGACTTTTTGCCTTCGAGGTCCGCTTTCGGCGATTTCTTGACTTCCATAAATGTGTTTATTAAAGGTTAATACTCTATACGCGACAAAGGTAACACAATTCCTTAAAAATTCATCTTCCGGAAGTAAAAATAATGTAAAACCATACATATTTTTTATTCCGCCTTGGCGATAAGTGGCAAATACCTGATTCTTTTCCAGGTTTCACAAAGCGAAAACATACGTTTTCCTTACGGGAACCCTACATTTCCCGAAGCAGAAACGTAGGGTTTCGGGCCGGAAAACCTAAAAAACGGCGCAGTCCATTACCCACTCTGACGCGACGTTTTCATCACTTCTCCGGCTCGTTGCCTGTTTCAGAACTCCCGTCGGCAGCAGAACCATAAACTTACGTCAAAGCATCCGATATCCAAAGGATTTTCTATATCTTTGCATACACTATCATTCATATAAAATCATGAAAAAAATTATCATTGCCATCGACGGTTTCTCTTCCTGTGGGAAAAGTACCATGGCTAAAGATTTAGCCAAAGAAATCGGTTACATTTATATAGATAGCGGGGCCATGTACCGGGCCGTCACACTTTATTGTCTGGAAAACGGATTGTTCAATGCCGACGGCAGCATCCGCGACGAAGACCTGCGCCAGCAGATGGACCAAATCCATATCTCCTTTCAACTCAATCCGGAAACACAACGTCCGATGACCTTCCTCAACGGGAAAAATGTAGAAGAACGCATCCGTACCATGGAAGTGTCCTCCCATGTCAGCCCGGTAGCCGCCCTCGGTTTCGTACGTGAAGCACTCGTACATCAGCAACAGGAAATGGGCAAGGAAAAAGGGATTGTCATGGACGGACGCGACATCGGTACCGCAGTCTTTCCCGACGCCGAACTGAAAATCTTTGTCACGGCTTCTGCTCAAATTCGTGCCCAGCGCCGCTACGAGGAACTCAAAGCCAAAGGTCAGGAAGCTTCCTTCGAGGAAATCCTGCACAATGTGGAAGAACGCGACCGCATTGACCAAAGCCGGGCAGTAAGTCCGCTTCGCAAAGCCGACGACGCCATTTTGCTGGACAACAGCGAAATGACGATTTCCGAACAGAAAGAATGGTTAAAAAAACAATTTGAAAAAGCCACCCATGCATCACATTGAAATAGATAAGGAGTCCGGATTCTGCTTCGGGGTGACCACGGCCATCTCCAAGGCAGAAGAAGAACTGGCAAAGGGAGAAACCTTGTATTGCCTGGGCGACATCGTGCACAACGGCCAGGAGTGTGAACGCCTGAAAAAACTGGGACTGATTACCATCAATCACGAAGAGTTTGCCCGTCTGCGGAACGTCAAGGTACTGCTGCGTGCCCACGGTGAACCACCCGAGACGTACGAACTGGCCCGCAAAAACCAGATTGAAATCATCGATGCCACCTGTCCGGTGGTATTGCGCCTGCAAAAAAGAATCAAGCAGGAATATGACACCACTCCCAGCGGCCGGGAACGGCAGATTGTCATCTACGGGAAGAACGGTCATGCCGAGGTGCTGGGGCTGGTAGGACAGACACAAGGAAAAGCCATCGTCATCGAGAAACTGGAAGAAGTGAGCAAGCTCGACATGACAAAAGACATCCGGCTGTATTCACAGACCACCAAGTCGCTCGACGAATTCCGCCAGATTGTCTCCTATATCGAGGAACACATCTCTCCGGAAGCCTCTTTCCAATATTTCGATACCATCTGCCGGCAGGTGGCCAACCGCATGCCCCACATCCGGGAATTCGCTGCCAGCCATGACCTGATTTTCTTCGTCTGCGGACACAAAAGTTCCAACGGAAAGATTCTCTTTCAGGAATGCAAGAAAGTCAACCCCAACTCCTATCAGATTGACAAACCGGAAGAGATTGACAAGAGCATTTTGTCACATGCACATTCCATTGGAATCTGTGGAGCCACTTCTACACCTAAATGGCTGATGGAAGCGTGTAAAAAAGTTATAATGAACGAAGAATAAGGAAGAAATTCACCGCAAAATAGCAACAGTTTTTGTACTTTTGCTTCATAAAAATCAAACTAACAACTAACAATTATGGGAACTATTAAATGTATCGGTATTCTGACCTCCGGAGGTGATGCACCAGGCATGAATGCCGCAATCAGAGCCGTCACCCGTTCCGCTATCTACAACGGACTGAAAGTAAAAGGTATTTACAGAGGCTATAAAGGATTGATTACGGGTGAAATCAAGGAATTTAAGACTGAAAATGTCAGCAATATCATACAATTAGGAGGTACAATCCTGAAAACTGCACGTTGTCAGGAATTCCGTACTCCAGAAGGTCGTCAGATCGCTTACGAAACCATGCAGCGTGAAGGCATCGATGCCCTCATCATCATTGGTGGAGATGGCTCTTTGACCGGTGCCCGTCTGCTGGCACAGGAATTTGACGTGCCTTGTATCGGACTTCCTGGTACCATCGACAACGACCTGTTTGGAACAGATACGACCATTGGTTATGACACTGCCCTGAACACGATTCTGGATGCAGTGGACAAGATTCGTGATACCGCAACTTCTCACGAGCGTCTGTTCTTCGTGGAAGTAATGGGACGTGATGCCGGCTTCCTGGCATTGAACGGTGCCATCGCTGCCGGAGCAGAAGCAGCCATCATTCCGGAATTCAATACGGAAGTAGACCAGTTGGAAGAATTTATCAACAACGGATTCCGTAAATCAAAGAACAGTTCCATCGTATTGGTAGCCGAAAGTGAAATCACCGGAGGAGCCATGCACTATGCAGAACGTGTGAAGAACGAATATCCGCAGTATGATGTTCGCGTCACCATTCTGGGACACTTGCAGCGTGGTGGACGTCCGACAGCTCACGACCGTATCATCGCCAGCCGTATGGGTGTAGCCAGCATCCAGGCTTTGATGGAAGGCCAGCGCAACGTGATGATTGGTATCGAAAACGACCAGATTGTGTACGTACCGTTTACCAAGGCCATCAAGAATGAAAAGCCGATTGACCGTGAACTGGTAAATGTATTGCATGAATTGTCTATCTGATATTCCTTTACATCATAATATAAAAAGAAACCTCCTGTCCGGGTGCACCCGGAAAGGAGGTTTCTTTTTGCTATCTCAATTTGTTACTCACTTGCGGCGAAGCTTCCGGCGCGAACGTTTGTAATGGCTCCGCTTGTAGCGCAGCCAGCGGCGACGAATCTGCCAGGCACTCAGTCCGACAAACACCAGCAGAATCAGAATCACCAGCCCACTGTTCAGCTTGTCTCCTTTCACCCGCGACCAGATTTCCAGCACATCTACAGTCTTATCGCCAAAATCGCGTATCATGGCACAACGGGCTATCACCGACTTGTCGGGATACTGGGTGTTCCGCAATTTCACGTGACGGGCTTCCGGGCCGAAGAAGTAACTGGCATCCACTTCCTTATCCAAAGTGGAATCAATGCAAGCCTCCATAATTTCCGGAGCGGCAATGGAACTGACGTACCCGTTTTCTTCCATGTTCCGCAAAGCGATATCCGGACGGCACAGGAAGTTGATGAAATAACTGGCAGCCTTAGGATTTTGGGCATACTTGGGAATCACCCAGCCGTCGTACCACACGTTGCTTCCTTCTTCTGGAATGGTATATCCCAAATCCACTCCTACTGCCGAAGCTTCTTCGATGGCCCACTGGGCATCGCCGCTCCAAGTCATGTTCATCCATGCCTTTCCCTTGGTCATCATCTCTTTGCCAAAATCGGCTCCCCACCCTGCCACATTGGGCTTCAGCAGTTTCAGATATTTTTCCACTGAGTCCATAGAGGCCGGTGAATAGTCGTTCATCAGACTGGCCACACTGCGGGTACTGTCTTTCAAGTCTTCCCGATGGGCATACAGCAACGCCATACCATACGCATCCCGGTAAGAGTCCTTCATCAGAATCTTCCCGGCAAAACGTTTGTCCCACAGACACCCCCAGGAACGTAAATCCTGAGCAGACACATATTTCTTATTGTACAACAGTCCGGCCGTACCCCACATGTAACAGACCGCATACCGGCTGGCCGGCTGGTCGCCCGGCACCGTCAGCTTGTCTATCTGCTGACGGATGTAAGGGGCTACCCCCTTCATGTAATTGGGTGAGTGGGCAAAAACGGTGTCGATGGGCAGCAACAGTCCTTTATGCAACATCCGCTCGATGATGTATTCCGACGGACAGACCACATCAAAATCCTCATGCCCCTTTTCAATCTTGGTCAGCATGATTTCGTTGATATCGAACGTCTGATACACAATGCGGATATCCTCTCCCGTCTGTTCCTTGTAGTATTGCTGGAAATCTTCCAGTACCCCTTCGCCAATGTAATCGGCCCAGTTGTACACCTTCAGCACATTCTCACGCGACTCTCCGGCATTGTAACAGCTTGTCAGCAGGGAGCATACACAGAGCATCGCCCACCAGCTCCACCTTTTCATCTTCTGTTTCATTTGTTCTTTGCTTTGTCAGCTCTACGGTTAATAATTATCAGCAGCACCAGAATCACCACAAAAATCACGGCAGACAACGGACGAAGTTCCGGTGTCAATCCTCCCTTGCGGGCATCCGCATATATATAGGTGGAAAGCGTCTCCAGTCCCTGGTTGCCGATGGTAAACACCGTCACGGCAAAATCATCGATGGAGATGGTCAGTGCCAGCAGGAAACCGCTGATCATCCCCGGACGGATTTCCGGGATAATCACCTTCCACAAGGCCTGCATGGGAGTAGCTCCTAAATCGAGTGCCGCCTCATACAGGTTCGGATTCATCTGCTTCAGGCGCGGCAATACACTCAACACCACATAGGGCGTGCAGAAAGTGATGTGTGCCAACACCACGGTCGTGAAACCTTGGGTAATACCCAATGACACAAAAAGCAGGAACAAGGAAATACCGGTAATGATATCTCCGTTCAAAATGGGGATGGTATTGATAAACCCCATGGCTTTCCGGCTCCGGGCCTTCAGGTTGTAAATACCGATGGCGGCCACACTGCCCAGCAGGGTGGAAACCGTGGCGGCAATAAAGGCGATGGCAATCGTATTGACCAGTGCATTCATCAGGGAATGATGGGCACTCGTATTACACAGCGAACGATACAAATTGAACGAAAAACCCGTCCAGTTACCCAGCACCTTGGCCTCGGTAAACGAATAAATCACAATAATCAGAATCGGGGCATACAGCATCAGCAACAACACCCACAGATAGGTCTGCATCAATATTTTCTTTACCATACCTGTCCTCCTTTCTCCGAATCATTCTTATCGTCGGCACTGAACAAGGAGGTGGCGGCAATCAGGAAGAGCATAATCAGTGAAAGTGCCGCTCCGTAGTTCCACAAGCTGTTGTTGATATTCTCCTGAATGGTGGTACCAAACAGTTTGATGTTGTTCATGGTAAGTAGTTCCGCAATGGCAAAGGTCGAGATGGTAGGCATGAACACCATCATGATGCCGCTCACTACTCCCGGCATGGATAACGGAAGGACCACCTTCCAGAACACCTGGAACGAGTTGGCCCCCAAATCTTGGGCCGCTTCCACGTAACTGGGGTCCATCTTCTGAAGTGTATTGTAAATGGGATAAATCATAAACGGAATAAAGTTGTAAATCATTCCGAAAATCAAGGCTCCTTCGCCCAACGGAAGACTGGCAAAGTCGAACAAGGCCACTGTAGCCAGCGTACGTATCAGGATATTTATCCACATGGGAAGGATAAACAGCATAATCAGCGTACGGGAATAGCTGGAACGGCTCCGGCTCAGAATCCACGCCGCCGGATAACCCAACACGATACACCCGATTGTAGTGAGCAGAGCAATGCCGATGGAATACACAAAGGTATTGACGGCTTCCGGATGCGCCAGAAACTTCCGAAAGTTATCCAAGGTAATCCGGCCCGTGTCATCCGTAAAAGCATAAATCACAATCAGGACCAGCGGAATAATCACGAAGATGATTGAAAAAATCAGGTAAGGCAAAGTCCAGCTTCTCCGCGACAGAAAAAACAAACGCAGCTTGTTCATCGTTCCTCCCGTTTTACACGTACCCGGATGTCTTCAGGAGCAATGGATATTCCCACATGGTCTCCGTCATCCCATACGTCGTTGGTATCGACAAACACATTCTCATCCCAGTCCGACCAGACGGTCAGGTGATAATGGTTCCCTTTATAAAGAATAAATTTCACTTCTCCCGTCAGTGCTCCGTCTTCGGCATCGTCCTGCAAGTCAATCTTGTCGAAATCCACTTCCACCTGCACTTCGCCCAAAGGCACTTGCTGCAAATCGACTGGAGCACATTCAAATGTACAACCAAGGAACTCCACATGCGTTTCATCCAGCAGTTTTCCATCAAACGTATTACACAAGCGTTCCTTTTTCATGATATGGATGTCGTGAGGCTTCACCAGCAGGCCAACCTCCGTACCTGCTTCAAACGCATGATAATCCTGCACCACGAACTCATACCCTTGGCACAGTACCACCATTTCATAATGCACTCCCTTGAAGATGCACGACTGTACCACGCCGCGAAGCTGTGCCATGTCCGACACAGGAAAGATATACAGGTCTTCCGGACGAATCACCACATCCACCGGTGTCTGTTCCCCGAAACCTTCGTCCACACACTCGAAATCCCGGTCGCAGAAATGCACCAGTCTGTCTTTCACCATCACCCCGTTCAGGATATTGCTTTCGCCAATGAAATCGGCTACGAACGAATTGATGGGTTCATTGTAAATATCGGTTGGGGTACCAATCTGCTGGATACGCCCCTCGCTCATCACCACGATGGTATCGCTCAGGGTCAAGGCTTCTTCCTGGTCGTGAGTGACATACACAAAAGTGATGCCCAATGACTTGTGCATCTCCTTCAGTTCCATCTGCATGTCCTTTCGCATCTTCAGGTCGAGGGCAGCCAACGGCTCGTC
>ERZ779673.670-NODE-670-length-14412-cov-2.850317_pt1 | contig 14412 bp, 7 predicted proteins | sample MGYA00511956_ERZ779673 | MGnify/ENA primary metagenome ERZ779673 (study PRJEB29588, sample SAMEA2152065) | human gut metagenome | biome: human gut; feature: human-associated habitat; material: faeces | place: Denmark | collected 2008/2010 ... | reverse complement strand
GGAGCTTTTGGGCCTTCAGCCCGTACTTGAACCACATGCGAAACTTCAGTAAAGTATAAAGCTAAAAAAGGGGGAAGCCAACGCTTTGGCTCCCCCCTTGGGTTCTTTATAATTCCCTATTGATATTTAAAAAACTAGAATATACTATCTTACGGCAATCTTCTGACCCTTAGTCTGAGCACAGGACTGGGTAGATGCCTTCACAATGTAAACTCCGGATGGAACTCGCAGAATCATTCTCTGCTTGTCAGGCAACTGATAACTGCGAACCATCTTGCCATCCAACGTAAATACCTGAACCCTGTCGAGCTTCTCACCACCCAAGGCAGAAACAACGATCATGCCTGCAGCTGGTGAGTAAACCTTCACCGGTGCGCTCTGCTCTTCAGCCTCCATGCGGTCGATGCCGGTTGAGGTACGGGTCTGGGTGAGGAAGTATCTTCCGTGGTCACCCGCCTTCACCTTCACAGCCTCGCCTTCATGAAGTTCTGTAAAGCTTGCCGATGCAGCATCGTAGAGATAAACCGGAGCATCGAGCTTGTTCACACCCTTCAGGGTAAGTGAAACCTCTTCAGCCTGCTGGCTCACGATACCGAGCGGAATCCAGGACAACTCAGGAACCGCATTCACAGCCACCGCCTCGTTACCGGCAACGGTATAAACCTGCGGAATATCCTTCAGGTTCTGATCATACAAGAGATCCACATCCTCCTGGTCATCATAGTCGGCAGAAGCCTCCGGACGCAAAGCGATGCGTGCCTTTGAAATCTGGCCGTTGGAATTCTCAATCGTTGCTTTAATGCTCTTGACATAGTCTGATGCCATCAACAGGCCAGGAGTAATGGTGCGGTCTATACACATCGTAGAAGTGAATCTTACTTCTCTAATAGCAGCGTCATCATTCTTCTTGACAAAGAACGACTGGGTAGGCTGGATAGCATAGTTCTGCTTATCCAATTCTGTAGAAGAAATTGCCTTCGCTTCGCCATTCTCTACAATCCAAATTGCCTTCTGCAAACCTGTATTACCCTCGAAGAACTTAGCCATTGAGATAGAACAGGTATATGGATTGGCCACGAGATAGAATCCGCTGTTGTTATCAGTTCCTAAACTCTGGATCTTCTCTGCGAGATGCTTCTCATCGTTATTGAAAGCAACGAGAAGTTTGCCATGACCAGTGCCCTTTTCAACGTTGGCTGATTTACCACCAGAAGTTGTTGTTCCATCATAATCGTAGTACTGATAGTTAGTATCAGCCTTCGGCAAACGGAGGAGCGCATTTGGCAATTTAGAACCATCAGCAGGTTTCTTTGGCAAGAGTGCATTACCCGCCTTGATAGAGAAACCACCGAAGGTTCCATCTGCAGCATCGGCATAGCTCTCGTCTACCTTATTATATACGTGGCTCCAGTAACCGAGATTCATATCAACATTTCCAGTAACAGCACCAGTAGGATAATGAGAAGCGGAATACTTATCAGTTGGTGTAATCTCCTCTACTCCACTCTTCATCCAAGCTCTCTGATAAACCGGATACTTGCTTCTGCTATACGCAGCTGTACCCGCAACCTTATCATCAAACTTGATATCCTCAAACGCCTTGGTTTCCTGTCGTCCATCCTTTGCTGGCACATACATATCGCCGGCGTAGATATACTGCAGAGGTGAAGCCATGGTGTACCACCTGTTAGGCACCAATTCCTTCTCTACCCAAGCCTTGTCATATATCAGATAGCACTGGTCGCGAAGCTCGCCCTGAGGCTTGAAGTAAATCTGATGGCAGGTATTGCCATAGAACTTCTCGCACTTCAGATTACCTGCTTCCAATCCCTTATCAGTAGCTGCTTCATCCCAGAACGCCATAATATCGTACTGGATATACTTCGTAGCCTCATTACCCTTGCCATTGGTCAGCTTGGTAGCAATCTTATTGGTACTACGATAAGCGATATTACCGAGGTCAGGGAATGGCAAACCCTTCAAGTTATCAATAGTAACCTTGGTAAACTTCATTGGCACATAGCTATTCAGCGTAGGAATATCCTTTGCAGAAGTTGGCGTACCCGACATACTGCTTCCATAAGCTAGATAATCTTTATACTCATTATCATACAATTCTGCAGATGATGAGCGATGCCAGTTGGCATCATTGTTCCAGTTGGCATTCATACCGCCATCGGCAGTAGGAGTCCAGGTAATGAACTCCGGTACTATCTTCACCTTGAGATAAGACTCGCCCGGACAGCTTGTCCCACCTGTTGCTACTGCTTTCTGCTCGAAGGCGAATCTAAGCTCGTAGTAGTATCCCTCATGGAAATTCTCTACGGCAGCGTCAGAGAACTTGAGGTCGAGGGTAGACTGCACACTTGGCACGATTTCAGAAAGAGTGCTAGAACTCAATTTTGCAACAGGTTTCTTCAATAAAGAAGCATTCCATAGAGGGTCATTAGTTGTTGCAACATAAACATCTGCAGAAGTTTTATCGGCCTCTGTTTTGCTATCATCAATAAACGTCAAAGTCTTATCCGTAACACCAGTCTTATAACTTGCGCTATGCAATGGTATCTGGAGATAACCCTGGGACGTCTTTTCCAACAACTTCTTTATTTGTGGCAATCCGATACGCAATGAAGCTTCGTAGCTATTATCATTAAATGGATAATCTACATCGTTGAATCCGAAGTTTAGCTGCGGACCATCCTTAGCAATACGCAGAGGTACAGGAATCTTTTCTGTACACATCAGATATTCGACGCTACCAACAGTAAATACCATATCCCCTGCAGTATTTGTGGTACCAGTCTCTGGTTTCATATAAATTTTATGAGCACCATATCCTATTTTGCTAACAGGTATCTCAATGGTTGTTGATGGTGTTGCATCGACAGGCGTACTGCTGTCATCAATATACCACAAGAATGGCACACCAGTAAGCGTAATCTTCTCGCCAGTATTAGGGTCAATAGTTGTAAGACTTCCCTTTAGCGTAACCTTAGGGTCAGAATCAGTACAATTTACACGATACTCTGTAATGACTTTACCATCAGTATCAGTAATCATTGGTGTCTGACCAATCATCTCAAATATAGCACTATAGATAGAGCAGACCTCAGAAGGTTTACCCCAATTGGCATCTGGTGCATCTGGATTACTATCAGCACATACGGAGACATAATACTTCTTACCCTTTGTGAGTTTGAAAGGATGATTAGCCAAGATAATATAGGTTTCACCATCAGCATCTTTTTCTATCATGTTGACACCATCAATTTCATACTTTGCACAGTTTTCCTCAGAATCAAAGACATCAACAGATGCATAGCTCTTGGTCGTCGTAATTTCTTTAGCTGTAGCATCACCAGGTCCTTTTAACGAATAGTTGTAAAGACCTTCTCCTGTAACAGGCGAACCATCTTCGTTCACTAAACGGTAATGAATCTTCGTATCCTTATGGTTAAGTATAGCATTCAAAGTTTCGTGAATGGCACGTATCTTCAACTTGATGCTACCTGTACCCGTTTCACCGCAGGCTGGTCGGTCCTGATAGATTTCAACCTTAGCAGGCTTTAAATATATACGGATATCATCAACGGCATAGTCAGCACCTTGAGTACCCTTACTATAGTTATCAATCTCGATACGGAAGTCAGAATACTTTTCTACTTGTGCTTCTTGCTGAATCGTAATCTTACCATACACCTGATACCATTTAGCCTCTTCATTACTAAGACGGTTTGTGCTAAATTCACCGGAAGAGAAAGAATGTAATAACTTTTTATCCTTTATATTACCATATTCATCCTTCTCTAAGCCAAATAACCTAAACATAATCTGCGGCTTGACTGTTTCGTAGGTCATATCAGCAATGCAAGCGCTAAATGCCATCTGCTGACCAGTACAAAGACTTGCAGTAAACTCAGCAGAAGCAATGGTACGGCTTTCATCAGAAGCATCCACATAAAGGAAGGAACCCGACTGAGATTTACCTGTTGCCTCGTAAGTTCTATCATGCAGTTCCTTTTTCGAGTACCACATGTAACCATCTGTACCAGAATTTCCATCACCTGAGATATTTTTTATATTGGCTGTCTTATAAATACCATATTCACCATGCTGAGGAGAATGTTTGGTATTATAATATACATTAGCATTGTCATTCTTATTTGCACTTTTATCTATCAAATCTTTATAAACAAAACCATAACTGCGCCTGTTCCATGCTGATGGATTCTTACTTTGATTATCATCAGGACTTGTAGGCGCAGACAATGTTTGTTCTGGACTATCATTATCAAAAGAGACAACAGCTATATTGTTATAGTTCTCATCAAGATAAGATATTTGGCGAGTCACATCTTCAGCACCCATTTCTTCGAAAGTCTTTGGATAGAAACGGAAGTATCGTATACTGAAATTGGCCATCGGGCTACTAAAATTCCCAGTCTCATCCTTAACATAAGCCACTACGTAAAAGTGATCACCTGGATTAAAGGTTAGTTTGGTAGCAGCACCACCATCCAAATCAGTCCAAGTTGCACTATTCAGAAGACTTATGCTCAAATCAAAGAAACGTGGGAAATCAGGAACGTTACCTGCTCCAAGAATACACATCTTGTCTCTGGTACCATTATAAGCTCGCCATTCTATCGTGGCAGCCTTCTTGATATCAGAAGAAAAGTCTGCTTTCGTAATCTTACGTTGAGCGATAATTGCATTTGTCTCTGTTTCAGTTGAACCGGCAGGATAATATACATGCTTTTTAGGATTGGTAACTGGATAGAAATAATACATTTTAGGATCTACAAAATCCAATCGCAAAGTCATCTTCGAGTTATCATCCTTAAATCCTACCGTAACATTTTTATTATCCTCATAGGTAAGGTCCTTGCTGTCGTTAATAAGGTCTTCCTGGAGAATATCAGCCATTTGAGTAGACGGAATAATATGGAAAATGTATCTGATGGATAAGGTTGGTTCATGTTCCATATAGGTTCCTGTAGCATCTATTCCATCAATGTAGCGGCTTACGTCACAAGCAATAGTTTCACCCTTCCAATCTGGGTCACTAGGACGAGTATACTTTACACCCACTGTTGACTGTATAGCATGCTGCGTCAAATTGAAAGCCATCAATCCCTTATCTACATTATCTTCATCTTTCACAGAATTCAATAGAGAAGAAGTTCCCTCTACAGATAAGTTTGCTGATGCATTATCTGTATCATAATTATACCATCTGAAATAACCTAAAGGCTCCAATTGGTCACCAGAGGATTCGAATTTCTGTATAGGCAACATAAGAGACACAGTCTTATGGTCAGCATTATCAACAACATAGGTATACTCCCATGTAGACACCTTCTGGCGCAACTGATTCTTCGAAGCATCAATTACCTCATAATCGTTATCAGCATTGGCGTAACCCTTATAATGCTTGAAAGGGCGTTCTTTAATCGTATAGATTATTTTCAACGAATTGGTTGGTTCTGATACAATTAAATTATTTTCAATTGTTGGAACATCATTACTTGCTTCTACTTTTATTGTATAAAGAGATAAATCTTGTGAAGTTCCTTGAAGGATTCTAAATTGTATATCTTGAGGAAGAAAATTATTATTAGTTCCAGAATAATAAAAAACACCAGCTTTTGCCTTATAAGCAACATTAGGCCATGAAGATAAATCTGAAGTATTTATTTCATTAAAACCATATTGTCCTCCTCGATGAATCTTAAAAGCAGATGCATCTTGAAGAGAATTGTCTTCTTTTTTATATATACTAATTTTCAAATATAAAGGCTTTTGCTTGACATCATATTGGGTTCCATCAGATGATTTTGCTAACATTCCCTTAGCTAACAAAAGAGACTCAATATTATCAATCGTAACACCTACTCCTTGCCTGTTACCGTAATTATCTTTACACTCTTGCAAATAAGCAACATCGGAAATCGTAGTATCATCTGCCCATATAGCATTTGGCAGCAATGCAAGCATTGCTACCAATATATATCTCATTACACTATTAAAAATCTTAGACTTAAACATAAGCTTCAATGTTTTTTAATATAAGTATTATTGTTTACATATCCAAAATGCACCGTTATGGCGCCTTGCTGAGTACCAGGTTAAATCCTGAGAGATTGCTACCCGATATACCAGCGTTGGTGCAGTTGTGGTTCCATCATCCACTTTTACTGAAAGCTGATAGATGATAGGACCTATCTTCTTGCCTAACTCACCTAAGGTTTCTGCCTCTATTCTATCTTTGCTAGAAACGATATATGGTTTCGTACTGAAGGCTTTTTTCTCAGCATCTGTCTCCGATTCTGAAAGTTTCTTCCATTCGAGAATAGTGAAAGGGACAGATGAATTATCACTATACTTCGTAACAGAAGGAATGATATGGAACTCCTCTAAATCATGGAAAATGAGATTGAGCTGTTTTCCGTCATCTTTCAATGACGGAGCCGAACCGATAGATCCAAAGTCCTCTACCTTGAGGCGAAGCTTGTAATCGCTCAGCGCTAACTTTAAGACATGATGGTCATTGCGGGCTATCTGACTCCAGTCGGTATACATGAAATATCGTTGTGAACCAACATTCGTATCGAGCGTTACTACAAAATAAGGATAAGCATTGCCGGCTTGACTCTCGTTGACATAGAAAGAAACCGAACGACAGTTATCTGTATCATAATCGGTTGTGTTCTTGGCTATTTTCAAACCATGTGTAATCGTATGTGTAAAATCATCTCTTTTAGCATTTTCTACCAAATTTGGCGTTTGGGCAACATTCGTAGATGAAACAACATTGTTTGCAGGAAGCAGCTTGATATTTGCTCCTGTAGTAGGATTGCTTGTAATATCACTGATACTCACATTCTTTACAGTAATATCTTGACCTGTCATATTGCGAAACTTGAGAGTAATCTTGGATAGCATTCTTACTACATATAAATCCTTGACATTGGGTTGCCCGTCAGAGCCGATAGTTACCTTCTGTTTATTACTCATAGGAATACCATTCGCTTTAATATCCATATCATTACCATTGACAGCAAATGATTTGGAATCGAAGTTAGGAGAAGGAGAGCCCTCCGTAATCGTACCGAGATCAGCATCTGATATATTGGCAAAAGAATAGACCGTATAAGTGGTTCCTGCTTCCAATCCGGTAACAGTTACATCATCTTCCATATCTTTGCCTTCTGCTACGGATGGCTGCTTGACAACTTTCGCTACCGTTCCATCAGACTTTACAAAGACAACTGTCCAACTCTTCATGTTCTCTTCTTTAGAACCGTCATCCCATGAATTGGGGCTTCCTGCAGTATAAGTTTCTGCACGGGAAGAAGCAGAACTTCCTGATACTGGAGACAGATTAAAATGGAGAGTATATGTCTTGTTGGTGATACTTCCTGGATCAGAAGCATCACTATCTGGCGAACATGCTGCAAAAACCGTCAGCAGCATCACCAGGCAAGCCATATATTTCATTATATGTTTTCTCATTTTAGTTATACTTTGTAAATTAATCTTAGAGTTTAATATATTACTTCCCCATGGTCGTAATGTGCCCAAGGGACTACATGTATGGTCAACTTGATACCTTTAGACTTTCCTTCAACACCTTCTACCTTTACCTGATAGATGTTGTTGCGGACTACACCAAAATGCATCGGGTCAGCGGTGGTTCCACTTCCTGAAGGATCGCTATGACGGAGCGTATAGGTATATTGCTTTTCTGCTCCAGCAAAACCAGCCTTAGGCTTCTTTGTGGTTGCATTCCATTCGGAAGACTCATAATACTTGCCTTTAAAGATAAGGCCTGTAGAATTGTCCTCTTTATTATCGGTGGTCGTATTCTCCATCACATAATCGAGGATATAACTTGGATCTGTTGTACTGGTAGAAGTTGTCTTCTTTACATTATATAAAGATGTAGGACCTTCGGCTTCTGCGAGAGTAAGACCTGCACGATCCTTTGTCCAAGGGCAAACCACATAATTAGTAGAAGCCTTAGTAGTAGCATCCATTTTTTCCTCTCCGAAATAAGTAACAGAAGACACATCTTTATCTGAAGAAACTCGCTTTATCAGGTATTCTCCCTTTGTCATAACCTTGGTAGGAGTTACAGATTCAAGCTTAAAACCACCTATTACATTTGTTCCATCCATTACATTATAATAATAACCTTTACCGGTAACATCATAAGTAGCATTTGGAATGATGTCGATACGGGCAGCCAGGCGCTCGATGTCAACAGTTACCTGATACGGATTTGTTTCTGAACCTTCCTTGGTGAAATCTATCATAGCATCCTTCTTTGATGACATGATGAAGTTTGAGAAGTTTGTAATATCAGCATCTCGGGTGCACACCTTCGACATCTGCAAATCTCTTACTTCACTTATCTTCATTCCTTTACATCTGGAAGTCATATCGTCTGCATTGGCTATCACTATCACATGATAATTCTTGCCAACAATTGCAGCATCTATTTCTTTTGGAACGGTAGTATAAGTTGCATCGCTGCCGGAAGAAGTTGTAACCTTATTTAAATTGGTGAATGTATATACATAATTTATTGTAGCATCAGCTTCCGACAGGTCATCTTTATCAGATTTATATAGTAAGACGGTAAGGGAATTGACATCATTTTCTTTATTGATTCCTTTTTCTCTTACATCTCCATCTTCACCTCCTTGAGGTCCTGTAGTTGCCCTACTCGCTCGTGTATCTCCACTACCTTCCACCGTTACCTTTACCTGCAGATATGCCTTCATATCTTTGCTTGGCAGAGGCAAATCACTAGTAGTGTCACTCGCACAGGATGCGAACGACATAACCAGTAAAAGGGCTAGCAATGAGAGGGTTATAGTTTTCATTTTAAACATACACTTTCTTTTTATATCGGCTTGCTGAAAGCCGGGTAGGACATGTTAATGGAGTTCTTCGAACTGGATGCGCTTGCTCCAACTCAGTACATTCACGCTGATGGTGATTAAACAATACTTGAGCTTGCCACCCTGGATAAAGAACTGAAGTTTGTAATCGTAGGCACGGTCTAGGAATTCCTGTGCACTGTAACTGTACTCCTCGCTGGTGCGAAGACGACTCAAGAGGTCTGGCAGGTCTACATTGACTACCGTATTCCCGGTCTCCTTACTCTTAATGAGGAGTCGGCTATCCAGGTTGTAATCTTCGTGTTTCAGAATGCGGGAAGTCATAAAGTCTGCATGGGCTATCTTGCCCTGCTCGTCCTCATCTACCGTATTCCATGTGGCATGAGGGGTATAAATAAGTTTACGGTTCTCATCGAGAGAGTTATCCCAAAGGATGCGGGCATTATGATCTTCGATGGTCATCGTGTAGTCGTTGACATCCATATCCTGTGGAGAGTCAAGGTCACGAAGCGCCACATTGATCTTCTTGGTATCACGCACCAGAGGAATGGTTGCATAAGAAGGTTTTGAGGATGATACCTCTACTGCCTTCAGCAGTTTACCATGCCAGAGGGTATCGAGAGGAAGGCTGTTGTTGACAACCTCATCATACTCTCCCCTATTTTCATGGTCGAGATTCACTTCCAGTGTCTGCATCTTATCTCCTGTAGCCGATGGAGCGGTACGAACGAACTTGGCACGGCCTGAAGCTAACTGGTCGGCGTAAGCATTCTGTCCGGCAAGGGCAAGGAACTGATATTTACCTGGCTGCAGGTTCTCGACGTGCATCACATAATTTGGGTCTTTGAGAGGCGATGATAGCGCAGAATTCGTCTCGGTCTGTTGGGTTATATAGTTTCCGTTCTCGTCGAATACATACAGCGTTACCTGTCCAACATGGTCGTTGAACATGTCGGCACGCTGGAGGTTATAATCATACTTAAACTTCACATATACACCATTAGGACAATCGCTGTAATCCTGGTGCCACATATCGTGGCATGAGGTCGCGACGGTCAGGATCATGGCAGCTGCCCTGACACCCTTTAACCATTTATTTATCTTCTGCGCTATCATATCGCTAATCAATTATTATTTTCAATATTTATCTTTTATCAAATTACTTTCCGAGGATAGTACTCTGTGTACGCTTAGCCCAAGAGAGGACATTAATCTTTGCAGAGATATAAGCATCGATGTTATCATCTGGAGTGTTATCTGTAGTGATATCTGGAACAACAGGAGAACCGATCTTCTTGATAGCAGTAACATCAATGTCATACCAGTTGTTACGAACCAATCCATAACGGCCCAAATAGTTCTGCTCCTTTTTACCTGGATAAGCTTCTGATGCAGATGGCTTAACTGTCTCCCATGTATTCCATGGGGCAAGATCACCAGCACCAGCATCATCACCTGCAAAATGCTTGATTCTTACCTCATAGTAAGAAGCACCATTGTCATACTGACGGATTACACGGTTTGTATTAAGCTGATCCTTAATGGCATCCCAACCAGTAAAGGCTGGAGAAGGAGTTTTAAGTTTTGCTTGACCTGCAGCAGAAAGTTTAATATCTGTAACCTTCAAGATACCATCTTTATCAGGAGTTGGAGCCCATGTAAGCTTGAAGTCTGCCTTTGACCAAGTAACTGTACCTGTAGATGCCTGGTTGTCAGACAAGTACTTCTTCAAATCAACAATGTTAATATCTGTACCTAATACGTATGACATAACTGCATCATCACGCTTGCCATCTGTATCAAGGATAGCATTAGCTCCATTATTGGTATAGAATTTATTACCATTATTAAATGTAACCTTAACCAAAGCACGGGTAGTATTTGAATAATCCATGTGGTCTACATCAAATGTATTTTCATGGCAATATACATACTTACCTGATGCAAGCCAACTTGCTACATCAGCAGCAGAAGTAACTGTATTAAAGTTAGCTGCATGACTTGTTGCAGTAAATGTCTGGCTATATGTTGGGTCTACACACCAATAGGTACGATACAAGTCAACAACAGGCTGCTTTGATGTATCACCCAATTTGGTATCACCTACAAAACGAGAATTAAGAGTTGGGGCAAACTTCTCTGAAGAGTATTTCAGATAAGTACCAGCTTTAGTTCCCATATTGCGAACAATGTATGAAGACTTGGTTGTATTATCAAGTACCCAACCATCGAATGTGTATGGAAGATTATCATCTGAAGTATTACCTGAAAGCGAAGTTGAGTTCAAGCTAACCTTTGCAACACCACGCTCTACGAAAACAGAAACAGCAGGGTCATTGATAGCCTCACTTCTAGTTTCTTTAATCTTACTCAAATCAACCTTAGAAAGTGTTGTATACTTACCATCAGGTGCAGAGGTATTACCTGGAGTTGCACTGACAGGAGCATTTGCCATAAAGAAACCTGTACTAGTCATCGCATTTTCTGTGGTCAGGGCCAAAATATCATTATAAGTTTTGCCTGTTAAATCTGTTGAACCATTCTGAAGCAATTTACCATCACTTGCAGTAAGAATACTATTATCATTCAAAAGGACAAGCGCATAAACATCAGTAGCTGTTGTTGACTTAATCTGAGTAACAACACTATGAGTAGATGTGATGTTGTCGTTATCAGTATCAAGTTCAGAATCTGTCAAATCCAATTTGTAAGCAGCAAGCAATGTATAATCGCCTTCTGATGTCTTACTTGATGCATCAAACAAAGCCAAAATACCATTCTTTACCTCATACTCTGATAACAATCCGTCCTCATACTTGTCATTTTCTGCACGTGTTGTGCTGCCAGAACGAGTTGGGAGATTTACAGAGATGGACATAAATCCATTACCATCCTTGTTAAAACCTGGATTTCCAGTTCCACCACCATTCAAATCATCACTACTTGAACAAGAACCGAGCATCAGCCCCGCCAATGCAACGGAAAATAATAAAGTTTTCTTCATCTTGTAAGTTATTATAGTTGTTATTAATAATTATTTCTTTACGTTATAAACGTTCTTAAAAATCTAATTATATTACATTTTTATATATTTGGTTTACAAATCATCTAATACGTTATATTTGAGTCACTTTCTGAAGTTGTACTTAGAAAAGTTTTGCCTGAGCTAGGAGCCTGTCCCAGGCCAGGGCAGTACCCTGGCTCTAAGGAATAGCTATATTGTCCTAAACAGACAGTATGTATAACTTTATAGATTCTGTAAATTTTCTTTTGCAGAAGCAACACCTGCCTTGGCTGCCTGCTCCAGATAATAACGAGCTTGCTTCTCGTTGCCCTTCAGCATCTCATAGACCCCTCGGGCATTCTGGGCATCGGCACTGGTTCCTGCCTTGTCGAGATATTGTTTCGCATTATCTGCATCACCGGCATTCAAGCGGGTTATGGCTGCATTCAGATTCGCTGTCTCATTCTCTGGGAACATGCGGACGGCAATCTCCATCACATCATTAAACTCCTTGCTGCCTGGCTCGTAAGTCTGAGCTACCATGAACATCTCCTCCTGGCTCAACTGCTGTGGCTTGGTCTTGATAATCTCCTTTGCCTCTTCCACATCGAAAGGTTTCACCTTATAAGTAATGTGGTAGTCGGAATGGCGGAGGGCTGGATACCAGGTGTCGAGCATAAAGCGATACTCTGAAGAATACTGCTTCTTGATCTTCAACTCGCGGGCATCCGGATTCAGACTCTTATCGGCAATAATCGCCAGAATGGCATCCTTATGCTCCAGGTTGCTACCTTTAATATAAGCTATCAGACCATCCCAATCCTCTGGAGTAGAAGAAACCGTGAAGAGGCTGTTTGGCAACTTCACCATCCGGCGGACATATTCGGTCAGCGTCTTGGCACGGTTCTTTGCCAGATAATCATTATGGGTGTAAGGACTCTCTGGTGATGCATAACCATGAATGTTGATGCCGCTCACTTCGAGGTTCCTGTCTTCCTTCAATGCATTGATGGTGCGGATGATGCTATCCAACTGTTCCGGATTACGGCGGTAATCAGGATGCAGCTCTATACGGTCTACCGGGAAATCGATATAAGCGCGCTTATCCAGATGACGGACCTTGATTGCCTCTACCTCCGGACGGACGAAAGAAGCTACAGGCTGGCGACGGCGAGAAACCGTGAAATCATTGCCATCCTGCAAATCACCACAACCGCAGAGGTCTTCGTGTATATCCAAATCGTAGTTTCTTTCCTTAGAAGAGAGAGGAACGGAGGCAAGATACTTCACGGTCTGCTGCTTCTTGTTGTCTCGCTTCACCACCAAAGCCTGAGGTGAAAGCTGCAACAGTTTCTTCCCTACTCCACGGTCATACATAATCTGCTGTCTTCTGCCGTTGATAACAATCTCCGGCATCTTGAGCAGCTCACCATTATGCTTGATCATCGGAGTATAGACAAGCTGGTTGTTGGTAGGGAGATTCAGGGAATCGAGATTCAGATCCATCGCAACCGTAACCAGATCATTGTAATGAGACATCTGTACATTAGATACCTGAATCTTATCGGCAGCCAACTTGAGACTCTTGCAATCCTGGGCTGCAAGAGGCATAGCCATCAAAAGAGAGCTGAATAATAATATGTAGTTCTTAAAATCTTTCATACTCATAGATTATGTTTAATGAGTTATAACATATAAATAAGAGAAATGGCTGCCTTGGTAGGACCCACGTAGTTGTCATGAGATGACTTCTCCTTCTCGCCACAGGCACCGCACTTGAACTTGTCGTACTGGATATAATCATATCCGAAACCTACAGAGGTTTCCAGGTTCCAGTGCTTGGAAAGAGGCCATTGATAACCAGCGGTCACACCACCACCTACATACCATCCTTCATAGCGATGGTCGCGTAGAGATTTGAAAATGCCAAGGGGTAACTTCACTCCTCCTGCATTAAACTGTCCGCCCATGGCATGAACACCCAAGAACCAGCCATTGAAGCTCTGGCAGAACCAGTAACGGTATTCTGGTTGCAAAAGCCAATGACGAAGGCTTGACTGGTCGCCACCGGACTGTTTCCAAGGATTGAAGCCAAAGAATACCTGAGCGGTATGCTTCTTGCCTAAGGCAGTCTCGACACCGAGATTAGGAGTTGTTGTAGCCCAATATAAGAGGTTGGACTTGACTCCCGTGATTTGCGCATAATTAGCTAGCGATACAAAAAAGAGTAACACTGTAGCTAAAATCAATCGTTTCACCATCTATTAAAAGAGTTTAGTTAAGTCTATTTGTTTCGTTCTTACTATATCAATAGGTAATTATATAAATTAACCGTTTACATGATAGTTCGCATTTTCTTGGGACAAAAGTAGGAAAAAAAAATGAATGGGGGGGGAAATTTTCGTAATTTTTTAGTGGAAAGAAACATTTTAGTACGTAATTTTGCTGATTTTATAAATGAAAATCCACAATCAGTTAACATTTTATACATAAACAACA
>ERZ779673.669-NODE-669-length-14419-cov-1.848441_pt1 | contig 14419 bp, 9 predicted proteins | sample MGYA00511956_ERZ779673 | MGnify/ENA primary metagenome ERZ779673 (study PRJEB29588, sample SAMEA2152065) | human gut metagenome | biome: human gut; feature: human-associated habitat; material: faeces | place: Denmark | collected 2008/2010 ... | reverse complement strand
TGGTGTTTTACTTGTAATTATATTTATAAAGTAACTTTCTGTATCAGTTCCATCAGTAATTTTAATTTCTATTTTACTACCATTTTTAAGCTTTTCATTACCAATTATTTCATATTTAATGTCATCATTACCTTTATCAATTACTATATCTAATTTCTTTTCATTATTTATTTTTAACTCATAATTATAATTATTTTTATAATAATTTAATATATAGTTTTTAATAGTTATATTTTTTAATGAAAGTCTTTCTTTATTTGGATCAACTATACTCAATTTAATTTTGAATTCTTTTGTTGTTCCATCTTCCGCGGTTACAATGACACTAATCTCATTATCACCAATTTTTAAATTTTCATTACCTTTAATTTCATAATTAGCATTCTTATCATTTAATGATATTTCTATTTCTAATTTTTCAACAACCTTATCTAATTTTATATCATATTCAGTTATTGAATTACTAAAATTAAAATTTTCTACTTCCTTAATTTCAAATTTTTGAATTGTAGTATCATTACTTTTAGGTTGTACTGGACTTGGTGTAGGTTTTGATGGTTTTGGACTTGGTGTCGGAGTTGGGGTTGGAGTTGGCGTAGGTGTTGGTGCTGGTTTATTTGTAACGGTTACTGAAGCACTTCCAGAAACATTTACAGCATTTCCATCATTTGCACTCGTTACATCCCCAGAAAGTGTAAGAGTTATTGTTCCTACTCCTGTTGATGTACAAGTTACTGGAAATGATTTATTTGTATCAAGTGCATCTAATGTTGCATCAGCAATATCAAGTTTACAACCACTTACAGGTCCTGAAGAAGCAACATGTAAGTTCCATGCTGCTGCTCCATTCATATTTACATATGCTGTAAAACTTTCACCTGAATATATGCTACTTGAACTAACTGATAAACTAGCACTTGCGGCATTAACATTTAAAATTACTATTAAAAATGATAATATTCCAGTTAAAATTAATTTTATTTTTTTCATTTTTTTATCCTTTCTATCCTATAGTTTTTGTTCCTATCAAATGTTGTCTTATTCTTAATAAGTCTGCTGAATTTACTGTGTTATCATAGTTTATGTCTGATGCTGTAAAATATATTCCATTAAGTGGTTTTACTCCAATTAGATGTTGTCTTATTTTAAGTAAATCTGCTGAATTTATTATACCATCACCATTAATATCACCAGTAACTACATTTGTAAATTCATTAATTAAGTTACCAGAATCATATATTCTTGTTTTAGAACCAGTGAAAATTAAATTATTTGTTGAATCAACAGTTACACTATAATTATCACCAAGTTTAATATGATTTTTAAAACTACTTTCTGTTGTTCCCACAATTACTTTACTAATTGTAAGATTATTTTCATCAACTGAATAATCATTTATTGAATATGTAAAACTTGATTTAAATATTGGATATAAAACTAATTCTTTTTCTAAAGTTATTTCATCACCAACATTATATTTTTGACCAGTACCATCTACTTTTGTATTCCAAGAATCAAAATAATAACCAGCCAAATCAATAGTACAATTCTCAATTTTAATAGTTTGTCCAATTTCATATTCTTTTTCATTTTTATTTGTGCAACTATCATCTAAACAATATATAATTTTAACTTTAATTTTTTCCCATTGAGCATATAAGGTTATATCCTCAGTAACACTTATCAATTGTTCATCTTCATAATATACACCCGTTCCATCTGATTTTGTATTCCAATTTTTAAATATATAATTATCTCTTGTAAATATATTTTTAGATAAATTAGCACTTTCATTTTTTATTAGTTCCATATTAGGCATATTACCAATACCTTGGTTTGGATTAAACGTAATTGTATATTTTTCTTCTTCCCATTGTGCATATAAAGTTATATTATTTTGTTCATCAAATGGAATATTATCAAAAATTATAGAATCACTTGATTTTGCAGAAAATTTTATTCCTGTTCCATCTTGTTTAGTGTTCCAGTTATCAATATAATAATTTTCTTTTGTGAAATCTAAATTTCCAAATGAAATAGTTCCTACACTAGGATAAGTCATAGTCAAATCAACTGTTTTATTATTATTTGATGTCACACCATTTCCATCAAATGTTATTTTATATTGATTTTCACTCCAAATTGCATATAATTTCAAATCTTCATTTATTCCACTCTCAATTAATTGCTCATCATAATAGACTATTCCTGTACCATCTGATTTAGTATTCCATTCTTTAAATGTATGGCCTTTATATGTAAATAAGTTTTTAGCCAAATTAAACTTTCTATTAATAGCAACATCTTGTGAACTTTCTTCATTAGATGGATTGTTGCTATTAAATGTAATTGTTTTTGCTTCCAATATTGTTACTTGTATATCATCTTTATAACCATCATACAAACTAGATATATGAATTGTCGTTACACCAATTTTCTTTGGAGTAATGACACCAGATGAACTAATAGATAAATACTCATCATCATATGTCCATTTAATGTTCTTTGCATTATCAGTATTTGGAGAAATTAAATCATATATATTCTTTGTTTCTGAAATTTTCATTTCAAAATCATCAATTGTTTTAGTAAAGTCAAACTTATCCAGTAATGTTGTTAACATAGGAAATCTTTTATAGCCATCAATTTCAGGTTTTGACCAATCTGATTTATGTTCAAAATAATTTGTGTAATTGTTTGTTATTAAATCATCTATTGTTACAGCAGTATTATTATTAATTGTTTTAGTAACATATGATGAAATATCTCCATAAAGTTTATCAGTATTTGTATACCATACACCACTTATATTTACCGAATTAGTTTGATTAATATAGCCAACAACTGCACCTAATCTAGTTGATGATTGTGCTTTATAACTACCAGCACTTATAGCGTTATTTATAGTAAGATTATTTACTAAACCACTATCACCAACTATGCCTCCGATAGCACTATTACCAAGTGAGCCATTACCACTCACTTTGCTATAACTTGCTGAGTCATTAATTGTTACGTTAAGTTTTTGCCCTTCAGCAACACCAATTATTCCTCCGGCAAAAACTGTATCTATGTTACCAACACTTACATTCGAATACAAATTGTACATATTACAATTTACATTTTTAGTAACTACTTTTGATACATTTATACCTCCTATTAATCCACCATTATAGTATGATGAATTAACTTTACCGCCAATAACAGATACATTATTAATTTCTATTTCATCTGTTATAGATATTGTACCAGCCAATGCACCAGCATTTAAATAACCATTAATATTTACATCTTTTATTATCAAATTTTTTATGTAATTGTTTGTTCCATAGATATTTTCAAATATTCCAACTGGGTCTTTACTTATATCTTTCGGTCTATTTATGTATACACCACTTATCACATGATTATTTCCATTAAAGCTTCCATAAAAATTACTAATTGGTAACCATCCAGCACCAGAATTATAAAATAATCCTTTTGTATTAGTTGTATCATATGATAAATCTAAATCATTAGTTAGCACATAATGATTATCTTTTGTATTTAAATTTCTTAATCTATTTAAATCAGATGCAGTTTTAATTTCATAGGGATTTTCTTTCGTTCCAATACCCAACATTTTATTATTATGTGTTGTTAGTTTCCATTCAATTTCATCATATTTATTATTGTTATAATAAACCTCAATTGTATATGTACCTAATTTCACATTTTCACTATTATATGATAAAAGTGCGTTAATATAATTAGAAACTGAATAATTTCTAAAGACATGAAATAAATTTGTAACATCCTCATTATTTTGATTCAATATTTTAAATGTTAAATTATCATTTGAAGATAAATTTCTGGAAACTCCTGAAACAACAAATACATTATTATCATCAAAAGTTACTGTATGTGGATCTGAAATACATTTGTTATCATCTAAAGTACATTTAGTCAAGATTTTTTCACTTGTTGATTTAATATTTGTTAAATCAATAAATTTATCTTCACCAACATTACTTGTATGAATAGAGCCGTAATAATCATATTTAACATAGTCACCTTCAAATGTTAATTTAAATTTTTCGGTATTTTCATCTAAAACTATATTATTTTCTGAAATATCAATTGTATGAAGTCCTGGTTGATAATATGTTTGAGGTTTTAATAATTCATAACTTGAAGCATAATTATAATCTGAAACAATTATTTCATTATTTCGATAATAAACATATATAGTTTTATTATATGCATTAACATAAAATTTAACTTTTTTTAATAATTCTTTTGTATTTCCTTTTGTAAATGTAGTACTTTGTCCAGTTGCTCTATAAGAGTTATTATAATCTACTTCACTTACATCAGTTATACTACTATAAGAACTTTTCATAGTATTATAAGGTAAATATATAAAAGTATCATTATTTCCCCATGAATTTTGTATTATCCATGCCCCATTTATTGTATATAAATCACCTTTAGTACAAGAATAGTCATTTCCTACCTTTGTAGCATCAGTTATTTCAAAATCCGTTTTATTTAAGCAAATATTATGCGTGTAATTGTCATCCCACCCAATTACTGAAACTGCATGGTTCATTCCTTCACTAGGATTCCATCTATAAGGTATATAATATATAATGTTTTTTCCATTAGAATTTAATGCTTTTTCTGTTCCAGTTGGTATATATTCTACCGATAAATTTATATAAGCTCCAACAGAAACATATAAAGAACCATTATTAACAATTTGTTTCTTTATAAGACTTACTAAAGCATCAACATCGGACTGATTATTGGTTGATAACGGATTAAAAAATAGAAATTCATTTAAACTATATTCAGTATTGTCTATATTTGTGATTTCAAATGGTGAAAGTTTAGAATTATAATTGTAATCATACTTCCAATATTTATTGCTTTTTATATTTTTATCGCTATTGTAATTTGACCCATCACTGCAATTTCCATCACATAAAATTGGGGAAATACCAATTGCTGTTGAATTAGCAAATCTTAACATATTTCCGCCCCCATTTAGGTTGTCACCTATAACTGGACTATTATTATATAAAAAAGGGTTTTTTCCTATATCTATTGAATTTGAAGGTGAAGTAGTTGCATAATCTATTTGTTTTTCAGAAAAAGTTAACATTTTAGTTTTGTTACTTTTTATAGCTAAGTGGCTTTCCAAAGAAGTTGCTGAAGAAAATGCCCAACATAACCCTTCAGAACCCTGATTATAAATATTTGTAATGTAGCCGTCATCCCTTAAATTATAATATGATAATAATGTTTTTTCATTTGAAACACCTTGTTTTGCTAATAAATCATCCTTATATGAATGATCTATTATATATATTTCAGGTATATGACCATATTCACTACTCTTACCATTTTTTAAATATTCAACATAATCAGGATTTAAATATGGCTCTTCATCAACTTTATTCTTTTCAGTTAAAATAATTTCACCTGTCTTATTATAAACGTCCTCAATATACTTTTTTGCCTCGGATGGTAAATAATTATAACTTTCTGATTTTAATACTCTTTCTATTTTATTAGAGCTTAAAAGTTTAAATAATATAAAAGTACCTATAACCAAAACCACACTAAAAACTAAAACGATTTTTTTTACACGACTTCTCACAAACTACCTACTTCCTATTATAAATAATATCACAATCAATAATTTAAGTCCATAGTATTATTTAAAAAAATAGACTAAAAAAATATTTAATCTATCTATAAATTAACCTTAGCATCCTTTTCATTTTCAAGGGCTTTAAAATACTCTTCTTCTTTAAAACCATGAATTTTTGCTACAATAAGTGATGGAAAAGTAATAACCTTTTCATTATATAAAGAAACATTTGCATTATATGCCCTTCGCGAAGCAGATAAATGTTCTTCAGAATCAATTATAGCCTTTTGTAAATTTAAAAAATTTTCATTTGCTTTTATATCAGGGTATTTTTCAATAATAACATTAATTTTATTCATTGTTTCATCAAGTGATGAATTAATATTTTTAAGTTCATTTAAACTCATATTATTACGAAATTTTATGACACTTAATAAAACCTCTTTTTCATGTTTTGTATACCCTTTTACAACTTCAACAAGATTTGTTATAACATTATATCTTTTAGATAATGCTACATCTATTCCAGATAATGCTTCACTTATTTTAAGTTTATACTTTTTTAAAATATTAAGAGTTCCAATATAATTTCCTAATATAATTAAAAATATAATCCCTATAACTATTAATAAAATATGTTTTGCTTCCATTTATTAATCCTCCTTAAATAAATCATTGTCTAAATCAAGCTGCTCAATAAAATTTATAATTACATCAATATCTTTTTTTATTGTATCTTTAATTACAGTTTCATTAACCTTTTTATGCATACTTGGTTCAAAAGAATCTAAATAATTATTAAGACCTAAATATAACTTATTATTATTAAAACATAATATTAACTTACCATTTATTTTTAAACTTAAATCTTTAATTTTTTCCATAAATGATGGTGATAAAATATAAAATGCTTCATGTTCATTTTGAGCATAAACTAAAAAATTTTTGTTAAACTGTTCATCCTCTAAAGCAATTTTTTCATAATTTAAATCATAAAATCTAATAACTGAGGAAGTTTGTGACACACATAAATTTGATTTAAATGTCTTGTTAAAATCAAATATAAACCATCTACCCATAAATAATGTTACATAATAAGTTTCTTTATTACCATCTTTATCTTCTCTTTCATGTTCTTCCTCAATATGAACATCTGATGATTCAAAATTTACATCCTTGTATTTTCCTTTAATGTAATCATTAGAATAATACCTATCTGAGGTATCAATCATTTTAGTATTCATTAAAGTTTCCTCTGAAATACCTTTTTCTGGTTCATATTCTAAATCAGTAAAAATTTCTTTTAAAGCATTATAAACAAAATAATTTTTATATAGTAAAGTATATTCTCTTACATATTTTTGACCAGGCAACCCAGCAAAAACTAAACTAAAAATTAATGTAAATGGTAAAACGAAATAATAACTAAATGATAATGAAATAATTTCACGTTTACAAAGTATCACAAATAAAATATTAAGTAAAATTGCAATGCTATAGCATATAGTATTACATATTGTATATTTTTTTCTAAGTAAATTTAATTTATCTATTTCCATAATAATTCCTTCATAGTTAAAGTATAACATATTATTTATGTGAAACAAACATTAGATTTTTTATTTACAAATTTTTTTTACATATTAAATAATTCAATTTTATTGTAAATGAAAACTGGTTTTGATATAATATTTTTAGAGTAAAGAGGTATTGATATGATAGGAACTATAGAACAAATTATTAATAATCAAATTGAGGTTAAACTTGCACTTGATGTAAAGAAGACCACTAACTTAATAAACCTTTATGTTTTAATAAAGGATACTAACAAATCTTTTATTGGAGAAATAACTGAGCTTAGTCTAACAAAATGTAAAGTTAATATTTTAGGAAAATTAGAAAATAATAACTTTATATATGGATTTGATGAAAAACCATCATTTGCAAGTGTAATATATTTACTTAATTATGACTTTGTAAAAAATATTGTAGGTTTTAAAAATAACTACTTAATTATGGGTAAAAGTCCATTTTATGAAAATGCCTATATTAATGCTGATATCAATAGTTTATTCGGTTCACACTTTGCCATATTTGGATCCTCTGGAAGTGGTAAAAGTTGTGGTTTTACAAGAATTATGCAAAATTTAATGAAAAGTGAAAATATGAATGATAAACCAAATATTATAATATTTGATGCTTATGGTGAATATGCAAAAGCCTTTAATTACTTAAATAATGAACCAACTTTTGCCTATAAAACTTATAATACTGATTTAAATAGTAATGATGAAATACTTCTTTTACCTCCATGGCTTTTAGGAGTCGATGAATATGCACTACTTCTCGAAGCAAATGATAAATCACAATTAAGTTTAATTGAAAAAACTCTTAGATATGTAAATTTATTTATAAAAGATGATGAAACTGTAAAAGCTTATAAAAATACAATTTTAGCTAAAGCTCTTCTTGATATACTAATAAGTGGTAAACCTGGACCTCAAATAAGAGATCAAGTTATCGGCGTTCTTACTAAAACTCATACTGATGAAATTAATCTTGAAAGTGAAATTAGTGAACCAGGTTATTATCGTACATTTAGACAGTGTATGAGAGTTGATGACCATAATAAAATCAATGCTATTGAACAAGTAACTGACTTTTTACAAAAGTTTATTGGTGAGGAAGTAACTTTTTCTCTTCCTGATGGCTCGTTTCCATTTACTTTACAAGATGTATCAAATGCTTTAGAGTTTGCCCTTATTGATGAAGGAATATGGAAAAATGATAGTATCTTTAATATAATGAATATTTTAAAAGTTAGACTTGATAGCATATTAAATAGTGATAACAAAAAATATTTTGAATATCCAGAGTATATAAGTTTGGAAAGTTATATTGATAGAATTTTACATACTCAAACTGGTAAAAAAGCCCAAATAATTAACTTTAACATTAATTATGTTACTGAAAGACTTGGTAAATCACTTGTAAAAATATATTCTAAATTAATATTTAATTATGTTACATCTTTAAAAGCAAGAGGTTCTGAGCCATTTAATATCATTATTGAAGAGGCTCATAGATATGTTCAAAATGATATTGATAGCGATGTACTTGGTTATAATATATTTGAAAGAATTGCTAAAGAAGGAAGAAAATATGGTATACTTTTAGGTCTTATTTCACAAAGGCCATCAGAAATAAGTGAAACTACATTAAGTCAATGTAATAACTTTATAATATTTAAAATGACTCACCCTACTGATATTGCCTATATTAAAAAAGTTGTTCCCTTTATGAGCGAGGAAAATACAGAAAAAATGAAATCAATTTTACCAGGTAATGCTTTATGTTTTGGTACAGCATTTAAGATGCCCTTACTTGTAAAATTTGAATATCCTGATCCTGCTCCACAAAGTGACAATGTAAATTTAGGTAGTGTTTGGTTTAAATAATTGATATAATAGTTTTAACGGAGGTAATTATGAATTGTTTGTTTTGCAATATTGCACAAAATGAAAAAGAAAGAATGACTATTTATGAAGATGAAAGTTTAGTCCTTATTATGGATAAATTCCCTATTTGTGATGGACATGCTTTAGTTATTCCTAAAAAACATTTCGAAGATATTTATGAAGTTGATGAAAAAACTTTATCTCATATGTTTGAGGTTGCTAAAAATTATGCTAAAGTTTTAATGGATGTTACTAATGAAAAAGGATGTACATTTTCTATAAACTATGGTGATAAACAAGAAATTAAACATTTGCATTTACACATTATGCCAAATTATAAGGTTAAACCTTCTAAAAAGGTGGATGAAGTATATAATTTAGTAGTGAGTTATTATGAAAAAGAAAAGAAGAATTAAAAAAAGTATTAAAATTTGTTTTATATTTATAATATTAATTGCTTTAACAATTGTTTCCTACTGGATTATCAATAAAAATGGTGGTAAAGATTTTAATTTTAATAAATTTGTTAATGAAAATAAGATTACTTACCCTATAGTTAATAAAATCTCTTTAGTGGCCACTGGTGATGCTCTTTTACATAATCCTGTTTATATTAGTGCATATGATAATTCTACGGAAAGTTTTAACTTTGCACCTCAACTTGAACTTGTAAAAGAGGAAATCAAAAATTATGATATAAAATATTATAATCAAGAAACTGTTTTTGGTGGTAAACTAACTGATAGATTTAACTGTAAATATAATATACCTGGTTATTGTTCTTATCCTTATTTTAACTCTCCATCAGAATTTGGTGATGCAATGGTTGATGCTGGATTTAATATGATATCACTTGCCTCAAATCATAGTGCTGATTGTACTTATGCATCAGATACATGTATTACTAATTCATATAATTATTGGAAAAGCAAAAATGTTGTATTTGATGGTTTTAATGAAGATGAAAGTAAAGAAAACAAATATAATATTGGTGAAAAAAATGGAATTAAATATGGTTTTTTAAATTATACAAATACTTTAAATGGTCTTGATAATTCAGTTAGTAATATTAAATATAAAATAGATTTATATGATGAAGAAACTGCTAAAAAGGAAATCGAAGATTTAAAAACTAAAGTTGATGTTGTAATTGTGGCAATGCATTGGCATAAAGCAAGTGCTGAGTATGAAACTGTTCCTACACAAGCTAATAAAGAAATAGCAAATTATCTTGCATCTTTAGGTGTTGATATCATTTTAGGAACATATTCACATTGTTTGCAACCATTTGATATAATTGGAAATACTGTAGTATTTTATTCACTTGGCAATTTTATTTCTAATCAAGGTGATATTATCTCAATTGGATATAAAGGTATAGTTGGAGTTCTTGCTTCAATGGACATAACAAAAACAACTTATGAAGATGGAAGTGTAGAAGTTAAAGTAGATAACTTAGGTGCTGATTTAACTTATACTTATAATAAAAATCATCGTGATTATAAAGTAATACCATTTAGTAAAATGAGTGAAGAATATAACAAAGATTATAAAAATATTTATGAAGATTATAAAAATATTCTTACTTCACTTAATCAAAATATAAATGTCAAACCTGTAAATTAATGAACTAGCAATTAGTTCATTTTTTGATGAAAAAAACTATTGAAAACTTTTTTCCAATAGTTATTATTTATTTTATTAAGAATACTGCATAAAGTGGTATTGATTTAATATTATTAACAAATCCAAAGTTCTTAGTGGAAACTCTAATACTGTAAACTGGATTATATTTTTGAATAAATGAATTTAAACTTTTAGATTGAGTATTTTCTGCAGATTTAACTTCAATAGGAATTATACCATTTTCATTTTGATATAAGAAATCAATTTCTAAAGTTGAGGAATCATTTTTATAATATAGCAAATCATAGCCTAATGATTTTAAATGAAAAGCCACATAATTTTCTGCCAATATACCTTTAAAATCATTATTTAATATATTACTATAACTTATGTTTAACATATTTCTTAAAATACCAATATCGTTCATATAGATTTTAAATATATCTAAATCTATAAAACCATTTAATGGGTACTTAGGTGTTTTAACGTTATTTGATTTTAAAACTATTCTACTAGATAAAAGCCAATCTAATGAAGAATCATAATCTCTTTTTCTAGCATCAGAATTAATTTTATTATATTGAAATTTATGACTATCATTTCCAAGTTGAGATGGAACTGATGAAAATATTCTTTCGATTTTTACTGTTTCTGTAGAATTGGCTACATATTTATACATATCCTCAAAGTAAGATTTTGTAATGTTTTCTACAATACTGTTATCAAAAAGTGCAATATTTCTATCATTATCCACAATATTTTGAACTGCCTCAGGCATACCACCTGTATAAAGGTAAGATGTATAATAATTTAATGCTTTATTATGCATACTTTCTAACATTGGAGTATTATTTCCATAATGTTTTCTTATTTTTTCAATTAAACTAACTTCATTAAATGCCATTAAATATTCCTCAAAATCTAGTTGATACATTGTAAGCATATCAACCTTTCCCACTGGAAAAGATTTTTTATTATCACTTCTTTTTAGCATTACACCAAGAAGTGATCCAGCACAAATAATTCTTAATTCAGGATGATTTTCATTAATATATTTTAAGTTAGAAATAAGTGTTGGACTTTCCTGAATTTCATCAACAAACAAAATAGTATTTTCATCTTCATTTTGAATTCCACAAAATGAAAGTAATTGTCTATATTTTTCATCAGCATTTTGATTTGATTCGTATAATTCTATAATATCAGTTTTTTCAAATAAATTCACTTCATAAAAATTAGCAAACTCATTTTTACAAAATTCGCGAATTACATAAGTTTTTCCTACTTGTCTTGCTCCAAAAACTATAAGTGGTTTTCTATTATTAGAGTCTTTCCATTATAATAATTTATCATATATCTTTCTTTTCATAGTTTAATGATAATACTTTTTGCCTTAAAATCAAGCATTTTTATAAAAAATTCACATTTTCTTGACCACTTTTAGCAATTTTTTCACATTTTCTTGACGACTTTTTGCAAAAATTTCACATTTTTTAGACCACTTTTTAAATAAATAGCATAAAAAAAGAAAAGCATTTGCTTTTCCCTAGAAAATTGGTCCCATTATTATTGCAAGTAAGATAAATAAAATTAATACTATGAAAAAATAATTATTAAATCCATTTGAACAGTTTTCAGGTGGATTTTTTTTATTACAGCAACTCATATTACACCATTAAATATATGCACCAACTATGATTATAAGAAGTATAAATAATACTAATATAATCGCAGCTCCAAGACCATTTCCACAATGATTCATATAAAATTCCTCCTTTTTGTCTTTTCATAATATTAAATGCTAAATAATTAATTTTGACACTCATATTTATATCTTTATTACATATAATAATCGCTACCTATAACCTACTTTTTATTGTATTTTCTCCTTATAGTTGCTATAATTAACTTATGGAGGTAAAGATGAAAAAGAAAATAGTATTAGCTATGGCACTTACGCTTCTTTTAACAGGATGTGGAAAAGTACCAAAATTAGAAAATGGAAAGGATGCAGTAGTAAGTTTTAAAAATGGTGATAAAATCAGTGTAGATGATTTATATACACAAATGAAAGACAAATATGCCTTATCTATACTTGTAAATATGATAGATAAAAAAGTTTTAGAGGAAACTTTCCCAGATAATATGGAAAAAGCAAAAAAAGCTTCAGAAAGTTATCTAAGTGCATTAAAAGAAAGTTATGATTCAGAAGAAAAATTACTTTCTGCTATACAACAATATTATGGATTCTCTACTTTAGAGGAATATAAAGATCAAATTTATTTAAGTTATATGCAATCTTATGCAGTAGAGGCTTATGCAAAAGAAAAAATAACTGAAAAAGAAATTGAAAATTACTATAAAAAAATGGAAAATGATATTGAAGTTAGTCATATTTTAATTACACCACAAGTTACTGATAAAATGAATGATGATGAAAAGAAAAAAGCTGAAACTGAAGCAGAAACAAAAGCCAAATCAATCATTACTGAACTTAAAGATGCAGTTACAAAAGGTACATCAGTTGCTGATGCTTTCTCAGAGCTTGCTAAAAAATATAGTGAAGATGAATCAACAAAAGATAAAGGCGGTTCTTTAGGTGAAGTTAACAAAACTAAATTGGGAGACTCATACACAAATCTTATAAATAAAGCATATACTTTAAAAGATGGATCATATAGCACTGAAGTTGTTAAAACTGACAATGGATATCATGTTATAATGAGAAATAAAACTTATGATAAAAAAGATTTAAAAGATGTTAAACAGCAAATTATTGAAACTTTAGCAAAAGAAAAAATGAAAAATGATAATACAATTTCTGTAAATGCTCTTCAACATTACCGTAAAGAAAAAGGTATGGAAATCGAAGATTCTACACTTGCTACTCAATATTCAAATTATATTTCAAATACACTTGCATCTTTAACACAAGAAAAAAATAATACAACAAAATAAGGTATCTATAATGATATCTTTTTTTATGTAAGCATATTTTATAATATGGAGGTTTATGAATACTATTTTAAATAATTTTTTAGTTACTGGTAAAATTAATAATTTAGATACCACTATAACATCTAATATAATTTCTGTTGAAGTTCCAAGTTCACCACTTTCTATATCTAAATTAGCTAATAAAAATATTTGGTCTGATGGAATTTTAAAATATTCAATTATAATCACAAATAATTCAAATTCAAATATTACAAATGGCATTTTCAAAGATGTTATTAATCCAAAATATGCAAATGTTATACCAAGTAGTGTTTTAGTTAATAATAGTTCTTACCCATTTACTTATAATAAAGCAACAGGTCAATTAGAAATTAATAATTTAAATATAAATGTAAATGAAATAGTAACAGTTACCTACTCTGTTTCAAAAAAAGTAAATGATGTTTTTGTATTAAATAATACAGCATATTTAAATGATACAGCAAGTAACACTGTAAAAGTAACAAGTATCTTAATTAGAAATTGCAATAATTTTGCACGTAAATAGGACTATTTAATTAATTAATAAAATTTAAAAAACATATAATTATTATGGAGGTAATAAATTGATAAATGAATTAAATAATACAGCAAATGTTTCAGGAACTATAGACGGGCAAACTACTACTCTTACTTCGAATACACTGGGGGTGAATGTTATAAACGGTTTAACCGCTGTTAAAAATGCTGATAAAACATC
>ERZ779673.662-NODE-662-length-14546-cov-3.557380_pt1 | contig 14546 bp, 9 predicted proteins | sample MGYA00511956_ERZ779673 | MGnify/ENA primary metagenome ERZ779673 (study PRJEB29588, sample SAMEA2152065) | human gut metagenome | biome: human gut; feature: human-associated habitat; material: faeces | place: Denmark | collected 2008/2010 ... | reverse complement strand
TCCCGGCTGATCGCCGAAATCACACCACTTAGCTGTGGTAATGAGAACGTTTATAATGTACGATCAGCCCTGCTGCCGCAAGGATCAGTATCACCACGATTGCCCACACCTGCGGCGTTACATCCTTAATGTTATAGCAACGGACATTGATCCACATCTGATTGATCTGTTTGCTGGCATCTACATCGAAATACTGCATGATCGCACTTCGCTCGATCGCCGCTTCGTCCGGATACTGGGCATAGAGCTGACGTCTTGTCTGCTCCTCCGGAGCAGTTATGATGTAATCAGGATCCGAATTATCACCACTGAAGAAATAACCAAGCGGATATTCTGCTGTATCTTCTTCTCCATCTTCCGCACCATAATTCCAGTTCAGATAATCAAATACTGTATTATCATCTTCACCTCCTGCAATAACAGAAGTATATCCGATGTAGTACATATTTCTGACTGCATTGTCCGGTCTTGAAAGAAAGTTCACAAAGCTTTCTGCTACCTGTTGTTTTCTGGCATCTTCATCGATACCATCCTTTAACATCACCCAGCCATCAAACCAGAGATTGGTAGATTCCTTCGGCACGGCGAAATCAAGATAAAGATCATCTTCTTCTGCCTGATCCATCGCATAAACCGCATCACCGGACCACTGATAATTTGCAAGCACCTTACCGGATACCATATCTGCCTTACCACTGTCTGTCTCAAAGGAATATACATTGTCCTTCATATCCTGAAGCAGATCCTGCACTTCCTGTATCGTTTCCGGGCTGACATCATTCATTACCCGAAGCAGATCATCATGATAAGTATCTGCATTTATGAATTTCTCTGATGTCAATTCGTCCTGCTTCAAAATGCCAAGTGCCGCAAAATAAGAATCACGCACATTATCCTTGATCGTAACCTGACGTGCAAACTTCGGATTATTCAGGATATTCCATGTACCTGCTTCTTCCTCTGTTATCTTCTCCGGATTATATAAGATACCGGTTACACCCCACATATATCCGGCTGCATATTTGCTCCAGCTCTCACCATTGATCTCATTTTCATCAAAGGTCTGTCTGATATATGGAGATACTCCCTTTGCATAATAATTTTCCTCTATACTCGTGTCATAAAACGAATTCGAAAACGGAACTACTTTTTCTTCTGCCATCAACTTCATGATCATGTAGTCGGATGGACAGACCAGATCGTATTTATCACCAAGGGTAAGCATGTTATAAAGGTCTTCATTTGTTCCAAAGCAGGAATATTCCACCTTTACCTTCTGACCATATGTCTCATAGTACCAGTTCTCAAAATCTGTCACCATGGAATTCTCACCGAAGATCTCGGTTCCATCTTCCAGGTCGATCACTTCGTCCTCATCCCATTCTCCAAGGTCGATATATTCTTCCCAATTGGATACACGAAGCACAATTGTATCATCCGACTTCTGTACATCGGCAGCATCTGTCTTTGCTGCATCACTCCCTGTATCATCTGATGCTGCAGACGCTTCTGCCTGATCCTGCGTTTTATCATCTACCTCCGCATGTACTAGATAAGCCGCAGGCGTAAGCATCATAAGTCCGGCACAGAAGCCGGCAAATCCTTTGAATAACTTCTTCTTATTCATATCTGCCACCTGCCTTTCCGGCTCTCGCCTTTGCCTTTGATGTCATATTCATACCAACAACAATCAGTATAACGATCACGAAGATCACTGTTGATAACGCCCATAAAGCAGTCTTGATCTCTGTCTGAGAACCCTTGGTCGCATTTACGACATAAGTACTGATCGTATCAAAGGTAGCCGGCTTTGTATAACTCGCAATGAAATAATCGTCTAATGACAAAGTAATTGCCAATGCAAATCCCGAAATTACACCCGGCAAGATCTGTGGAAGAACTACTTTTACCAGTGCGGTAAATGGTGATGCGCCCAAGTCCATAGCAGCCTCATACAAGCTTCCATCCATCTGCTTTAGCTTTGGTACAACTGACAGATAGACAAATGGTGCAGACAGCACAACATGTCCGACTACCAGCGGCACATAGGATTCCTTACTGACACCAAATACTACGATCAGCAGGATACAGATTGAAAAACCGGTTACAACATCTGCATTTACAACCGGAACCTGATTCATCGCAGATACGATCCCCGATGCAAGTTTCTTGGAATAAAATGCACCGATCGCACCCAATGTTCCAAGCAGAGTGGCAATCAATGCAGATCCAACCGCAAGAAGAACCGTTCCCCAGATCATATCTGCAAGCTCAGGCTTGGTAAATAATGTAACATAATTCTGAACGGAAAATCCGTGTATCGTTCCGATATTTGCCGAATCCGTAAAACTATAAACTGCAAGGATCAGAATCGGCAGATAGAGGATCACCAACATCAATATAATAAAAGCAACCCGAAATCCTTTTTTCATTATAACAATGCACCTCCTCTGTTGTTGTCTTCTCCCTCATATTTATTTGTAAAGAGAGTAAAGATTAATATGATCAACAGAAGCACCAGTGCGATCATGGATCCATTGTGCCAATCGTATGCAGCAAAATAGCTACCTATCAGGCTACCCATAACATAAGTGCTGTTATACAACATATCCAATACAACATAGTTCGTCATAGACGGAAGGAATACCATCACGATACCACTGATGATACCCGGAACAGATAACGGAAGCGTCACCTTTAAAAATGTCTGAACAGAACTTGCGCCCAGATCATTTGCTGCTTCTAACAGACTGTTATCTAACTTCATCAATGTTGTATAGATCGGCAGGATCATAAACGGAAGAAAGTCATATACCATACCGATCACGGAATTCAAAAACGGATAATATGCCAGATTATGCTCGATCAACGTCAGGACTTCCTTTAAAGCAGTCAGTCTTAACGTAAAATTGATCCACATCGGAAGAACAAAGATCATAACAATGATCGACTTTTTCTTCCATTCACTTCTGGCAAGTATATAGGCGATCGGGTACGCCAGTAACAAAGCTGCTGCAGTCGATACACAGGCGATCGCAAAGCTGTAGGCAAGGGTTCCGATCGTGTTCGGACTGGTGAAGAATCCTGTCAGGTTCTCCAGCGAAAACTGTCCCTCCCCATTTGTAAATGCATAATATATAATGACTATAAGCGGTGCAACCACAAAGCATATCAGGAACAATGCATATGGCACACACAGTTGTTTTCTGGAAAAACGTAATGTACTCATCTCTGTCTCCTTTTGCTTTCGGTTATTTCTTAAGTTCAAAGTGGATCTTATCCTTTGGAATCACAAGGCTGACAAAGTCATCCATATTCCAGAGATATTCATCGTGAACAATGAAGTCTTCCTCATTCTCCGTACGAACTACATAGCTGTAGTGGTCTCCTTTATAGATCAGGTTAATGATATGACCGGATATGATACCTTCCTCCTGATCATCACTCATCGTAATATCATCCGGCTTGATCGTTAAGATCACCTTGAGCCGCTCATGATCGATGACATCTCCGGACGCATCCATTAATACACCATCCTCATAATGAGACGACGGAACAATCTTACTCAGATCACACTCAAGCTCACCATCTAAGAATTCCAGCTTATAATATTTGTCAACTCCTGTCTCGATGCGGTTCAGTGCTTTCTCCGCAGGCATAACATGAATGCCATCCGGCTCTACGTTAAGTCCAACCATGTCGCCCACCTTTGCAGACTTTGTGGACTGTATCACGATCTCATTTTTACCGGACTGTACTGTGATCTCATAATGAACACCCTTGAATACCACAGAGATAACCGTTCCTTTTACTGCTCCCTGCTCCGGCGACACGATCAGGATATCCTCCGGACGCACTACGACATCCACCTGTGTTCCATGCTCTACATCATCCAGGCATTCGAATTCCGCACCACAAAAACGAACCTTTAATTTGCCTGTCATGATACCATTAAAAATGTTGCTTTCTCCGATAAAGTCCGCAACGAATGCATTCTTCGGCTCATTGTAAATATCCTCCGGCGTACCAATCTGCTGGATACGTCCTTCTGACATTACAACGATCTTATCTGACATTGTAAGCGCTTCTTCCTGATCGTGGGTTACATAGATAAAGGTAATTCCAAGTCTCTCGTGCATTTCCTTTAATTCGAGCTGCATCTCTTTTCTCATTTTCAGATCCAGCGCACCGAGCGGCTCATCAAGCAACAGAATCTCCGGCTCATTTACCAATGAACGTGCGATTGCAATTCTCTGCTGCTGTCCACCGGACAATGTCTGAACGCGTCTATCTTCAAACCCTTCAAGATCTACCATCTCAAGAGCTTTTTTTACTTTCTTTTCAATCTCAGCCTTTGGAAGCTTTTTCAGTTTCAGGCCAAATGCGATATTGTCATAAATATTTAAATGTGGAAACAATGCGTATCTCTGAAATACCGTATTGATCGGGCGCTTATTTGGCGGCAACTTACTGATGTCCTTACCATTTAATAAAATCTCCCCCTCTGTCGGCATCTCAAAACCGGCTATCATTCGAAGTGTGGTCGTCTTACCACAACCGGACGGCCCTAAAAAGGTTACAAACTCTCCACGCTGCACCTCCAGATTAAAGTCATCCACAGCCGTAAAGTTATCATCAAAATTTTTTGTGATATGCTTTAACTCGATAATGTTTTCCAATTATTTATACACTCTCCTTTTCAAGTTATTTATAATTTTTATCATTAGACAAAAATCAACTAATTCTAACATATCCGGGAGAAAATTAATATATATTTTGTGTTATTTTTCTTAGGTTTTGTATAAATTTTACATCTGAAATTTCATCGTCTGAGAACTGATGCATACAACCTGACCAGATCTGTCTTATCGCCGAATTGAAGATGAACCGAACCGTAATCCATCTCCTGAAGCCGGACATTTTTATTCACTGCCAGATCACTCAGATGCACGCTGGAATTCAGCCGCCCGTACCAGCCATCCGGAGTCTGCGTAAGCCCTGTGACCGGAAGCTCAGCCAGCAATTTTTCTAATAATGTGTCCTTCCCTGACGGCTGCAAAGAAATATCAGCTTCAACGCTCACTGTCTCATCAATATTCAGATCATTATAAAACGTATGAATCCGGTCAACTGCTTCTATATTGTCCGTATGAAAGATCAGATAACTCTGACCGGTATTAGAATCAACAAGGAAAGTGATTCTCCAGAGCTCACTTTCCCCGTTGCTTTGAAATGTTGTTATATACTCATCCTGTCCAGTGACTGTCAGTTCACCGGAAGTTAGGCAAAAATATTCAGCCGTATTTAACAGAAGATTTTTTATTGCTGTCGGCGTCAGATGAGAATAAGCCACCTGGTACACGCCCCATGCACTCACATCCGCATCGATCTGCATCTGTGCATCTGCCTCCTGCACTCCGGCAAATACTTCTTCAATGTCCATTTTCTCATTTATAAAAAATTGCAATGCTGCTGCGATCCAGACAAGCAGCACCATGTAAATCTTCGCCGATCTTTTCATGTACACATCCACCACCCTTTTTCTATATTCTGGACAATATCATATATTTTTATGCTCAGCGAAATATTTTTACCTTACAGATCATTCCTTTCTTATAAAAGAAAATGCTGTCAGACATATAAATGCCTGACAGCTCATCGACTACAGAAATCTCCAGCTCTCTATTTTATCTTCATCTTCTTTGTAATTCCCTTTTTTAACAGGAACTTCTTATATACCATCTTCTTTCCTTTCGGGACCTTGATCGTTGCTTTTGTATAGATCTTTGAAAATGCTTTAGAGCCAACAGTCGATGCTGTTAACTTTGTTGACTTGATCGTAATGGTCTTCAGATTTGTGCATCCATAAAAAGCATAATTTCCAATCTTGGATACATTTGCACCAATCGTTACTTTTTTCAGCTTCTTTCTGTTTACAAAGGCACGGGATGCGATCGCCGTTACCTGATATGTTTTCTTTCCAATCTTCACAGTCTTAGGAATTGAAAGTGATATGATGGTATTTGAAGTAACTCCGCCAAAGGCAACCGTCTTTGATGATGTAATCTTATAGATCATCTTATCCTTGATATAGATATCACCCTTCCGGTATCCACTCTTCTGTCCATTATCAAATGACTCTGTCTTGTCGGTTTTGAAGGTCTTTACGTTCCTGGCTTTTTTCTGTACCTTGGATAACTGATATGGATTGATCTCGACAAATACCGGTGAATCGTTATTGGTTACATACCATATAACCGTACCGGATTTGGTTACAACCGGCTCACACATCGCAAGTGCCAGTGGAGAAGAACAGATCTCCGAGGTTTTATTTCCACTTTCATCCAGCAGCACCATCTTCGTTGTATAAGTATTCTTCACTGTATTCTTTTCTTCCCATAATAACAGGAACTGTGTTCCCGACAATTTTACAAGCTTTGGATTCATAACCGTGATCTTATCCTTCGCTGTATAGTTCGTGATCCACTTTGCACCTGTCTGCAAATGTGTCTTCGATCCTGCATTCACATAGATATTTCTTACAGAGGTCTTTTCGTTCTTGATGCCTGTTCCGGTCAGAATATAGTTATTGGTTCCAAGCTTCAGATCATTTAATGTATAACCGGTATAGTTATATCCTGTGTCTCCCGGAATCGCAATAACCGTTCCATACATGGACGGATCCTTTACCTGATCTCCGACTTTCGTTGCTGTAAGCGCAATACCCCTTGGATAAGCATCTCCCAGATCTGCACGATAAATGTACTTACCATCTGTTTCAATCTGCTGTGCAAATGAATGGCTGACATAACCCTCTGACAGATTCATAACATCATAATACGAATCTGCCAGCTTCATATTGCTCTCTTTTACAACAAAGGTACAGTTCGCCTGATGATGATATCCGTCGCTGCTGGCAAACATCGTATGACAGGTGTGTATATATAATTTACCTGCTGTTTCTGTCATTGAAAGTCCACCTGCATCAAATGGCATATATGTATTTGCTCCCTTGATCCGGCAGGCTCCGATCCGCTTCCAGTTTTTATCATACTTTACAACACGGATAACTTCCTTTGTCTTGCTCTCCTTTGTATTTGACTGTCCAAATACAAGATAGTTGTATTTCTCTCCATTATAATATCCGCCAAATAACGGGAGTTCGCATTTGATCTTTTTCCGGCTCTTTAACCGATAAGAAGAATCATAAACCTCGCGAACTACCGAACCTCTGATATACTCTACACGCTCAAAGGTTCCATCGGATCTTGCATTCAGATAAGCGGTCTGTACATTCCCATATGTATATCCACTGTTTGTACTCAGATGCATGGTTGCTGATGCTGTACCGACTGCTCCTGTAGATTTATATGTATTACTGCTCTTTGACAATGTGGAATTTGTTACCTTGATTGTGATCGTCTTTTTCACATTGATCGGGTCTGCCTTGATCGTGATCGTTGCCGTTCCCTTTTTCCATGCATTTAAATTGCCATTCTTATCGACACTTACGATCTTTGGATCTGAACTTTTATAAGTATAGTCCAGAGCAAAGCCACCATTTGTACTGCAGGCGGCTGTTCCCGATGCTCCTACCTTCATACTGGCCGGTGCATTCACACGGAAGGTTGTCGGATATGTCCAGTCAAATGTTTCCAGATAATAATTGTCATTCTTTTTCTCTACTACTACACAGGTGGATTTGTCCATGAAAAATGTATAGACCGGGTACTTTGTCTGTAACCGTATCTTCTCTTTTTGCTTTGCTATGTCGTATTCTGTTAATACCGTCTCATCTGTTTTTACGATCAGAGACTTTGCTGTGCTGTTTAATGCACATCTTGGTCCGATGCTTGTAAGGTCAATATATCCATCGCCGTAATATGAATCAGCTGTGTAAAACGCCATCTTCAATGCTTTTTTATTTGCAATGTTGATTGGTGATACGGATACACTGCTATCAATCAGGTTAATACTTGTAGAGCTCTGGGTTACATCATTTATATCATACTGATTCGAATCTATCAGTACACAGATGTTCCCATTAAATGTAGACAGAGATACCAGATACCTGCCATTTAACATCCGGATCGGAGCCTTATGTGCAAACCATCCATCCTGGTAGAGATACATCATATTCTCTCCCTTGATCGTGATAGAATTATCGCTGTTTACCTTGCCAGCCTTCAGACTTGCCATGCTGTGATCATATCCCCAATATCTCCAGTTCTCTGATCCTCGGTAATAAAAATTACCATTCGTTTTATCAAAGCCTGCAAATTCATATATCTCACTTCCACATTTGGTCGTACTCAATAATTTTCCTTCGGAATTGAACAGATACAATTTATCTTCATTGGTCGCAATATAATATCTTCCATATGAATCGACTCCAAATGTAGATATAGGATTTGCCCAGTTCGCACCAATATCCAATGTTTCAAATGCCTGCTTATTTACTGTTCCTGTCTTAAAATTATAATTTGTGATCTCTAAATCACATGTACAATCATAAGTACCTGTATTTTCGTTATTCGTATATGATACATCCGTTTTCGCAAAATATATGGCATTATCATCCATATAAGACTCTTCAACCCCACGTTCACTTGTATATACCGTCGTATATGTATTCTTGGAAATATCATAGAATACGATCTCGTATGTCCTGTAATTTCCATAAACCTCACCTACTGTATGGACAAAATAAATTCCATTCTTCTCCGGTGAATACATCATATCATTGTAGGAGGTCGTCTCCCCAACCTTATCCGCATTCAGCTTTACCGCCTTTACAGCCGATAGCTCCGCTTCTGTCTGGTCTGATTCAGATACTGTCTGTGTCTGCAATACAGCCTTTGCAGAATCTTCCTTTGCCTGTACCATAGCCGGACTTCCGATCAGTCCAACACAAGCGGCAATTCCAGCTAATGCCACAGTTAATTTCTTCCATTTTTTCATAGTCACTCGCTCCTTTTCATTTATATGATCTGTCTTCCTCTATTCATCTCCGCAGATATTAAACATATTTTATCATGGCATTTACGCTCTGCACAATCACTAATCTACAGATGCTGTAAAATTTTTTCTTCCTTTCCATATCGCGGCAGCAAAAAAACAGGCAACCACCAGATCTTCGCAGATATGCATTCACTCTTTATCATGCATATCCAGACTGATAACCGCCTGTTTTTATTAATTTGTATTTCGTTAATATCTTTCAGGAAGAACATATTTCTCCTGATAGTCGATCATTTCTTTGTAAATTCTCTCGCAGTTATTATGATCTCTGTAGTAGAAGAAATCATCCGCACGCTTTACATATTCCGGCTTCATCTTGCAGTCATTCTGCATATACTCGATCAAAGTATCGATCAGCTCATCATTATCATGACAGATCTCACCAAATGCCATCGTATCATAATGGAAGGTTCCTTCTTCGTAATGCTGTGGAATATCCTTATGATGCAGATATACCAATGGCTTTCTCATATAAGCAAAATCGAACTGAATACCTGAGAAGTCCGTTACCATCAGGCTGGATTCACAGAACATATCTTCATAGCTCATATCACCAACTGCAGGAACAATATCTACAAAATCATTCTTATCAAAATCTTCCACCTGAGAACTTACGATCGGATGTAAAACATATTTGATCCGGTATCCGTATTTCTCTGCTGCTTCGATCAGACGCTTATCATTAATAAGTGCATTGAATACTTTAAAGTATTCGGATTCTTTAAACAGTGGATTGTAATCACGCTGCTCACTCTCACTGGTACGCACCGGCATTGCTGCCTGCATTCTCCAGGTCGGGCTGATCATGATCTGTTTCTTTGCCCGATCCTTCAAGCCATCATAACGTGGTACACCGGTCAGCTTCAATGCATCATAGCCAACATAATCATATACCGGTCGTGACAGGTTCTCGATCTCATACTTGGATGCACAGAAATAAAGTCTGAGATTGTCTCGCAGACGGTTCTGTGCGATCGCGATTTTCTGGATCGACATACCATGCTGAACACAGCAGACATGAAAATGCGGAAGATCACGGATAAATGCGGAATTCTTCAGCTTATATCCGTTAAACGCATACACAGTTGAATTCGATATCACCATCATATCTGCATATAAGAATACCAGTCTGTGCTTTAAGGAATCACGCACCAATGGCTTGTATCCTTCCTTCTTCAGGCGCTTATAATCGGTACTCTTCTTATCAACCAGATAATAATGCTTAATATCCTTGCTGTTTTGTGCACTGGCATATTTATACAGGTACTCGGATGAATCCCCGCCCTTGTAAATCTTATCAATATACATCCAGATTGGCTTTCTGGTCATAAATGGACGACAGATAAAGTACAGCATTCTGAATATCGCATACTTTCTTGTCCAGTTATCCTTCTTAAACATATCCTTCAGTAACTTAAGCTCTTTTACAAATTTCTGTGACTTGCTAACCTTACGGATCACCATACTTCTCCGCTCAGATGTCATCATATACTCTCTGTTATCTCCAAAGAACCAGTGGCTGTTTGTAAAGGCTCCACATACCCGACTGAAATGGGATGGGAAACGAAGTGTGATTGCCTCGATCTGCGTTCCGAATTTCGCCTCACAGGATATTGCTGTTTCATTTTTCTTTGCGACCGGAATACTCAGATGGAAAGAATGCCTCTTACAGATAGCTGCTCCAAATGCCTTTGTCAGACCATATCGTCCGTTATATTCGATCTTATATTTGACATTGTTATATTTGAAATAAATCTCGTCCGCCATGGAGTACAGGATTGGATGAACCGTTCCATCGATCTCCAGCTTACCATCTCTGTAATTGATGAACAGGATGTTAGTGCTTAAGCTCATAACTGAATTAAACAGGGTATCCCCGATTCCATAATAGATCTTTCCTGCAAGGAAAAATCGCTGAAACTTATAATCCTGTCCATTTCGTAAGATACCATACACCCATTTCATCGTATCACCTGTGATACAGGCCGCTATCTTATTCCGGTTCAGCATGATACTCTCTTCAATCAATCCAAGTGCCTTACCTATCAGTTCCAGATATTCCTCGCCATGGCCTTCCTCGATCACATGCTTGTTCCGATTGTCCATGTTGCCTTCAAATCTGGCATGTATGGAATACATGAAATTATACTGGATAAATACCGGTATCCTTCCATATTTTTCTTTCATTTCTGTTAAGAACGGCATCCAGAATTCTGTAATAGAATCAAAATACCACTCCTGCATATACAATCCACGATAAAATGTAATATCATGTTCCTCATATTCGTATGCTGTATATTCCACACCCGGAAGATATACAACCTTCATTTCTTCTGCCATCAAACGAAGGAAGAAATCACGTTCTATTTCCAATCCCAGTGATGTATTGACATTATGTTGTTTTAAAATATCCGTTTTTAAAATTGTTCCTGCAAAAGTAAATGGATAACAGTCGTATTTATTCTTCAAATCGATCACATAAAATGCTTTTAATTCCTTTTTACTGTCTGTAACTTTTAAGAAATTACGAAATGCGCCTTTCGTTGCATTTGCAAATGTTTTTGCGATCATATATACATGATGTCCCGGGCAGATCGTAATTCCATTTGTAAGGATCTCTGCCAGATTCTCTGAGATCACATCTCCGGCTTCTATAAATGCACAGTAATCTCCCTCTGCTTTCTCTGCCATCTGATGATATGCTTCTGCCGGTGCAGTATATGCGGTATCGTCAATTATTACCGTAAATGCAGGATTGCCGATCCTGGTGATCACATTATTATACCAGCCTTTATCTTCTGTAACCTGACTGGTATTCAACACAAACTGAACCGAATACTCTGCCATCTGCGCATCCGAAACTACAGTCTCTGATTTCTTTTCTTCTTTTTCTTTCTCAGTCTCAGCATGCTTCTTCTTTTCACCCATGCTGATCTTTTCCTGAGAAATATCATCCGCCGACAGATCACTGTCGCCAATATCAGTACTGCTTCCTTCTGCAGATGCCATACTGCCTTCCCCTGTTGCATTTGCAAATTCTTCACCGATCCGGACTTTATTATTCTTACCAAGCCCATATGCCGCCATCTTTTCAAATACTTCAATGGTCGCCTTGTTTAATTCTTCTTCGTCCGTTAAACAACACAAAATGGATAATTTCATCGTCCATCTCCCTCACAACTACTTTACTTTCTTCTATATAGTATCATTCATTTCTAGCATTTTACATACAGAAATTATTTTACCTAACTTTCTTCTATAACGCAAGTAATTGTTTTAATCTTATATTCATTATTCTCTTGATTTCATTTATGATCTGTGCTATAAAGTAAACAGTGTTTACTATTTGAACAAAAAGGAGTGAGAACAATCCGAGAAAGTACAAAAGCAACCAGAACGGCAATCCTTACGAGTGCCAAAGAAATTTTTCTGACATATGGATATCAGGAAGCTTCCATGCGCAGGATCGCAGCCAAAGCCGGAATCACCCCCGGAGCGATCTATAAACACTTTTCCGGCAAAGAAGATATGTTTGAAGAAATCTTTGCGGAAAGCGGAAATAAGCTTATGCTGCTTTCCGAATCTATGCTGCATGCAGATTTTACTTCTATGACAGATGATCAGTTACTTCAGGTCTTATATTCCGGGATATCCATCCGCACCTTTGAGCTGTTAGAGGATGACATGCAGTTATTTCACATGCTTTTAAAAAATGACTCCGGTACATACCTGAGCCGTTTTCGTAAAATCTACATTGAACGATGCAGCGGATTTGCAATGCAGTATTATTCCGAATTATACAAACGAGGACTTGCATCAAATCAATTATCAGAAAAAACAGTCTATATTCTCTCATCCTCTGAGTTCTCGATGGTCTGTGAAATAATCGCAGATGATTCCTGCAAAAACGGGATCACACCTGAGTGCAAACGGGCATTTTTAGAAGCAATGAACATTCTGCTTCATGGACTGGAAGCAGCACTTGGAATAAAAAAACAGGAGGAACCAAAACATGGAAAAAATTAAGATTGAAAAAGGAACCGTACAGGAAACATTATTAATTCCTCTATATGGAAGAAAATATGCAATGGATCTCTATCCGGATCTCTTCATGGATCATGACTGTCAGGCACTTTTCGATAGAATTGATTTTACAGTTCCGGACAATATGAAAGGTATGCTGGGAAATATCGGCTGCATTATGGGTGCGACCAGACAATATGATATGGCAAGTGCCTGTCGTGCTTATCTGAAAGCACACCCAAATGCCTGTGTTGTAAATCTCGGCTGTGGTCTTGACACCACTTTCCGTCAGGTCGATAACGGAAAAGCCAAAGGCTACAATCTGGATTTTCCGGATACGATTGCAATCCGAAACGAACTGCTTGGCACGCGCGAACGGGAGTTCAACATTGCCTGTGATCTGAACGATATATCCTGGTTCGATCAGATTGATTTCCGCCCTGAAGATGGCATTGTATTCTTTGCTTCCGGTGTATTCTATTACTTTAAAATGACCGATGTGGAAAAGCTGTTTGCCGCCATGGCAGAACATTTTCCAGGTGGTAAGCTGGTCTTTGATGCAACAAAGAAAAAGGGACTGAAAAGCATGCTGAAGACCTGGTTAAAGGGCTTTGAAATGAAAGACATCAATGTGTATTTCAGCGTAGACGACGTACATACTTTAAAGGAATGGAGCGGTCATATCTCATCTGCAGTGAGCAACCCATATCTGACGGGCTATCGTCCACTGGACAAACGCTATGGTTTTATTACCAACATAGTTTTCCGTTATCTGGATCGATCCAAAATGTGCCAGATCATCGAACTGAAATTTGACTAGTATGGAGGCAGCTTAAAATGGAATATGGATTTACACAGAAATTATTTGGATATTTTTATCACAGCTCCTGTATGAAGCAGGCAGCAAAACAGAAATTGAATATTAATAAAAAAGCAATAAAGCAGGAATATGTATCGATTATGAAAAATGCGAAAGACATTGGCAAATCCAGACTTATGAGTTCCTATTGCATGGGAGCATATTTTATCGCCTTAAACCGTAAAACCCCACTGTCACCGGAAGCCTGCTATGAACTGTACAAGGACGGCTTATCTTCCAACAAGCTGTTTCATATAGCGGTTGGAAATGCCAACAGCTATCTTGATAAAAAGAAGATGCCGGACAGACTGAAATGGTCAGCAGATTCCCATTTACACAGATATGAAAACGACTGGGTTGTTGATATTATCGAAGGAACTCCACAGGATGATTTTGAACTTGGTTATGATTATCATACCTGTGGTATCTGTAATCTGTGCCGGGATGAAGACTGCTTTGAACTGGCAAAATATCTGTGCCGCATGGACTATGTTCTTGCAGACATGATGCAGATGAAGCTCATCCGGACAAAGACGATCGCCGAAGGGGCAGATTCTTGCGATTTCCGATATGGAAGAAAATGATTTTATACGACCGGCAACATTCAAATACGAAAAAATTAATAAACAAAGAACACAAAAAC
>ERZ779673.652-NODE-652-length-14661-cov-3.568876_pt1 | contig 14661 bp, 10 predicted proteins | sample MGYA00511956_ERZ779673 | MGnify/ENA primary metagenome ERZ779673 (study PRJEB29588, sample SAMEA2152065) | human gut metagenome | biome: human gut; feature: human-associated habitat; material: faeces | place: Denmark | collected 2008/2010 ... | reverse complement strand
ATCTTAGTACCGCTGCAGACCGAAACGAGCGAAAGCGTCCCCTGCTTGGTAATATCAAGCGAGCTCATTCACATTAAAACTTATATGTTCGCAATTACTACTCTCTGTTCTTCAGCACTTCAGCAGGCACCATCTTGCGGATTCTGCGGATCAGCAGATGGTTGATGATGAAGTACAGGATCAGGATACCTGCGAAGATGGCAAGGTACATCCAGAATGGGAAGGACTTGTCGATACCGCAGGCAATATTCGGAACAAAGGCAGGCTCATAAGCCACATCCATGATCCATTTGGTCAGTGGAATCGAAATCAATGCTCCTATCGTTATGATATAGAAATTACCATCCAGATACATCTTCTTCACTTCCTTATTCCGGTATCCGAAGATCTTAATCAACGCAATGTTGAAAGAAGACCGATCTATCATAACCTTCATCATCAGATACATAACAACAATGAAGATCAGAACAGATACTCCTCCAATTGTAAGGATCATTCCCTGCATTATATCCGAGAAGATACCGGCAGCCTTCTTCACATCGGTCTTTGTCGTTGTTGCATATAATCTTCCGGTCTCGACATCGAGTGCATGGTCGGAAAATACAACATTGAAATAATCCTCCGGTTCGTCGAATAACTCAAGCGCCTTGTCATATGGCATAAATACCATAAAGGATGGAGCATACTGCGCAACAGATGCGATCTCAAATGCATAGATCTTATCTGCTTCATCATCCTTTAGTGTCAGAGTATCACCAACATCCAGACCGTATTTGTAAGCGATCGAAGAACTGATCGCAACCTTACTGGATGAATCTGACAGATCCACATCAAAGAACGGATTATTCTCTGTCAGTCCCATAACTGTTATGTCAAAGTTGTAACCGTAAATTTTCTTTTTCAGTGTCTTTGCATATGCCTCATATCCACCTTCCGGAACTTCCTCTGTCGGATATTTGTAGGTATACATATACTCATACTTTGTATCATTTACATAATCACGATTTACATTCGCACAGTAAGTATATATCTCCAGTGACATCATCGCCAGCAGAAGACTTACAAACATTCCAAATACTACCGTAAATCCGGTACGGCTCTCACGAAGCATCTGGCGGATCTTGAACAGATTCATGAAGCTCATATTTCCAAGCTTTATATCCTTACCATTACCAACCTTCTGCTCATTCCTGATCATTGTAAGAACCGGCTTCGACAGCCTCTTTCGGATAACCAGTGAATTAACGATTATAGAAATAACCGGTGGAACCACGATTCCATAAATGAACAGATATGGCATATAGATAACATCCAGATCCGGAAGGGAATAATAGTTGTAGCAGTCCTGCATCTGGATCGGCACACCAAGGCTTGAATATCCAAGCAGTGTTCCGATCAGACCTGAAACAAATGTGATCACAGTCGGGAGTGTTACATAATGTGCCATCAGATTCTTTCTCTTTACCCCAAGTGCATATAACGCACCAATAACGGCACTTTCCTGATCGATCGAATGTACAACGAACACTGATAATACATAAGAGATCAGGATCAACAGGATCGCACCTGCGATCGTACCAACGCTCCGGTATAATTCCTGATCACCGGAAGCCGCCTGAATTCTCGCATTATCCCCTGCCTTTACAAAAGTCATAAGGTTCTGTGCATCCTCTGAGAAGATGTCATCGATCATATCATCTGTCTCATCCTTTAACTCCTGAATACCATCCAGCAGTTCATTGGAACCATCTTCAGCTTCTTTTGTTCCGTCTGTATATTCTATAATTCCATCTTCAAATGCCTTAAGCTCCTTTAACTCTTTTGCTCCATCTAACAGCTCCTGAATACCATCTGTCAGATCGTCCTTCTTTCCCATCGTACGATCCCAGTATTCCTGAAAAAACGGATCTTCTACATCTCCGGATGTAAATTCCAGCTTCTCCAGGCGGTCTTTTAATTCATCATCCGTCATAGCACCATTTAACCGGTATGCATAATAATATTCCTCTGACTTTATACTTTTTTCTTCCGCACGAAGTGTATCGTATACATCAGCTGCAACAAATCCTGTACCAAAATGCAGGCAGTCGCATCCGGTATCTCCCAGAGATTTTAATACGTTATCATAATCCGGTGTTGTACCGATTCCGGTAACGGTAAATTCCCGTCCGCCAAATGTAATCACATCACCTGCTGATATATCATTCTTCTCTGCAAACTGGCGTTCTACCACCAGCTCATTTCCCTTTTCTGCAAGTGTGCCCTTTACCAGATCGATCCTGTTGACCTCATCCCTGTTTGCAAAGATACGGATCGTGTGATCTTCGTCAATCTCATAGTCCATATAGAACTGTGGCTCGATCGTCACTCCATCCGCCTCCAAATCTTCCATTTCTTCATCCTTCATCGGTACAAACAGTGAAAAATCTCCATCCTCAACACACTGTCTGCTGTCAGCATTCTCACTTCCGCGAATGATCGTTTCTGCCGCACCGACCAGACTGACTACCAGATACATGGCAAGTATGATCAGAAGGGACAATGCCAGATATCTTGGAAGGTTGCTTTTGAAATCTCTCCAAATCCTTTTTCTCAATACTTTCTGCATCTTATAAATCCTCCAATTCTGCTGCCGGTACCTTTGTCTCATTGTAATAATCTTTCCTGATCTGACCATCCTTTACGATCACGACCTGATCGACCATATTCTTAATGGAATTATTATGCGTTACGATCAGCATTGTCGTTCCATAGGTCGCATTGATCTTCTCCAGAAGGATCAGGATATCCCTTGATGTCTTGGAATCGAGTGCTCCAGTCGGTTCATCACATAAGAGCAGCTTCGGATTTTTGATCAGTGCTCTTGCGATCGCACATCTCTGCTGCTGACCACCTGACAACTGTGCCGGAAACTTATTCTGATGCTCTGTCAGTCCCAGTATCTCAAGCAGCTCATCCATATTAAGCGGCTGATCTGTCAGATATTCACAGACCTGTATATTCTCCCGCACGGTAAGGTTCGGTACCAGATTATAGAACTGGAAGATAAATCCCAGATAATCTCTTCGGTAGTCAGATAATTCATCTGCTTTCATGCCTGCGATCTCGGTTCCGTCTACCTTGATCGAACCGGATTCGATCGTATCCAGTCCACCGATACAGTTCAATAACGTAGACTTACCGGAACCACTGGTTCCCTGAATGACACACATATCGCCCTGCTTTACCTGAAGGGATACTCCCTTTAAAACCTGTATGTAGCTTCCACCTTCTCCATAACTTTTTTTTACATCTGATACCTCTAAATACATACTCGCTTCCTCCTGTTATTTTTTTGCTTACATAACACCGTTATGTTGTTATCATTTTTTTAGCTATGCAAAATAAAATTTCACATAGCTTTTTGTTATCTATTCATCTCTCTGAAACAGTGCATACCATCCGGCAAGCAGATATTTCAATATGTCTCCCAGATGGGCAACTGCTTTTTCTTCATCGGATTCATGTGTCAGCAGATGGACAAATGCATCGATCTGCATATGTGCCATCCAGTGTATCGTATAATCATCCGGTGCAGCAACTCCACACACCTTTGCCTGTGCGTCTGCCAGCATCCGGTAATTCTTCTCTGTAAATGCCACAAATTCATCAATACATCCTGCAAGACTTGATCCCTGACTCTTTGTCAGCAGAAGCTGTACCCGGTCATAATTCTGATACAGTTCATGAATGATCCGCCGGGATGCATAGATGTCATCGCTGAAATCATCCTTCCCCTCCTGAAGCTCGCCTTTTACCTCCTGCAACTCCTGCTGCATATGTGCTTCCATCATCGTACGGATACTTCCAAGCACCGGTGCCACCAGTGAAGCAAATATATCATCTTTATCTTTAAAGAAGAAATATAATGCACCGGTCGTCACACCTGCATTCTTACAGATATTACGGAGGGATGCACCCTGATAGCCCTTCTCCATAAATTCATGCTCTGCACTTGCAAGCAGCTTTTCTTTTGTCTCCCGATCGTCCTTCATCTCATCTCACCACCAATTTAATCCTGCTCTAACATATGAACGCCCATTCACATAACATCGTTATGTTACATCTAAACTGTATATATGTCAACCCCTTTTTTATATAATAGCCTCTGTATTTCCGGCTAAACATTAAATCTGCCTGACGCCTTTCCATGCTGCAACAGGCATTTCCGGTTCATATAACATAATTGCCGTTGCTTCCGTATAATAAAACCTCTACATGACGACATTCACGCAGTTTTTCGTTATGCGAAACACATTGCCAACACCTGCGGGTGCTTGTTTGAGCTCGAAGAACGAGTTAGCACGGAGCAGGTGTGAATCAGGCATGTGTTTCAAATAGAAAAACAAGTGCGTCTCATGTAGAGATTTTATCAAGAGGAAGTAATCGGCATATTCAGAATATAAAACCGGAAATGCACTTAGTACACATTAAAAGGGCTCCGACATATATTCAAGGATTGATTCATTGAAAAACATGCGAAACCGGAGCCCCTATGTCAAACTATATTCTTTTTTCCTACTTCGGATGTCCTAACAAGGTATCCTTTTGTCTTAAATCGTAAACAAAATCCAACCAATGCTTTTTATAGGGCAAACGATTTTCATTTATTAATTATTTGCTGATTGAATCGGTCTTGATGATAAACTTAACACTACCCTTCATATCATCTGAGATTCCACCGAAGGATTCATAAGCTTCACCGGCCTTGATGACCTTATCGCACTTTTCTGACAGAGAATCCAGATCCTTTTCTGCGTCATTTACTGCATCAACGATCTTATCTGTACCATCTGATAACTGCTTACTGCCATCCTTTAAGTCACCACTTGCATCTGTCAGCTTTGATGCGCCATCCTTTAATGTGCCTGCGCCTTCTTTCAGAGTATTTGCACCCTTTGTAAGGCTGCCTGCACCACCATTCAACTTAACCATACCATTATACAGATCAGAAGTGCCTGTATATACCTTGCCAAGGCCTGTGTTCAGTGCTGATGCACCAGTTGCCAGAGCGTCTACACTCTTCTTCAGAGTTGTGATCTGTCCGGAGAATGAACTCAGCTTGCCAAGTACCAGATTCGCACCATAGGAAAGACCATCCTGATATGCTGTTGCATATCCTGACTTATAACCTTCTACATAAGCTGTACCATATCCTGACTTATAAGCTGTACCATATGCACTGCCATAACCTGCTGTGAAAGCATTGGTATATGCTGTACCGTATGCTGTGCTGTAGCCGGATGTATAAGCTGTGCCATAAGCTGTACCGTAACCGGATTTGTAACCGGAACCATAAGCTGTACCATATCCTGACTTATAAGCTGCTCCGTATACATCACCATATGCAGTTGCAAACGCTCCCTGTAATGCAGCAAGTGTTGCATCATCCGGCTGGGAACCTGTCATCTGTGCATATGCGGATACAAATTCCTGGAAATAAGTTGCAAACTGACCAGATGCTTCGGATGCTACTGTTGATGATGAAGGTGCTGCTGCCTGTGCCTCTGCTGCTACCGTAGAAGCGGAAGGTGCTGCTGCCTGTGCTTCTGCTGCAACTGTATCAGCGGAAGGTGCTGCTGCCTGTGCCTCTTTTACAACGGATTCCTTAGAAGGTGCTGCTGCTTTACCATTCTTCTGTGCCTCTGCTGTTACAGCATCCTTATCAACACCATCTGCAATCTTATCCTTGTTTGCTGTCAGGTTATTTGTAATATTCTCTGTGATCGTGCTCTTGATTGCTTTCTTTTCTTTATCACTTAATTCTGTCTTGGTTGGAAGTTCGATTCCCTTTACGGCTTTGTTTAATGTTGCAAGCCCGTCGCTGATCTGCTTGGAACCGGATAAGATACCATTTTCACCTTCGAATGCTGCTTTTAATGTGCCGGCACCTGTTGTTGCAGAATCAACACCCTGTGCCAGAGTTAAGGAACCCTGATATAAGCTGTCCGCGCCATCTTTTACCTGACCAATACCATCGGATACGGAAGATACACCATCTGTATATTCTGTAATTCCTTCAACGAGGGAATTCATACCATCGCTATATGTGTCGATCAGTTCGTTGATATCAGATTCAGCATCCTTCAGATCCTTGTTATCGCTGTCCTTGGATAAGAATCCGGTAGAAGCAACTGTCATTGTCATGTCCAGAGAGAAATCTGTACAGTCTGCTGTAACCTCAAAGTAATCCGGAATCTCAACATCTAACTTCTGCAGATCCAGGCTGTCCTGAAGGCCGGGCATACCCATACCAACAACGATACTGTTGTTTCCATCATTTACAACCTGACCATTCTCAACCTTGATATTTGAGAATTTGTCATTTGATAAGATCATACCGGTTGCCATCAGGAAAGGAGTATATACATCTCCACTCTTTGAATTATTGACATATTCAAATCTCATCTTTACCTTGCCGCTCTTGCCTGCCAGCTGATCCGGTGTGATCTCCTGATCATCCAGATAATAAGTAACTTTAACTTCTACAGGAACCTGCTCCTCTGACTTGCCCTGATAATAAATGGAATTGCCATCTGCCTTCCATACAAGTTCTCCATTATTCTCTGTAAATGTCTCGTCGCCTTTTACATTCTCGATATCAGTCAGGTTACTGCTATCCTTAATGGTTGCCTCACCATCTGTGTTCTTTAACCACTCACTGACGATAACGTCCTGCTTATTACCTGCTGCATCAGCAATAACGTAAACGGTTTCATCTTTATCACTGTCTGTATTCTCGGAAAGTCCGACAGAATTCTCAAGTACATCTGACAATTCTTCATCGCTCTTACTCATGATCTCCGGGTTCTCTAATGTCTGTACATCTCCTGTTGCTGTACTACCACAGCCTGTAACGGATAACATCATTGCACCACTCAGAGCGATCGCCATAAATCTTTTTCTTGCTTTCATATTTTTATAACTCATACTAATTACCTCCTAATTTACTACTGCCGGTCAGCAGGACCATTGGAATCATTATTTACATCTATATATTTATCATCGTCACTGTAACTGTCATCAAAATCATAGTTATCAAAGTTTCCGGATTTCTTCTTTGCAAATGGTCTGTCTTCATTCAGGAAATCATCATCATCTGCCGTTTTCTGTTCCGAAGCCGGATCAACATTTCCCGCTCCGGCATAAGCTACTTTCTGTTTGCCGGTAATACCCTTGAATCCGATTGTTGTATGGATGATCAGCTTATCGAATAACATCAACGCTGCAGGAAGCAGGAAGATGACGACAAACATACTGATGATAGCTCCTCTTGCCATCAACGTACATAAAGAACTGATCATATCGATCTCTGAGTAACAGCCAACACCGAAGGTTGCGGCAAAGAAGCTTAATGCGCTTACGATAATGGAAATCATAGATGTCTGAAGTGCAACTGTAACTGCTTCTTTCTTAGCAAGGCCATTACTTCTCTCTCTCTTATATCTTGTTGTCATCAGGATCGCATAGTCAACGGTAGAACCAAGCTGGATCGTACCGATAACGATGGATGCGATGAATGGTAATGTTGTATTTGTAAATGCAGGAATACCCATATTGATAAAGATTGCAAATTCGATTACACATACCAGAATAATCGGAAGTGATACGGATTTGAAGACGAATAATATGATCAGCAGGATAACACCGATGGATACGGTACTTACTGTGTTAAAATCCTTATCTGTGATCTCGATCAGATCCTTTGTACAAGGAGCTTCACCGATCAGCATACCCTTACTGTCATATTTGTGAAGAATCGTATTGATCTCATCACACTGTGTATTTACTTCATCACTTGCTACTTTGTATTCTGACATGACTAACATCAGCTTCCATTCGCCATTGTCAAGCTTGGATTTCAAATCCTGTGGAATCATACTCTGTGGAATCATAGGACCAACTACAGATTCCAGACCAAGTACAGTCTTAACACCCTTGACAGTCTTAATTTCTGAAATAACTTTATTAATACTCTTTTCATCCAGATTGCTGTCAAGCAGGATCATATGTGTAGAGTTCATATTGAATTCTTCTTCCAGCTTCTGGTTTGCCTGAATACTTGGAAGATCCTCCGGTAATGAGCTGTCGAGGTTATAGTAAACATCTGTATGTGTATAACCATATAACGCAGGAACCAGAAGGATCAGGAATAAGATATGGAAGATCCAGTACTTATTCACGATAAATTTGCTAAGCTTATCAAACTTAGGAAGTAAAGATCTGTGACAGGTCTTTTCAATCGGCTTATCAAAGATCAGGATCATGGATGGGAGTACGGTTACACAACAGATAACACCGATAACGACACCCTTTGCCATAACGATACCAAGGTCAAGGCCTAAGGTAAAGGTCATGAAGCACAGTGCAACGAAACCTGCTACTGTTGTGATCGAACTACCGATAACAGATGAGAAGGTGGAAGCGATCGCATCTGCCATAGCTTCTTTATTCTCTTTGCCATTTACTTTTTTCTCTTCCTGATAACTGTGCCACAGGAAGATCGAGTAGTCCATCGTTACACCCAACTGCAGGACTGCGGTAAGTGCCTGTGTTATGTAAGAGATCTCTCCTTTAAATACATTTGTTCCCAAGTTATATACAATCGCCATACCGATACTTAATAAGAAAAAGATCGGTACGAGGAAGGAATCCATAGTCAGTGATAATACGATCAGCGATAAGATAACTGCTATGGTTACATAGATTGGAACCTCTTTATCACACAGATCCTTGGTATCCGTAACAACGGCTGACATTCCGCTGATGAAACACTGCTTACTTGCAAGCTTTCTGATCTGAGTGATCGCTTCCATTGTCTCATCGGAAGACATTGTTGTTTTAAAGATAATTGCCATCATCGTACAATCATCATTACGATATGCCTCTCTGATATCTTTCGGTAAAATCTCATCCGGAATAGAAATATCCATAATCGAGTCATACCAGATTACAGAATCAACATTGTCTACCTGTTCCATTTGTTTTTTTAATTTGACGACATCTTTATCGTCCATCCCTTCTACCAGGCACAGGGAGAAAGCACCCGTTCCGAAATCATCCGCCAGAATGTCCTGACCTTTCATGGTTTCGATATCCTTTGGTAAATATGAAAGTACATCATAGTTTACTCTGGTTTTCAAGAAACCAATCGCTGCCGGGATCAAAAGCAGGATACTGATAATTAAGATCGGTACACGAAGCTTTACAATCGCCTTTCCAAATTTGTTCATAGAATCAATCCTTTCGTTAATACAAAAAATGAACGGAAACCTTTTTCTTGTTTCCGTTCATAGAATATGATTATTTTGTTTGTTTGTAATTATACAAGATTTTAGGGTTGACAATTTTTTTGACATTTATCCGGAAATGTCAAAACGAATTCTAAAATAAGTATAAAAAAAGCCTGAATACCTGATAAATTCTATCATTTTCTGTACTGTCTGTACACCAAGGTCTGCCCGGCTTCTGCTACTGTCTGTCATGATCGGATATATAGACTGCCTGCTTACACTTCTCAAGCATCTCCCTCATATAATCAGCCAGCTTCTCCGGTGCCATCTTCATGCCACCCTTTGCCCATTCAACGATAATCCCACAGATCCCATATGCGAAGAACCGGGCAAATATACCACGTTCCTCGTTTTTCAGATGAGATTTCTCGTCTAACTTATCAATTGCCTCTTCAAAGGTCTGTTCTGCAACCTCAAGCATATACTGGATAATATAATCCTCTGCATGTTTGATCGTGTTAATATAGAACTTTTTCTCCTCCTGCATCTGTGTGAGGATCGCGCCTAATTTCTCATCCCAGTTCTCTAAGGATATGTCCTCCATATTAGGAGCAAATAATTCATTAAAATAGATCCAGACCAACAGTTCGTATTTATCTTGAAAATGATAGTAAAATGTCTGTCTCTTGATTCCGCATCGGTCTGCAATATCACTGATCGATATTTTGTCATATGGTTTCTCTTTGGTCAGTTCTTTTGCACTTAATGCAATCGCTTTCTTTGTAAGATTTGATTCCGGCATATTCGTATAACTCTTTCTATATAATAATATCCCCATATGTCTAAAATGCAGATTTTCTTCCGCACCTGAAACACATGGAGATAGTATAGCACATCTATTATAACTCGGGCAACATGTCTTTCATGCTGTTTAATCCGATCATCAAGGTTGATGTATTATGCAGAAGTGCAGATGTTGTCGGTGCGATCACACCCGCAACTCCAAGCACGATCAGCCCGGTATTAAACCCTACGATAAAACGATAATTTCTGTGAATCCGTTTCATAAGAAGATTTGCAAGTATCTTCAATGTCACGATCTCATCCAGACTGTCCGCATCGATCGTAATATCTGCAACCTCTCTGGCAATCTCCGCACCATCACTGATCGCGATGCCTGCATCTGCTGCTGAAAGTGCCGGCGAATCATTGATACCATCACCGATCATGATAACCTTTCTGCCTGCTGCCTTCTCTCGATCTACAAATGCAGCCTTATCCTCCGGCAGTACCTCTGAATAATATTCATCGACACCGACATGCTCTGCGATCGCCTTTGCAGTCCGTTCACAGTCACCGGTCATCATAACGACCTTGGAGATTCCAACCGACTTTAACCGTTCTACAATATCTGCAGATTCTTCCCTTAACGGATCCTCAATCAGGATTGCTGCCGCAAGCTCGTTATCGATCGCCAGATAGAGGTGGGAATATTCCGCCGGAAGATTCTCAAATACTTCTTCCATCCCATCCGGTATCGTACATTTTTCGTCCTCAAATACAAAATGATAACTGCCGATGATCGCCTTGGAATCCCCAATTGTTGTCGAGATTCCATGCGCTACGATATATTTTACTTCTGAATGCATCTCTTCATGATCCAGATTTTTTCGTTTTGCCGCATCCACTACGGCTTTTGCGATTGAATGTGGAAAATGCTCTTCCAGACAGGCAGCGATACGAAGCAATTCGTTTTCATTTGTTCCGTTAAAGGAAACGACTCCCGCAACTGTAGGCTGTGCCTTTGTCAGTGTTCCGGTCTTATCAAATACGATCGTATCCGCTTCTGCTACCGCTTCCAGATACTTTCCGCCTTTGACTGTAATCTTACGGTTTCCTGCCTCACGGATCGCCGATAATACCGATACAGGCATAGCAAGCTTCAATGCACAGGAATAATCAACCATCAGGATCGCAAGGGCTTTTGTTACATTTCTTGTAAGCAGATAGGTAAGTATCGTACCGCCTAAGCTGTACGGCACCAAACGGTCTGCCAGATGCTCCGCCTTGCCCTCCAGATTGGATTTCAGTTTCTCAGACTCATCGATCATCTGCGCAATCTTCTCATATCGGCTGGAACCGGATACCTCTTTTACTTCTATTATGAGCGAGCCTTCTTCTACCACTGTTCCGGCATATACGACATTTCCTGCCGTACGTCTGACGGATACGGATTCTCCGGTAAGTGATGCCTGATTCACCATTGCTTCACCATCACAGACAGTTCCGTCAAACGGAATGATCGTTCCGACATTGACAACGACATGATCTCCTTTTGCAATCGTATCAGAATCAACCAATATCTCGTTATTCTCTGTCTTTAACCACACTTTTCCGACATTTAATGACATCGTACGTGCCAGGTCATCGACCGACTTCTTATGTGTCCACTCCTCAAGCAGTTCACCGATTCCGAGCAGGAACATGATCGAACCTGCAGTCTTCATATCCCCTCGTAAAACAGATACTCCAATGGATGTTGCATCCAGCACCGGAACTTCGATCTTGCCCTTTGTCAGAGTCTTAACGCCTTTCCAGATATACTTAACAGACATCAGACCTGCATAAGCTGCTGATATCGGATATGGCAGAAGCCACTTTCTTGCATAATGGAAGATAATCTTATCGACCAGCTTCTCCTGATACATCGCATTCGTCTCTCTGCCGCTTCGTTCCAGATAACCATTTGGGACTTTTACATCTTCATAATGAAATCTGCGAAGTCTGTCGATAATGATATCCGGATTTCCCGTATAACAGATCACTGCATCCGCCGTCCGGTCATACACCTTTGCCGAGCTGACCGGTTCAAAAGACTCCAGATAATATAAAAGAATATCAGCTTCTTCATATGACATATGATTCTGACACATATGTACACGCAGTCTGCCCTTCATCTTATCTTTTATTATGAATTTCAATTCAGCTCATCCTCTTATCTAAATTTTTCTTATGCCTCTACTGCTTCTGTATTTTCTGCTGCAGCTTCACATGCGCACTCAGCAGTTTCTTCTGCTGTCTCTGCAGGAATATCTTCTACAACGACATCTTCTTCTGCTTCACGATCTGCATTGATCTGCTTTGCGCCCTGGTAAATGTCATCTACATTTTCCTGAATGGTTGTAGCTGTGTTCATAACACACTTCTTTGCACGAAGAGCCGCTGCTGTACAGTTTGTGTAAACCTTCTTTGCATCCTTGCTTGATAATACCTTGATACCTGCCGTACCAAACAATAAACCTGCTGCAAATATTCCAACTTTCTTAATATCCATGATAATTTACCTCCTGATTGTATTAATATATTTTGAAGCACATTATAGCATCATTTCTTTTTTTTGCATGTATATTATCATTTTATTCACATATTTTTTACATCTGATCATTCGCAAACATGTACACTTGTTCTACTCGTGAACTATCATCTTATGTTGTCTGTAAAACCTTCGATAAAACATAAATCCTACTATAGTAGTGATTACCTCTGTAATCGGGAAAGTCAGCCAGAAATACACAAATCCGAATCTGGAAAACAGATATCCAAGCGGTACAAATAAGAACACCGTTCTCATAATGGTTAGAAACGAACTCTTAAAGGCTTCGCCGGTTGCCTGCAAAAAGACCGGATAAATCTGCGCACCTACCATCGGTATAAAGCTGATCCCAATAAATCGGAATCCCTGCACTCCGATACGGATAACTTCGCTGTCCTTCGTAAACACAGAAAGCATAGGTTCCGGAATAAATTCAAAGCATAACGTTCCGATGAACATCAATGCAATTCCCCATATAAAGGCAACCGTCATCGTATGTTTACAACGATCAATACTCTTTGCCGCATAGTTATAGCTAATGATGGGTACAATGCAGGTCTGAAGAGCACCCAGTGGTATAAAGAAAAATGTCTGCCATTTGTAATACAATCCAAGTGCTGTCACTGCCTCATCGGAAAATCCTGCAAGGATCATATTTAATCCAAATATGTAAAATGTATACGTTGCCTGCATGATGATATTCGGAATTCCAAGCGCATAGATCCTGCGGATATCCTCTGGATATTTGCAAAGAGACGGCGAACGATGAAATCCCTTCTTCATAACAAGAAGTGCCGCTACAACCTGTCCTGTGATCGTTGCAAATGCAGCTCCTGCTATTCCAAGCTTTGGTATACCAAAAAGCCCAAAGATCAAAATCGGATCTAACACAATATTCGTGATAGCTCCTGTGATCTGTGCGATCATCGGTGTCTTCATATCTCCGTTTGCCTGAAGTACCTTTGTCCATATGCTCTCTGTAAACAATCCAATGCTGCCCACGCACACAATCCTTCCGTAGGTAATTACATCAGCAATTACTGTATCCGAATTTGTCTGCAACCGTGCATATGCAGGCATCAACAGATAACAGCTTACTGCAAATAAGATCCACATAATGATCGCCAGACTAAAGCCGATGCCTGCTACCTCATCCGCCTTCTTATACCTCTTTATTCCCAGAAAATGTGCAATATTTGTATTAATTCCAACACCGGTTCCAACTGCCAGTGCGATCATCAGAAGCTGAACAGGATAAATGATCGATAACGCCGTCAGACCGCTCTCTGAGTATTTCCCGACAAATAAACTGTCTACTATATTATAAAGAGCCTGTATCAACTGTGCCAGCATGACAGGCGGTGCGATTTTAAAAAAGATCTTATTGATCTTTTCTGTGCCGTAAAAACTACTGTTTGTTTCCATCTCTGCTGCCTCCTGCCTCCTGCTCTACACAAGAAGCCAATATTTCCTGGTATTCCTTCATAAGCTCTGTCAGCATCTGCATCTTCTCATAGCCAAATCGTTTTACAGATGCTTCTTCTATAGAAGCTAGCGAACAGAAAAATATCTCTGCATATTTCCTGCCCTTCTCTGTCAATACAAATGCTTTTTCCCGTCCTTCTCCTTTTTCCGGTTCCAGAATCAGATAGCCCTGTTCACGCATCCTTGAAATTACATTATGTATCGTCTGACGCGGAAGCAGATAATTGTCACATACCTGTTTTTGAGTGCAGTATCCGTTCTCGCGTATCGTATAAAGTACCAGCATCTCATTATAATTAATGTTGTGTCTGCGAGACCAGTCTGCATACACTCCACGCAGCTTTATGATACTGTGATTGGATGCATTTATAATCTGCAAAGTCTTTCGATCCATATTATTATCTTCCTCTCTTTCATAATCCCAAATGGGATTATAACAGAAATAAAAGCACTGTCAATCCATATTTTCTGAATCGCGTACAATAATTCTGTACCTTTATTTAAAATCAGATTATGGCATACCAAAACTGC
>ERZ779673.633-NODE-633-length-15058-cov-3.304406_pt1 | contig 15058 bp, 15 predicted proteins | sample MGYA00511956_ERZ779673 | MGnify/ENA primary metagenome ERZ779673 (study PRJEB29588, sample SAMEA2152065) | human gut metagenome | biome: human gut; feature: human-associated habitat; material: faeces | place: Denmark | collected 2008/2010 ... | reverse complement strand
GACACCGGCAGCACCGTGTCACTGCCCTTGATCTTCTGCGCCATCGACGGCACAAAAACTGCCGCGGCTACTGCGGCGGCGAATAATCTGCTAAGTTTCATGTTTCTGAACGTCATGTTTGTCATTGTTTTATTATTTCCGTCGCGAAATAACAACTAATATATTACGGTCTCTATACGTACATATTACATTGCAGTTACAACTCCGTTGCCCCCCGCTTACGTAACATAAATGTAACCTCCGTGTCATCCTTTGTTCATTTGGAAAGTCTACTTTTGCCTGCGAAAGAATAAAAATGACACTGCAACGATGAAAAAAGTATTAGAGAAAATCATCAGCGGAATAATCACGTGCAGCGGCTTTCTCACCAGCGTGGTGATATTGCTGATCGTGGTTTTCCTGTTCTCGGAAGGCTTGGGGCTCTTCTCTCAGAAGACAATAGAGGAGGGTTACACGCTCGTTGTCAACAAGAGCAACCCCGTGAACGAGCTTGATGCCAAGCAAATCAAGGAAGTCTTCGACGAAGATGTGACTAATTGGAAAGACGTGGGAGGCAAGAACGAGCCTATCATGGTGTTCAGATTTGAAGACATGCAGAAGTTCTTCACCGAAGAACAGCTAGGTCCGAACTACGAGAACGCCACGTCCTGTGTTAACGATCTTGTGGAGAAGCATCCCGGAATAGTGGCTTTCGTGCCCACAGAGTTTGCCGGCGGCAACGGCTTCACGGGCAAGAAGCTCAAAGACCACACCATTTCCGTTGGCGAAGTCTTTGCCGGCGACGAGTGGTTCCCCACGGCGACGCCGGCCGCCCAGTTCGGTTTTCTGCCGCTGATCCTCGGCACCGTGTGGGTCACAGTGTTCGCAATAATCTTCGCTTTGCCGTTCGGCCTCTCCGTGGCAATATATATGTCGGAGGTCTCTTCGCAGAAAATGCGGGCCGTTCTCAAGCCTATCATCGAGCTGCTCAACGGCATTCCCTCGGTCGTTTACGGCTTCTTCGGACTTATTGTTGTCGTTCCGCTGCTTCAGGATGTTTTCGGTCTGCCCGTCGGTGAGAGCGGACTGGCCGGTGCCATAGTACTTGCCATCATGGCACTGCCCACAATCATCACCGTCAGCCAGGACGCCATGCAGAACTGTCCGCGCTCCCAGCGTGAGGCAAGTCTTGCCCTCGGAGCATCCAAATGGCAGACAATATATAAAGTTGTGATGCCTTATTCCATCTCGGGAATCACTTCGGCAGTGGTTCTTGGCATCGGTCGTGCATTCGGAGAGACCATGGCCGTGCTCATGGTAACCGGCAACGCGGCAGTCATTCCGCTGTCAATCACTGACCCGCTGCGCACCATCCCCGCCACTATCGCGGCCGAACTGGGCGAAGCTCCGGCAGGAGGCCCGCACTACCAGTCGCTATTCCTCCTCGGCGTAGTGCTGTTCTTTATCACTCTGATCATCAATTCCAGCGTGGAATACATTTCCTCTAAAAACAAATAACAATGGAAAATAACGCATTATCGAAAGGCAATCACGCCCGCAAGATGCTCGCAGAGAACGTGGCTTTCACCACTTTCAGAATCTTGAGCGGTGTCATTGTGACAATACTTTTCATCATTCTGGCGTTCATAATAATAAAAGGTGTTAGGGTACTTAACTGGGATTTCATCACCACTCCGCCCTTAGACGGAATGAAAGGCGGCGGTATCTGGCCTGCAATCGTCGGCACTTTCTATCTCATGGTGGGCAGCGCGCTGTTCGCTTTCCCGCTTGGCATCATGAGCGGAATTTACATGAACGAGTTCGCATCCAACGGAAAGATCGTCAAGTTCATCCGTATGATGACCAACAACCTTGCAGGTATTCCGTCCATAGTGTTCGGACTGTTCGGCATGTCGCTGTTCGTCAACTTCTTCGGATTCGGCGACAGCATCCTCGCAGGCTCCCTCACATTGGGCCTTCTGGCACTTCCGCTCGTCATCCGTACCACTGAAGAGGCACTGAAAGCCATTCCGGACAGTTTCCGCGAAGGCAGTCTTGCACTCGGAGCAACCAAGCTTCAGACAATATGGCACGTCATTCTGCCGATGGGAATGCCCAATATCATCACCGGACTGATCCTCGCTCTGGGTCGCGTATCGGGCGAAACAGCCCCGATTCTGTTCACTTGCGCAGCCTACTTCCTGCCCCAACTGCCCGAAAGCGTGTTCGATCAGTGCATGGCTTTGCCCTATCATCTGTACGTGCTCGCCACGAGTGGAACCGACATGGACAAGCAGATACCTATCGCTTACGGCACGGCTCTCGTGCTTGTAATCATCATCCTGTTTGTCAACCTGCTTGCAAACGCACTGCGCAACTACTTCCAAAGCAAACTGAAAACGAACTAATAAAAAGACAAAATAAAATATGAGCAAGATTGAAGCACAGCATGTTGATTTCTATTACGGGTCATTCCATGCCCTTAAGGACATTAACATGACAATAGAAGAGCATGAAGTGGTGGCTTTCATCGGTCCGTCCGGATGTGGAAAATCCACTTTCCTGAGACTTTTCAACCGCATGAACGACCTCATACCTGAGACCCGTCTGGAGGGAAAAATAAACATTGACGGCAACAATATCTATGATCGCTCGGTCAATGTTGACGAGCTCCGCAAGAACGTGGGCATGGTTTTCCAGCGTCCTAACCCGTTTCCCAAGAGCATTTACGAGAACGTTGCCTACGGCCTTCGCGTCAACGGAGTCAAGGACGAGGCCTTTATTGCAGAGCGGGTTGAGGAAAGTCTGCGCGGCGCAGCCCTTTGGGACGAGGTCAAGGACAAACTTAAGAAGTCGGCATATGCCCTCTCCGGCGGCCAGCAGCAGCGTCTGTGCATCGCCAGAGTCATGGCCGTATCGCCTTCGGTACTGCTGATGGACGAGCCTGCATCGGCTCTCGATCCCATCTCTACGGCCAAAGTGGAGGAGCTGATACACGAGATCAAGAAAGATTACACCATCATCATTGTCACGCACAACATGCAACAGGCAACCCGTGTGAGCGACAAGACGGCTTTCTTCTACCTCGGTCAGCTCATCGAATTCGACCAGACGACCAAGATTTTCACCAATCCGGCCAAGGAAGAGACTCAGAATTATATTACAGGACGTTTCGGATAATTAAACAGAAATACATAAGCTATGGTAAAATTTGTAGATGAAGAACTTGTAAAAATACGCAAGGAAGTGCTCGACATGTGGACTCTTGTCTACGAACAGGTAAAGGCCGTGTGCGAGTCCATCCCCACTTCTGACAAAGAAAAAGCATGGGACGTGCTCATAAGGGAGAAGCGCGTGAACGCCTCCGAGCTCAAACTCGACTGCGACGTGGAGGATTTTCTCGTCCTCTACAATCCTGTCGCCATCGACATGCGCTTCGCTCTGGCCATGCTGAAGATTAATACGGACCTCGAGCGCATAGGAGATTTCGCTGAGAACATCGCCCGTTTCATCATCCGTCAGAACGGTGAGCCGATTGATCCGGAGCTTCTCAAGCGCATCAGATTCCAGGAAATGACCGACGGAGTGCTCGATATGCTCGCCACGTCAAGGCTCGCTCTGGAGAAGGAAGACCTCTCGATGGCCAACAGTCTGTTTGAGAAGGACAACCTGCTCGACGAGATCAACAGTGGCGTTACGGACGTTCTGACCGAGTATGCAAAGGAACATCCCGACAAAGTGGCGTTCTGCATTGACTTCAAGAGCGTGTTCCTGCGCCTCGAGCGCACCGGCGACCACATCACGAACATGGCCGAAGAGATTGTTTTCTACATCGACGCGGAGGTGCTTAAGCACTCTTCTGACAAGTCAAAGATGCAAATGGCAATCGCAAGCAAGATGAAAGAGGGTCAGAACTGACGTTCCGTCATTAAACAACCAATAAGAAAAGCCCTCCCCGAGCAATACGCTCAGGGAGGGCTTTTCTGTACTTCTTCCGCTCCGCAGACTGACTCTAAGATGCTGTTTTACGGCTCAGGCTCCCAGTATCGCGACAATTCTATCTCAATGCCGGAGGTGAGACGGCAAGCGGATGGGGCATCCCGATGGCTACGGATATTGCTTTCTCACTGGCCATCCTGTATGTATTGGGCAGTAGGGTGCCGTTGGCGATAAAAGTGTTTCTTACTACGCTGGCCATCGTCGACGACCTTGGCGCGGTGCTTGTCATAGCCTTGTTTTACACCTCTGAGATCTCGTTTGCCAGCATTGCCCTTGGCGTCGTGTTCCTTCTGGCGATGTTCATAGCCAATAAGCTTGGCGTCAAGAATGTGATTTTCTATGGCGTTCTGGGTATTGGCGGTGTGTGGATCGCGTTCCTTATGTCGGGCATCCATGCCACCATCGCAGCCGTGCTGGCAGTCTTTATGATACCGGCCGATGCCCGCATACCGGAGTCGGTATATCTGGCACGTGCCTCTAAACTCATCAACCGCTTCAAGGCGGCTAAGCCGAATGATGTGTCTACGCTTGAGCATGATCAGGTAGAGATCATCGACCGTATGATAGGTGACTCGCGCGATGCCATCCCGCCCCTCCAGCGTCTGGAGCACTCCATGCATCCGTTGGTGTCGTTCGTCATCATGCCGATATTCGCATTGGCCAATGCCGGCATCTCTTTCGATGGCATCAGCTTTGATACCGTAATGGCCAATAATGTCGCGCTGGGCGTAATGTTGGGTCTGCTGATAGGCAAGCCCGTGGGTATCGTGCTGTCTACGGTTGTGCTGACTCGTCTGAAGATAGCGAAGGCACCATCCTCCATGACGCTGCGCCGTCTTATGGGTGTCGGTTTCCTTGCCTCGATAGGCTTCACGATGTCCATGTTCATTTCCACACTTGCCTTTGTCGACGAAGCTTTCCTCATTCAGGCCAAGCTTGGCATCTTTGCCGCCTCGATATTGGGTGGTGTGATCGGCTATTTCCTGCTGAGAGGGGAGAAATGATGTCTTTCTTAAAAGAGCAACGATGTAAGTAAGATAGAAGATTACCTCGTTCTTGTCTTATAGATTTTGAGAAGTATAAGAATATGATATATTTGTAACTACTATTGCGAATGATCGTGTTAGTATCTTGAGCCATGGAAAAGGATGGCATACCCCTATCCTTTTCCATGGCAGCCCTTATCTCAGCCTCTTCGGATCGGTATTATGATAGGGCGGTGCTATGCTTACGGATATTCATCTTCCTATGCTCATTGTGTATAAATAAAAATAATACGATTTCATACATAGTCTCCGTTTTAAAGAATGCCTTTTGTTGGTGCTGGCCGTTTATTTTCTGGGAGGGAAATTAGGTCGGAGCATATGGCAGGGATTCGGCTCCTACGTGCTCGAAAAAGTAATATAGGTTCTGCGGGCCACGTTTCCTATGTTCCTGACATATGGACGGGAGGTGGCATAAATGCAGCGATGGATAGAGTCTTCATTAGTGAAGGTAAACCCTAATGCCCAAAGGTTGCTATTCGAGACTTTGTCCCTGCCTTTACTAATAGATTATGGTGATATGGATCATCGGAGGCTTTTTGGTTATGTCAAAAAAGTCATCCTTTTTAGATCAGGTGCAGGATGTGATTCATACTACAAGCTATAAAAGCAGGGCATGGATCGGCCTTGTTGTTTCCTCCATCATTCTGTAATCTGACTTAAAATAGCCCTGCCAAGCTCTTTATAGAGTCCGGCAGGGCTATTCTCTTAAGGGTGGCCTTTATCCTTCACGTCATCATTCTTGCCTGAGCCACTCTTTTGTTGTCGATTGTCAGGATTCGTTTCCTTGCCATTCCTTATGGGGCTTCCCGGTCTGGCTTTTTGCGGATGTCTGTTTACATGAAGCCGACGATCTTGAATCTTGTCGCTCCGTTGGAGAACACCTTTTCATAGATCACGCCTCCGAAAGCATAGTTCGTCTTGCCGTGTGAGCGGTGAACGGTAGTGTAGCCCGAGGGCAGGCTGGGAACAATCATTCCTATGGATGGTCTCACCTTCACGTACCTGCCGTTCTGCTGGCAATAGTAGTATCCGTGAGAGTAGAGGTACGGCTTGTGGTTGTAGTGAACCACGACGCCACTCGGCCGGTTGGTCGTGATCTTCTTGTGAGATGTGACCTTTTTGTTCGGTTCTTTCTTGGCGTGCTTCTTGTTTTTCAACTGTGTGGTATATGCAGTCTCCGCTGCAGTTGAGGCTTCTGTCGTTACACAAGTCAGTGTAAGAAGCATCATCAGGGATAATAATTTGAGCGTTCTCATTGTGTAGTCTCCTATCTTTTAGTGGTTATCAATTTCGTTTCTGACCCGGTTTCTGTTTCGGGCCTTTTGTCTTTTTCTGTTGCAAAGATAGGCAAAAATGTGGGCTGTCACATGGCTGTTTCCCCTATGAGTAGGTAGGGGATTCTCTACTGTGATTATGGATTTGGGACGGATCGCATTTTTGGTTTTACAGATGGATGGTTGCAGGATCGAGGGGTGAGGGGAGGCATGGACTTCAGATGATCTTCAGGTCTTTTGCTATTCTGCACGCCTCAATGGAGTTTTTCACCTGTAGCTTTCCCAGGATGCCCTGTCGGTGCCGGCTTACCGTGTTGATGCTGATACACAGCAATTCGGCGATGTCCTTGCTTGTCAGTCCTTTGTCGATGAAGCCCAGGATCTGTTTCTCTCTTGCCGACAGAATGTCCTCATTGTTCTGCTTCTTCGGTTCTATGGTGTGGCCGTCGGAGGAATCGACGATGATACATTTGGAGGGGAAGTCAATGGTCAGAGGGGTGTACAGGCAGAGGGCAAGGCATAAGGTCTCGTGTGAGGCACTGTAGATGTAGAACATCCGATGCAGTACGGGTATATAGCTGCCAGTAGCTGTCTTCATCCGCAGCTTGCTCATCAGATAATAGTCGGAACGTTTTTTCCCCGGCTGTCGTTTGACGAAATGGTAGAAGCACAGTTCCTGCAGATGCTTGCCTGCCAGATCATCGGGATGGATCCGGTTGAAGATTTCCTTTTCCCAGATGGAGTGCACCATGCCTTCTTTCATGTCTTTGCCCAGCCCGAATACATGCGCAAAGCCACCATAGAAGATATGACTTATGTTGGTACGCAAGTCACTCAGTACGGCGATGGCATTTTCTATCCTTGCATAGTTGGCAGCCATGTCGATGTATTCGCTTGCCATACTTCCGTAGGCTGGCTCGTAAGGGAAATCTTGTGTGGAGAATTCCTTGTTTAATATATCTATGGTGGTCTTCATATAGTCACAAAATGGTTATTTATGATTATTGCGCGGTTTCTAGCGATATCTTATCTTTGCAAAGTTAATTAAAAAGAATGATTTTTATGGTAATTAAGTCTATTAAAAGGTTTATGCTTTTATGCGGATCTATGTTTGCAGTATCTTTAGCCAGCCAGGCACAGTCGTTAGATAAGATGCAGTGGTTCAATGAACCGGAACAGTGGGAGGTGAAAGACAATGCCCTGGTCATGGATGTCACGCCTCACACGGACTATTGGCGCATCTCGCATTATGGCTTTACCGTGGATGACGCACCGTTCTTCTACACGGTACGTGGCGGTGAGTTCGAGGTGAAGGTGAAGGTGTCTGGCGATTACAAGGCACGTTTCGACCAGGCGGGTCTGATGATTCGCTTGGATCACGAGAACTACATAAAGGCCGGCATCGAGTTTGTCGATGGTAAGTATAATCTGAGCACCGTAGTGACCCACCACACGAGCGACTGGAGCATCATCTCTTTGGACAAGCCGGTTAAGTTCATCTGGATCAAGGCTGTGAGACGTCTCGATGCAGTAGAGATCTTCTATTCTTTCGATGACAAGAACTATACGCTGATGCGTAATGCATGGCTGCAGGACAACCATCCTGTCATGGTCGGTATGATGGGTGCTTGTCCTGACGGCAACGGCTTCAAGGCTTCGTTTGAGAATTTCTCCATCAAGCACCTGCCCGACATGCGCCGCCTGCAGTGGCTCGAGAAGAACAGCGCTGAGAATAAGTGATGCTGCCCGACATGACGGATCTTTCCGGATTCCCCGGCGGATCCTTATGGTATGGGCCTGAGGCATGACAAAAGGTTGTCCCGCAAGTTCTGTCTTGATAGGATTGTCGCCGAATGGTGGTGTCGTGTGAAGATAGGGTTTGCGGGACAATTTGTCTTACTATGGTGACGGAGTGTAAATAAAGCCGGTAAGGCTATTTTTCTGTAAGATAGGTACAATTATAGAGATTTGAGGTAGGATACTTTGATGATAAAGCACTATCTTTGTACCGGATAAAAATAAAAAAATCGACCCTATGAAAACAAATCTTATGTATGACATGTATGTTCCGACCCGTGTCATGTTCGGAGTCGGGATGTTGAACAGATTGAGTGAGCAACCCCTCCCGGGTAAGCGTGCGTTGATCGTTATATCCAATGGCAAGTCGACGCGTGCCAACGGCTATCTTGCGCGTACGGAGGAGCAGCTGCACAAGGCTGGCGTGGAGACTGTCGTATTTGCCGGTGCGACGCCCAATCCCACCGTGTCCGATGTAAATGCCGGTGCCAAGGCGGCACGTGAGAACGGATGCGATTTCCTCGTCGCTCTCGGAGGTGGCAGTGTGATGGACTGCTCGAAGGGCATCGCCGTGATGGCGACGAATGAAGGGGAGTTGTGGGACTATGTGACCATCGGCTCGGGCAAGGGTCATCCCATAGCTGTGCGCCCTCTGCCCATCGTGGCTGTTACGACTACGGCCGGGACAGGATCGGAGACGGATAATTCGGGAGTCATTACCAAGGAGGATACTTTTGAGAAAGCATTTATCGGTGACGCGTCGCTGTTCCCCGTGCTTGCTATCGTCGATCCCGAACTGATGACCACGGTGCCGCCTGCCTTCACGGCCTACCAGGGTTTTGATGCCTTGTTCCACAGTACGGAAGGCTATATTGCAGGAGGTGCCAATCTGATGAGCGACATGTATGCCCTTACAGCCATCGAGCATCTGGCCAAGTATCTGCCCCGTGCGGTGAAGGATGGCAAGGACATGGAAGCCCGTACGCATGTGGCATGGGGCAACACGCTCTCCGGTGCGGTGATGTGCCTGACGCTCATTACCAGTGAGCACGCCATGGAGCATGCCCTTTCCGCTTATCATCCGGCTCTGCCTCACGGTGCCGGTCTGATAATGATCAGCAAGGCATATTATAAGTATTTCATTGAGCATCATGCCTGCGACGACCGTTTCGTCCGTATGGCACAGGTGATGGGCATGCCTGAGGCTACGAAGCCCGAGGACTTCCTGACAGCCCTTACCCGTCTGCAGGAAGCATGTGGCGTGGCCGACCTGAAGATGTCCGACTATGGCATAAAGCCTGATGAGCTGGAGACGCTGATGCGCAATTCACGTGAGGTGATGGGCATCATGTACACCAGCGACCGCGTAAAGATGAGCGATGAGGATATCGTGAATGTTTATAAGGAGTCATATAAGTAAAATCGGTAGCCCCTCCTGCCTTTCTCGCCAGGAGGGGCTACTATTATCCAAAGGAGATCAGTCCAAGGGCGTTATAGCCTTTTAGAAGTTTGTATCTTAATTCCCTATCGGTCATTCGGAGCCGATGGATTTCCTGCTATTTCCGGGCAATCGGCTCGTGATCTTTGTCAAAGGCATAGTCGGGCTGCGTCAAGACAGCATGACGGACAGAATGTCCGCTAAGGAGATGAAAGATGTCGGATGGCCTATAAGACAGATGTTTGCGGTTGAACGCGATTAAGGTTAATAGATTGTCGGCAGCTTGATGAACAGATGGCTTGTCGTTTCGGTATGGATGCTTGTCGCTGCCGTGGCGGGAGCTTATGCGCGACAAAGAGTCGTTGACCATACATATAATACATATATGGAACAGAATATCATAAGATTGACGGTTAATGGAGGTAAGACTTTCACCGCTACTTTAGCGGACAACCGGTCTGCCCGGGCCCTGAAGGAGCAGCTCGCCAAAGGGGATATTACTGTGAGGATGGAAGACTATGGCGGTATGGAGAAAGTCGGTCCGCTGAATACTGCCCTTCCGCGTTGTGACGAACGGATAGAGACAGCCCCGGGAGATCTCATTCTCTATCAAAGCAGGTACTTTGTTATCTACTATGCGGCCAATGTGTGGAGCCTGACCCGTCTGGGCAAGATAGATAATGTCGATGGCAGCGGATTGAAGTCGGCCCTGGGAGAGGGGATAGTAACGGTCACATTGTCATTGGCGCATTGACCCCTTGACGAAGCAGAAGGCACACGGAGAAGTTGGGGAGCATGGAGTTATGCTCTCCGTTTTTGTATTAGGATGCCGACTTATGAGCTGAGATAAGCTATCGCCCCTTCCGCCTCGGCTTGTCAAGGTGTGTTTCTGCTAAGTGTCAGTTGCCGGCACTTCTCTCTTTCCTCCACAAGGGTAGGGGTGCACGTCAGATGGTTTTCGTAGCGTTCCGGTTCGGTAAGATATTGACCAGCCGGTCCGGAAGGACTTTGCCGTAGATCAGATATTGACAGCAGTGCCGCTTACTGCCACCATCAGCATGGAGTTTCCCTCACCGACGGTCTCATAGTCAATGTCAATTCCGACAATGGCATTTGCACCGAGCATGAACGCACGTTCCTGCATTTCCCGCATGGATTCTTCTCTTGCTTCTGCGAGAACTTTCTCATAACTTTTGGAGCGACCGCCCAGGACATCACGGATGCCTGCGAAAAAGTCTTTTATGAAGTTGGCGCCGATGATGGTCTCGCCGGTTACGACACCTTTATATTCCTTTATGGTATGACCTTCTATGGTCGGAGTAGTTGATAATATCATATATCTTAAGTTTTTCACAAATTTAGATAAAACGGCTTATATAAGCAAGGAAATCGCGATTATTTTGTTTCATCCCAATTGATCATTAGAGGTACAGAGGATGTCGCATGTCTGACGGCAGACTTTGGAGGCGTCCTTGCAATGGCATAAAGCTAAGGTTTGCGATATATGCTATTCCCGAGATAGGTACTATCCTGCACATAATAGTCGATTGATAGGATTCAGAAGTGGTATAAAAAAGCTGTGTGTCAATGCGCTTATAGCCATTGAAGCACAGCTCTTGACCTTCTGAATTTATGAGACTCATCTCATTTGGCATTACTGGCGGCGAGGTGGCACTGATCGGTGTCCTGTCATTGGGGATGATTTCTCTTTTGGCATGTCTCTATCCGGTTGGCATTCAAGATCTCATCATCGCAGTTCTTTTAGTATCTGTGCGTTGGCTTCATCTATTATGGTGCTGTTCAAGGATGCCAGATAGATCTGGGTGGTCGTCTCGGAGTGGTGCCCCATACCTTCACTGATGATGGAGATGGGAATATTCTTTCTCTTGGCCACGCTTGCCCATGTATGGCGTGCAACGTACAATGTCAAGGGTACTGAGATACCTATCTGTCGGGCCAGTGTCTTCAGATTCTTATTTGTCTTGAACAATGCACTTTTATATTGGTTTCGGTTGTCGTGTGTCGTCTTGAGGATCGGCAATAAATAAGGATCGCAGCACAATGGCTCATATTTACCGACGATCTGCTGCATGCAGTCCTCCCAACGGATGCATAGCTTTTGCCCTGTTTTACGCCGCCGGTAGGAGAGGACCCCGTTTTTCAGATTGTTCTTTTCGAGATAGGCCATGTCGATAAATGACATGCCGCGTGTATAGAATGAGAAGAGGAACATGTTGCGGGCAAGGTCTAAAGCCGGCGCGTCGCTCAGGTCGAGTGCTTTCAGTTTCTTGACGGCTTCCAAGGGGATGGCCCGTTTGGTGGTCTTGTCTATTCCGGTATAGACATGCCGGAAAGGATAGCGGTTGTTGGTGAGCTCTTTTTCCACGGCCCGGTTGTACACGGCCCGGAGTATTCTCATATAGAATGAGCTGCTGTTACGGGTGCCCCCGCGGTTGTGGAGATATGCCTCATACAGCAGCATCAGGTCGGCGTCGATCTCGTCCAGGAGTATGTCTGCTCCCTGGCGGAAACGTGTAAAGCTGTTCAAGGTGGTGCGGTAGGTCTCTGAGGTGCGCTGCTTGTCCATCTGTTCGAGTTGGGCGATGAGACTGTTCATGAATGGGAACAATGTGGGCCGGTCGGTCGATGGCTTGGACAGGCCGGGCACTTCTGCGGCATTTCCGTCTTGCTCATTCTCCCATGGCCGGTCATAGGCAAAGGCGCTTATATTGCTGTCCCATCCATAGATGGAACTGTTGCAGCCGGTTTTGGATGAATGGATCATCGGGTTGCGGATAATCAGATAATAGACACGGTCGCTTTTCCCTTCGCCTGTAGCGGAATTGAATTTGATTTTTAAACTTCTCATAGCACTTTGTATTTTATGGGGTTGGTAATATTCGTCTTGCTGGCTTTTCGTTGCCGACGAATGGCATGGATGGTTGTAGGATAGGATATAGCCTCCTGTCGGGAGTCTGGTGTCAGCTGATTTTGCCGACAGTGACTTCCTCTTGATTGGTCAGTGCGGATGAGTGATGCCGAATTAAGGTAGAGGGATGCGGTGAATGAAGAAGGATAGAATGCCTGCCCTTGAGTAAGGTTGTCGGATGAATAAGAAGTCCGTCGGGATAAGGTGGCTTGGCAGGCTATGGCGTAAAAATGGGATGTATAGGGTAGAGTCAGGGAGGTTCCTGCTTGTCGAGGCTGTAGATGGTAGTCTGAATAAGGCTGATGCCATCTCAGGAAGTTCCTTAATGTTATGGTAAGGTGCTCTAAGAGATGGCTGTGTGTAGAAGTAAGTCCGTTCTTGCCGTCTTGAATTCTTATGAGACGGTCTGTACTTCTGTATGCGGGAGGAGTATCGGACCGGACAGCGACTGCATTCCCCCTATGTCGTTGGACGCCTGCCGGTTGTCTATAATGGAAATGACGGGAAGCCGGTTGCCTGTATGCGGTGGCCCAGCCGGTAGGATTTCGTCTCCCATGGCTGTTTACGCGCCGGCAGGGCTGCCGGTGTCAGACACGGCGCAAGATGCGGGGAAACTGATAAGCGAAGATCAGCGTGCAGAGGATGGCTGCGGTGGTATCCGATATTCCTTCGGCGGCAAACACACCGGTGACACCCATGAACTTCGGCAGCAGCAAGGCCAATGGTATGAGCAGTATGACCTTACGGAGCAAGGCTACGAATACGGAGACCTTGGCTTGTCCGAGAGCTACGAACATATTCTGGCAGGTGCGTTGCAAGCCGAATATGGTCATGCCGCACAGGAATATGGGCATGGCCCGGTGTATGGTTCCGATGAGTGCCTCGTCGCTGGTGAAGGCGGCGGCCACCAAAGAAGGGAACAGGACCATGAACAGTACCATCACGAAATTGAAGGTGAACATGATCGCCAGTACGATCTTGAAACATTCCTTTACGCGGTCTTTGTCCCTGTGCCCGTAATTATAGCTGACAATAGGAACAAAGCCCTGTGCAAAGCCTGCAAGCGGAACGCTCACGACCAGCATGGCGCTCTGCATGATCGCCAGGGCACTGACGTTGATGTCTCCAAACTTTTCAAGACTGCTGTTCAGTACAAAGCCCACGAGGCTCTCCGTGCTCGACATTATGAACGGAGAGACACCTAGGGCAAGGATGTGGGTGAGCACGTTTCTGTCAAGGCGCATGTATCGGAGCTCCAGCTTGAGCGAGGCCCGTTTCGAAGTGAGAAAACCGATGATCCAGCATGCGCTGCATGCCTGCGAGATGACCGTTGCCAGTGCCGCACCCTTGACATCCATTCCCAGGACGAAGATGAAGATCGGGTCGAGCACGATGTTGAGAAGGGCACCGATGAGCACCGAGTACATGGCGATGGCCGGACGCCCCTGGGTGTTGATGAAGGTGTTAAGTCCGATGGAGGTCTCGACAAAGAGGGTGCCCAGGAGGTAGATGGAGAGGTAGTCTTTTGCATAGCCGACCGTGTTCTCCGACGCACCCGTGAGCAGTAGCAGTGGCTCCATGAAGATATAGGTCAGGGAAGTGGTCAGGAGGGTGAAGATGAGCAGAAGTACGAAGCCGTTGCCCAGGGTCTGTCCGGCCCGCTTTCTGTCACCCTGTCCCAAGGCGATGGCGGCCAGGGGAGCACCGCCGCCGCTGACAATGGCCGAAAAGGCAGAGATGAGAATGATGACGGACCCCGTGACACCGATACCTGCCAGCGCATGGGTACCGATACCGGGAATATGACCGATATATATTCTGTCAACCAGATTGTATAAGAGATTTACAATCTGTGCCGCCACTGACGGCAAGGCCATTCGTAGTACAAGTGGCAACATACGGTCAGTGCCAAGACGTTCTTCGTAGGCTGTATTGCGTGCCTTTGTCTTATCCATCATTACCTTAAATTCTCTGACTGTTCTATTGAGAATCATACTGCCATGCAAGAACAGATAACTTTAAAACGGGCAGTATTCTTGATTTCAAGAGACAAAATTACACAATATTCGGCAAATGGCACGTCTGACAGTCGTATTAATTTTATGGGGCAGGGTGGGCCTGTGGGGTAGGACGTAACCGTAAGAATGTTTATAATCAGTAAGTTGGAAGGTATATGCTGTTGTGTGACGTAGGTTACGGTATGAGGGCTTGACGAGAAGGGTATGACCGGTGGGAGAAGCGGACGGGAAATGGCAGCTTGTCTTTTGAAAAGGTCGCTTCTGTGTTTAGTGGTCGTTAAGGGTTTGAAGGAATGTCGTCCTATTGTCGGATAGTCTGTCATCTTACTGATTACTAAAAGCCTAACGGGTTGCGTCTCTCATAAATGCCGGTAGGGGTAGGAGACATCGGACAAGCCGATAAGATAATATTCAAATAAAAGTCTGTGATCTGATCAGGATCAGAACTTAATAATTAATAAAAGTTAATTCAAGTTTAGAATTCAGACGGTCATACGTTATAAGAGCAAACAAGACAAGACATGAGGCAAACAGAGTTCGAACAAATAGCAAGATCAACAAGGGCGAAGGCGGTAGCC
>ERZ779673.632-NODE-632-length-15062-cov-1.815153_pt1 | contig 15062 bp, 16 predicted proteins | sample MGYA00511956_ERZ779673 | MGnify/ENA primary metagenome ERZ779673 (study PRJEB29588, sample SAMEA2152065) | human gut metagenome | biome: human gut; feature: human-associated habitat; material: faeces | place: Denmark | collected 2008/2010 ... | reverse complement strand
AAATATTATAAAAATTGAGAAACAAAAAGAACTAGCTATATTCATTCCACTCAGGGCAAAGGAAATATTAACTTAGAAGAATTATTATTTATTGCCTATAACTAAAAAGGACTATGTCACATCATAATCCTTTTTTATTCTCCAACTTCTATTTCTTTATAAGTTAAATCCGACCAATTAACTTCATAAGCTTTCTTCTGACCGTCATTTTTATCAGTGCACAAAAACACCTTTGGTATATTATCTATGTATTCAGATACATATGGTGAAAACACCTGCTTAACTTTTTCAAAATTCCACTCTTCTTCTGCATAAAGCCACGCATTCTTCCACACAGAGCTCTTATAATGTTGATGCAAAATATAGTTATTCCATTTGTGTTCTAATTCTAGCTTTTGAGCAGTTCCACCAGCAAATTCAAGTATGACATCTGCACCTCCAGAAGAAGAAACTATTAAATTAACTACTCTTTTACCATAAATAGTAAATTCTTTTTTCCATTTTAAATAGTCATTTAAGAAAACTGAAAATTCATCCTCTTCGACAACATTTCTTTCAACAACCGTATCTTCTACTATGTTTTTTCTTAATTCATTCCAATCGTAATTAAGTCTTTCTTGTATATTACCATTTTGATCAGAAACAATATTTAGACTCTCTTCCAAAGTATATGATGTATAAACATTTCCATTTACATCATAAAACTTTTTAGTTTCTTTATCAAAATACATCAACAAAGGACATTTACTCAATATTTCCTTGCTATCAATAACATAGAATTCACTCCATATATCATCGCCTGATGGTACAACAAATAAAGCGTGCATATTGAATTGTTTTACTTTAGGACCTGATAGATAGTTGTACATGTTAAACTCAACAACTTTATCAGAAGTAAATGTATTAAATAATATTCGCAAAAAGTATTGATTATTGTCAGATTTTAATACACATATTTTTTTAAAATTATCTTCATCTCTGACTAATGGAAAATCTTTATTTCTTTTTAAAAATACTTTTATGTGGGCTTGGCTTTCTCTTATTGAAAGATTTCTAGACTCAAATTCTAATAGCTTTTTTAATTCAGAATTATTTGTATAAGCCTTATATTCATGTGTATCAAGTATTATTTCTCCATTTTTATATGCATTAAATAGTCTATCAGTCTTACCTATTCCATAATATGGAGAATAACTATTATTCTTTTTAATAAATCCTTTTAATGTTAATGCTGTTGAAAAATTGCCTCTTAATCCACCGAAGTTTGTATCATCAAAATATTTATAATCATCCTTATCTTTTCTTAATCTAACTAATTCTGGTTTTATTTTATTTGCTATTTTAATTAAATCATTTGTATTATAATATTTTTCTTTCTTAGCAAACTTTGATATTATTAGCATTAAACATAAAATCTTTGGTAACTCTACTTCATACCTCATACTACTTCACCACCTAAATTATAACACATTTAGGAATTCATGTCTGCAACATTACTGTAATTTCAGCAAAAGTTGTTCCCGAGTTGTTCCCAAGAATTATTTTCATTCTTCTACATGCTCGCAAGTCCTTATAAAATGGGCATTAAAAATGAGAGCACAGTTAAATGCTCTCTTCAGGGGGTGGCTATTAGCATATAAATCGATGGTACAAAGACCTGTAAAATCAACGTTTTTCAAGACTCGCAGTTAAAAAAAGTACAATTCTACCCATCAAAACCCACTAAAATTGATGGGTGACTGATGGGTAAAATGATAAAGAGAAGAATAAAAATAATAAGGAAAAATAGTTGTGGTAATTTCACTGATGAAGAGTTTTTAAACATAATAATTCCATTTGATAAAAAGATGGATAAATATTTAATAAAATACATGTATGAATATGTAGCACATTATTTAGCTGTAGGATATGAAATGAGTGCATTATGGGAATGTACTATAGAACAGCAAGTCAATTCAGCTTTAACTAGATTTACTGAACCATTACTTGATGGAATATTTAATTATGATAAATTAGATAGAATATTAAAAGATAAATATAAGTTAAAGATTATTGATAGAAAAACATCACAAATGATTAAATTATAGAATAATAAAACTAGATGAATTCAAATCACCTAGTTCTTTTTTTATGCTATTATACCGTTATCGGTATAATAGATAATATATCTTTGACAACTCTATGGAAATCTCCAAACCTTTCAGTAGTTTTGCCAAAATTGCATTCTTTTAGTTATATCATATTGCTCTTTATTTTCTCTTTTTTTCACTGCTAAATCAATATAATAATCAAAATTATTTATAAATGTATCCCATGAAATTAAAGAACAATAATGATCTAGTTTACTGTCATATATTCCTTCTTTTTGATTATGTTTATAACTTTTCTTAATGTTAAACATGTTTTTTCTGACAAGATTATCAAAGCTCCTAATTGTTATTGATTCACTATTTGGTGTTGATTCAATTACCAAATTTTTTGCTTCAGGAGTATATACTGCAATCAAACCATTACATCTGTTTCCATCACGATCATCCAATGAATATTTAATTTCATCGTACATCCAATCATTATATTCATATCTAAATCCATTATATCCTTTTTTATGATTAACAGCATCAGGTGTTAATAATACTATAGTAACACTAGTATTCTTCAATTTATCATATAAATATCTTTTTATAGTATCCTCTGACATATTAGATCTATCTTGGCTCTCAGAACAATTAATTACTGTATCTGTTTTTGAAAATAAATTGCTTAAATAATCCTTATATTTATGACCATCATTATATCTAAATGAAATAAATACTCTTCTTGACATTCTAATACCATCCTTATATCAAATAAACTACTACACTTGTAGCTATACAAGTTATATAAAATAATAATTCAGTTAATGAAAACATACATCTAAAAAATGATATTTTAGATACTTTCTTCATTTCTAATGTCATATTATTGAAATTCATATCAAACATTTTATCATCATTAGTTGAATTTAGTTTAAATTCATAAAACTCCCTATACTTTCTTTCTAATTGTAGATAATAAGCATCTAAACACCAAAGAACAAATAAAGGAACTACCGAAAATAAAATACATCTTTTATCTCCTTGATTACCAGCAAAAGAAAAAATTGCTAACATAACTCCTATACCCCATCCTTTTATTTTAAAAGAACTTTCAGACATTCTAGTAATTATATTTTGTATCATTTGTAAATAAGAAATTTTTGGTTCTTTCATAGTATCCCTCCAATATTAATTAACTATTATATATGAAAAGACTTTTTTTGACAATACTTTTACCCTAAAAAAGATAAAATTTCTTCTTCTATCCTAAGTGTTCGTAATATTCAGTTTATAAAAAAAGACTAGATATTCTCTAGTCTATGACACTTATGACACTTAAATTTAGTACCTCCCATATATTTAAGTGACGCAAGTGACGTGACTATTTTATGCGACTATTAACATATTTTTTCATTCTTTTAACAATAGCATCATATAAATCTTCTTGTGAAACAACATCAATTAGTCTAACGCTTCCATATAATGATAAATATTTTGCAACGTCAGTATATATATTTTCTTTATCTTTTGTTTTTTCAGCCTCAATAAAAGATTGTCGCTTTGTTTCATCATTCATGTATTCATCATATACTGATTTTTCTGCCCTAATAACAGCTTGAACAATATGTATTTCACTTGAATTGGCACGCCATGTTAAATTTCTAATTCTCTCAGGCTTTTCAATTACAAATCTCGTATAATAATATTTGTCTTCTAATGATTCATCAACAGTTAAGTATACCCTGAAGAAACTTCTCGACATAACACCAAAGAAATTTCCTCTACGTTTACCTTTTTTAAATAAATAATGGTCTCCAAATGTTGATGATGATTTTATTGGCATTGCTTGAACAGAAGCTGTATAACATTTTACCAAATTAATCCAAACCCAAAATTTTTCATCAGTTAAGATATATCTTGGTAAATCCTTTAATGCTTCATAAAGTTTGATAGAATTATTGTAATCTACTTTTGAATAATCACCATCGTTACTAACATCTAATTTAAAGTCTGGAATTGTATATATCATTTTAACAAACAAATCATCCCATTCATCAAATAACCATTCATTAGATGATGGATTTTCTTTAATCATTTTTGAAATAAATTCCATATTATTTTTTTCACCTAATGTATTTATTGCATCGTCAGTTGCCATAAAAATTTCTATTTGATTATTCATCATCTGACATCACCCCCATTTTTCTGTTCATATCTAGTCTAAATAATTTATTTATACCATCTATTGTACTATTATTTAATAATTTTTGAGCTAGTGTTAAAGAATCTATTTCATTAAATGATTCATTCGTTAATTTTTTTCCATATACATTTTCGTATGAAACCATTATTGCATTAAACCAATAATAATCATCTGCAATATCATCAATGTCATAATCTTGATCTTTAAATTTTTGTAATACAGAGCTTAAAGCTGGAATTGCCATCATTGATAAAAATAATGGCTGATATGTTTTATTAAATCTTAAATTATAATATAGTCCATATTCGTTTTCAGGCAATTTTATAATTATCTTTTTTTGATTAATATCTACAAGCATATTATTTATATTTTTTGTTTTTATTACTGAAAATATAGAATCGTTCTTTTGATCTTCTTCTTGATCATATTCTATAATCTTATAGAATCCATCATCAGCAGCTAATATATCATATTTTTCGATATTAAATGAATAATCTTCATAGTCATCTAAGAAGTTTTCACTTTTGTAATCAGTTATATTATCAGCAGCATATAAAAAGCTGGAAATATATACTTTATCATTTAATTCAGATAAAGGAATAATTATATCTCTATTTTCTAAACTTATTTCTTTAGTAACTCTGTATATTGTAGCAGAGCATTCAATTACAAGCGCACCGATAACCATTCCTTTAGACATTAAATTAACTAGATTTAAATCATCAATAACTAAATGAGCATCTTTTAATATTAAAAATTCATCATCTGAGTCATCCTCATAAACAAGTGAAAAAGATGAGTCTTTAAATGAACTAACTTTTTCAGAGTTATTAATTACTGGATAAGGAAATAATTTTTTACCTACACGCATTTATAATCACCTCACATGAATATAATTCTCTTAAATCTGTATCTAAAGAAAGCTTATATTTCTTATTTTTACTTAATTTTAAATTAACTATTTTTCCATCTTTTATTTCTAATGGATTTCCTTCTAATGTACAACTTTGAATATTAACATTATATTTATTCTCAGAGTCATCTAAATAATATAATGATAATTCACAATCGGATTCATCATATAGAGATTCAAAAGATATAGCACACTTTCCAGAATTTTTATCAAGCATCATATATCTATAACTCATACCAGATAGTTTTTGATATGTCATTATTTCTTTATCTCCATCTTTTGTTCCACCCTCTTTATCTGTATCATGTACACTTCCTCCAGAGCCTTCATTATGACCACCAGGTATTGGAGATCCTTCACCTTCTCCATGTTCACCTATATCCGGTTGAGGTGAAACTCCATCATCATTTTTAGTAACTCCGATATCATCTTTTATTTTTACTTTTTTTGACTCTTTTATAGTTGGATTTTGTTGTAATTTAGAAGATTTTTCATTACCACCATAATTTACAGCATCTAAACTTGATAAGAATTCGCCTGCACCTTCCATATCAACAACATCTGAATCACCAACTGATAGTTCATCATTAATATAACTAAGGATTTTATTTGTCAAATCATCTTTAATACTTTTAACTTCATCTCTTTTAGCATTGTCTGTTATACGTTTTAATTCCCAATTTGTATGTTGAGGATTTTCTATATCTCTTAAAATGCTATTTAATGTATTATCGCCTATAATACACATAGCAGAACAAGGTACTGAGGATACACTTGTTAATGTTGTAATTTTCATATATGGATATCTTATCATAACACAATTGTTAGTAGATAATTCCTCTTCGTCATTTTCAAATTCTTTTAAATAAACAGCAGCTGTACCAAATCCATCGATGTCCAATTCTTTTTTATGAACTGTATTATCTGTTAACAAAATATATTGTGATTTAATATTTTTATAATTTGTTTTTATAATATTATCGGGATTTTCTATTACATCTAAAATTGTTTCTTTATTAATATCAACATCGTCGACTTTTACTTCAAGTGTTCCAAAAATTATAGCAGAAGAGAAACTATCCAATATTTTTGTAATCATTTCTTTCTTCCATTTCAAGTCGTCTCTAAATCCTATTATATAAATATCAGTTCCAGTACTTGTTCTAGGTTCACCATCTAAGCATAATTGTGAAGATATAGCAGAATTTCTATTATCGCATGTAAAATAACCAATACCCTGAGTTTTTTCACCTGTTTCAGCATTTTTAATTGATGAACATAAATGACATATTCCTATACTACCTTCCTCATTATTTACTGTATATGTTGAATAAAATACAGTGTTAAATTTACTAGAAACAAAAGCAGCATATTTGCCAATACCTTTAGATCCTCCACTTGTTCCAATTTTTTCAGAAGAACCACTACCTTTTGTAAGTGTATAAAATTTACCTGATTCTAAACTACTTACATCAGTTAAGCCTGTTGTATTAAAGTCACTTATTTTCAAACAATTAATATAATCATTATTGTTTATATAATCAAGCATTTCCCTTAATTCTTCAGCTGCTTTAGGTGTTTTTTTAGATTGATAATCTATACATGCTTGAATCTCCCTTTTTAAACTATCAATTTCAGGTACTTCATCTCTTTTGATAGTAAAAGGCTTAAATTTAACAATTACCTTTCCTTTATTAATACTAGCATCTATAGAGTTTTGACATATTTCTCTTGCTAGTGAAGATATAGGATCTGTTTTAAACATTTCTAATCCAGGAGCATTTAATCCTGTTTCTTGTCCAAAATTATTTCCTATAAAATTCCAAAAATTATTCATTAGAATCCCTCCTTATAATAAAATCCGTTGTTCTATATGTATTGTCAGTATAATCAATAGCAAAATCATCTGATAAATAAGTTCTTACAATACCAACCAACAAATATTTATTCCAATTATATTTTAATTTTGGAAACATACCATAACCATTAAAGGTTCTAGTATCTATTTCTTTAAAATTATTTAATATTAAATTAATTATTTTCTTTATATTTCTTAGTGTTTCATCATTTATTCCAAGAAATTCTTTTTTTATCATTTTATCTATATCAACTTGAACGAAATTATCACTCATATTATCCATAAACATCAAGTAACTATATATGCCACCTACATTCATTTTAGAAAGATAACTCTTAACATCATCATTAGTGAATGAATTATAATTGATAAGATGGTTTCTTAATAATTCTTCTCTTGATGTTGATAAATTTGGATTTGTACTAATAAACGGTCGTGAATAATAATAATCATTTGGGAATAGTAATTGTATTACAGAGTATAAATCAAAATAATGATCTATCATTTCTAAATTTAAATTATATTTTTCCTCAAATAATTTTATTCTTGCATATACTTTTCTAGCTGAAATAGTGTCTGAATTCAAACTTTTAAACATTTCTTCAATTATATTTTTTAATTTTAATTTATCCTCATCATTAATATTAAGTTTGTTAAAATAAATAAATCTTTTATTTTCAAGAAATATCAGCCCATTATCTTTTTCATGATAGAGAATATTATAAAAAACATAATCTTCAACACCAGATATTTTCATACGCAAATCATTAATACTAAATACTCCATTAAAGGATTTTATAATTTCCAGTATTTTATCATATGGGCATATTGATTTATCTCCAACAGATATATAATCTCTTTTGCTATAAAAGTCTTCAGGAAGCTTTCTATCAATTAGTCCTTTTAATAAATATTGATTTTCAACATCATATTTTTTTAATTCATATTTAAATTTATCTAATATTGTACTGTAATACACTACTGGCTTATTTGCATAAATAAAATCTATTATTCTTTGATACAAATCATCTGATAATTCATTAACATTATTTATATCTATAAACGTTCCTCTATTGCATTGTACCATTGTAGGTTCACGGTCAATCATAGATGCCAAACTATGTTCTGATGGAAAATCATCAATTTCTCCTACATCTTTAAATATTATTCTTTTTAATATGCTGTAATCATCACCAGTAAAACATTTATAACCATTAGGGAAGTTTTGCTTAATTACATATATAAATAAATCTCTTGGATATATATTCTTCCTTATGTAAATGTTATGATATTCCTTATAGTTATTATTAAAAATTATTTTATCAACACCAGTAAAGCTTAAAGCTTGTTGTTTAGATAAGAACATTGATATATTTTCTAATTTTTCATTTATAATATCATTAAATTCGTAATCAGAATTATACAAACATTCATAGTCAACATTATACTTACATTTTCCTATTGAACATATTTTATATAATACTGAAATTATAAATGAAATCTCATTATTATTAATATATTGTTCTATATCATTAATTTCAATTATTTTTGTTTTTTTACATATTCTATCAAATAATATATTTAATATTGTTTTATTTTTTTCAGCAATCATTCTAGCTTTTCTTAAACCTTTAGCTTCAATTTGTCTTATTCTCTCACGTGTAACAGAAAAAATATTTCCCACTTCTTCTAATGTTTTAGGTTTTTCATTATTATATCCATACCTTAATCTAATTATTTTAATTTCTTTATCATCTAACAAAGAATTATATTCATTCATTACTTCTTCAAGGGACTTCATTATTGGTTTAGAAAGAAGCTTACAATAATCGTAAAAATTTTTATCAAATATTAATACTAGGTCTACCAAATTATGTCTTGCAGTCTTTAATTGACCAATAGTATTAATACTTGCTATAGATAAAATATTTAAACAAGAAGATTCCTTTACTATATAATTGATACTAAAATCATTATAATTGTCATCTATAGAACATATTGTTGAATATTTTAAACTGTATTCATCCTTATTTATAAATCTTGCATGAAGTAAAGAATATATTTGAGATAAAACTATTTCTAATTTTAGGTTTGAATTACTAACAATCTCTAATGCAGCAAAATAAGAATAAATATCTATAAATTTACTACTATCATCTTCTATATACTTATATAACTCGGAATACAATTTATCTTCTGATTCATCTGTTAATTTTTTTATTCTATCTTCAAGCAAAAGAATAAAATTCATAATTACTTTTTCATCCTCAGAAATAATAAAATTATTAACACCATTTTTTTCAAAAGAATCAATTAAATATTTTTTTAACTTTGATGATTTAATAGTGGTACCATAAATATTTTCAAAATAATTAACTAAATAATCTAGACTACACTTCTTTTCATTACACAAAAATATAGCTTTTACTATTAAATAATTAACATATTCATAATTATAAGTTTCATCAATTAAATCATCTTTAATGTTTTTAAATAAATCACATCTCATAATTTGAATTTTTTCTTTCTATTAATATTCTTCTTAAATGATTCTTTTTGTCTATCCAATTCTTCTTGTATAGCATTAAATATTGAATCTATTTCTTTCTCTGTATATTCATAAAAAGAAGGATTCATCAAATTCTGCAACTTTGTTATTAATTCAATAATTTTATTAGTTCTATTTTCAGCAATACGTTTAAAGTTATCTCTTTTCGTTTCCATAACATTCTCCCTTTCTCGGAATAATTATAGCATAAATGTAATAATAATACAATATTTTACAAATATTTTGCAATTATTATAATAAAGATACCTATATTTGGCATCCGATTATCCATTCTATCCATCCTCTAACAGTACTTGAACGTCTATTTAAAGTCTCAAAACTTTTTATATCTGTATATTTTTTCATATAATTAACAATTTCTTCTTTTGAAGGCATAATATTATTATCAATATAAGATTTATACGTATAATAAAACACTTTATGTCTTAATATCATTTTAATTAAATATTCATTTCTACTTCTTATGTCTAAATTAGAAATCATGAAGCCTTGTGGTGTTAACTCATATTTTCCGTGTTCTATAGAATTATCTATCAATCCTAAGTATTTTGCAGCAGATAAGTAATAACTTCCTTGTCTAATATCAAATTCATATTCTTCTGCTATTTCAGAAGCACTATTTATTTGTGAGTCAATTAAATCAACAATTCCTAATACTCTATTAAAAGAATCAGCTTGTGGAAAAGGAATTTCATCTTGAGATAAATCATCTATTACTTCAATACCATTTAAAATGCTCAATTTTGTTGATTCTGAATCTTTATTAGATACAATATATCTTTTTATATCCACTAATTCTAGCGAATTATAATTATATATATCAGATACTTTATAAATAAAGAAAGTATATACTCCATTATCATATGCAAAAAATATAGGAGTTATAGGTTTAGTAACTTTATCAATCCAGTGGCGATAAGGAAAATATAATTGTCTGATAATAAAATCTTTTGGCAAATAATTTTTTGCTTCTATTAATACAACATTATTATTACCTTCATATCCACCATCTATTTCCATAGCAGGCCTTTGAATTTCAATTGTATTGATTCCATCTTCTCCATCTATATTAAATTTAAATCCCATTGCTCTCATTTTACCTTGTATAGTTTCAACAACCTCTTCACCTATGGCGTCCTTTATCATTCCAGATAAAAGTGCTACATTTAATGCATTACTTTCTGAATAAATATAATCAGGATCAATTGTTTCAATAAAATCTGGTAAAGAAACCTTTTTAGGTTCAATCTCTTCATATTTTGTGTTTGAAATATTTTTAAACATATTATATTTACCAATTATATATTCACCATTATTAATCGGTAAAATACCCAATCCATTATTTTTAAAAATATTGGGTAATTGAGCAGAATAATCAAATTTTGTCATAAGTCTAGGCTCTTTATAATTTCTTATTTGATCTGCTGAAATTTTATACCAGCCATTATCTTTAATTTCAGATAATACATTATAATCTTTAAATATATCTTCCCATAAATCAGAAACAGTTTTTTTCAATGTTTAGTCCTCCTTTTTATAATTTGTAATTAGAACTTCTTCAACATTGCCTCTTTTTTTACCATTAGCATTAATATTTCTCTTTGCTTTTATAACATTAATATTATAATTTTTATATAAATCTCTTATTAATTTGGTATTATGATTAGACAACATAATATAGCATCCTTTTTTATCTAATTTTTCAAATAACTCAGATAATCTTACTTGTTCCTCCTTGCCAAATCCATCTTCAGTATAACTGTTAAATGTTGATGTATCTGAATCATATGGAGGATCAAAATAAATAAAATCATCTTTTTTTGCATTCTTAACAGCTTCTTCAAAATCCGTAGATAGCAACTCTATATCATTGAAATTCAATATACAGTGTACTATTCCTAAGTTTTGTCCTTCATATGTATTAACCTTTTCTTTTTTTCCATAAGGAACATTAAATTCATTTTTACTATTAACCCTATATAATCCATTAAAACATGCTTTGTTTAGATAGATTGTTCTAGCAGCTCTTTTATAGTCAACTAATTTGTTAAATTTTTTCTTATCTCTATCTAAATCTCTTATTTTATAATAATACTCTTCTGAATGATTTGCTTCATGATGGTTTAATTCATTACACATTTTTTCAAATCTTACTTCATCCTTTATACATTCAAATACATTCATTAATTCTTTATTATAATCATTTAAAACAGCTTTTTTTGGTGCTAATTCAAAGAATACTGCTCCACCACCAACGAAAGGTTCATAATATGTACTATAATTATCTGGAATATATTTTTTTATATCTTTCATTATTTGGCGTTTTCCACCTGCCCATTTTACAAATGGTTTTCCTTTTAACATACGTATCCCCCCACTTTCTAATTAATTAAATCAATATATATAATTTTTCCATCATATTTCCACAACGATTTTGAAGGATTGAAAACATTATCTTTTGTTAATAGCCCATATTTTCTATACATTTCAGTAATTCCTTGTGAAAAAAATCTTCTGTCAGAACTAATTCTAACATCTTTAATTTCATTGCCATTAAAGCATAGATCAAATTTATCCTTGTCCTCAGGTAATAATTCTAATATTGCACGAGGAATACTTATTATTCTTGCTCTAATATCATTTGAAGTAATATCTTTTTCAATATCATCTATGATAAATACAGTACCATCACTATTTTTATCTTTTTCAATTACAACATTCTTCTTGTAAAAACTTTTTAGTTCTTCTGAACTAAACGTAGGTTTATATACAAATCCAATGTCATTTTCAATACATATATCTACTAATGTTTTACCATCAATCAATACTATAGGTGTTTCTTTTCTTAAAGAAGCTTTTTCTATTGCAGGTTTTGAAAAACCAGCAGTCGTGATAATTATCCCCTTTTCACCAGATAACATATTTCCTCTTAATTTATCAATTATATCAACTGGTATTTTGTCAGATGGTTTATATCTTTTTGCTTGAACAATATATTTTACTGAGTCATCATTGTTATCAATAACACCATATCTAATTCCTTCTAAATCAACACCACCATCTCCTGACCTCTTAGTAACACGTACTTCATCAAGTCCTATGCACTCTAGAAACGGTTTTAAAAAGTCTTCGAATTCATATCCAGTTTTAAAAGAACTATATAATTCATTTAATATATCATCTTTTTCTTTTTCGGTTAATTCAACTTTTTTCATATATTCCTCCTATGGTTTCTTTGGTAATTTAGAATAATCGTATTTATGTTGTATTGATTCTAGTTCATTAAATACTTCTTCTATATCTTTAGCTATATCTTTTTTTGAATAATTTTCATTCAAACGTTCAGATATTTCAATCTTGTTAGTAATTGCATTTAATTTGTTTCTTGCAGATGAACATTGTTTTCTTTTTTGTGCATCCCAATCTAATAAATTCATTTCAGATTGTTGATATTCATCTAATAATTCTTTTAACTGTCTATTAGACATTCCTGCGTATCTATCAACACTTAATGATTTTATTACACTATTAAATCCACAAGCTTCTAATAAATTTTCTAAATTTAATCCTAACGGAATTGATATTTGATAAAGATCATCTAACTTTATCTTTTTTATTTTTCCATTAACAATATCATTTAACGTACTTCTACTAATTCCCGTCAATTTAGCAAGTTCTCTTTGAGATATATTCTTATTTTCTATAGCATCTAGTATTAAGTTTTGTAGTTTTTCTGAATTCATAAAATCCCTACTTTCTTCCCTAATTATTCATACACAATTACATTTTACCACTAAAAAATTTAATTGTCTACATTTTCGGACAAAAAAGTATCGATAGTTTTTTCGGACAGTGTTATCATTAAATTGTCCAATATTATGGACGCAGAAAGGAGATGATGAATTACAACTTAGTAGTTGTGGAAATCACCGATATGCCGAACTTATAAAATGCAAGGTCAAAATGATAACCCTATTGGCACGGAAGTTACGAAATAACTAAAATTTCGAATATATGGGAGAACCAAGGGATAACTCTACCCTATTTTAGAAGAAAGGAGGTAATTAAATGGGAAACTTTAAAGTATATATAGTTTTTGATGAATTTTTAAAAGATCCAAATTTATCTTTAAGAGCTAAAGGATTCTTAACAATGATATTAACAATAATATTACTACTGGATTTGAAGTAGAAAAATATTGTGCTGATACAAAAGAAGATATTAAAGACGCTTTATTAGAATTAAGAATTGCTAAATATATAAGATATAACTCAGAAACTAATATTTTAGAAGCAAATGCTGTTCCATACGATAAATGGAATGAAGAAGAATACGAATTATAAGAAAGGATGTGATAATGTATGACAGCAAGTGAAACATTAAAATTAATAGCAAAACAATGGTGCAATTTAAGTGTTTTAATGAAACTAGCAGGTGTTGGTAGAAATAATACATTAGTTATTAAAAGCACTATAAAGAAAAAATTAGAAAGTGAAAACAACATCCTCTTTGAGCATAAACACCAATAGGCATTAATAAAATAATTAATAATAAAATTTTTACATTTTTTGCTTCACAAACCTAATATTAAATTATCCATACCATTCCATTACATCTTTTGCAAGAGGTATATCTGCTGGAGCTAAATCATAATTTAATAAATCATTTATTTTTACCCAAGCATATTCTGAGTGTGCATGAAGTTTAAAGTTACCATCAATATATTCACATTCATATAATTTAAGTATTACATTACCATGTGGATAATTAAAAGTGCTTTGTGATATAAAATCTTTTGCTTTAACTTTTACATCAAATTCTTCATAAATTTCTCTTTCTATAGCTATTTTTTCATCTTCATTTTCTTCGACTTTACCACCAGGAAATTCCCATTTTCCTTCTAAAGCTCTTCCTGGACCTCTTTTACAGCAAAATATTCTACCTTTTTCGTCTTCAATTAATGCACAGACAACCTCATAATGTTTCATCTTATCACCTTTAATTAAATAAATTTCACCTATATAAACATTACCATATAATGAGGTAGTGTTTTTTTACCATCTAGAAAACCAACATTACCATTTACAAACTTATATGATACCTTAGGATGATACTTATTAATAAAACTATTTAAAGATGGCGTTGAATCATTTCCTGCCTTTACTTCAATTGGAATTACTTCACCATTCTTTTCAATCACAAATTCAATTTCCATAGAAGAATTTTGAGTTTTATAATAATAAAGCTTATATCCTCTTTTCAAAAGTGACTCGGAAATAATATTTTCATAAATTCCACCTTTAGCATTGCCTTTTAAAGTATTATTTAAAATAGCAAGCTTTGTTTCAGGCCCATATAAATATAATAGCAACCCTGTATCATTTAAATATAATTTAATATATCTAAACAAACATCTTAAATCGTAAAAAGCTTCATCAATAGTT
>ERZ779673.627-NODE-627-length-15128-cov-2.265972_pt1 | contig 15128 bp, 10 predicted proteins | sample MGYA00511956_ERZ779673 | MGnify/ENA primary metagenome ERZ779673 (study PRJEB29588, sample SAMEA2152065) | human gut metagenome | biome: human gut; feature: human-associated habitat; material: faeces | place: Denmark | collected 2008/2010 ... | reverse complement strand
GCCGTTCCACAGAGCACCCTTTGCAATATATTCCTCTGCGGCTTCTTTCGTCGGTTTCTCCCGAAACATCGTTACACGGCTCAGATCGTCCGCCGTCTCCGGTATGATATAACCGTATTTTTCACTGGGATACGTGGGTTCGATCCCCATGAGCACCAGATTCGCCTCAGACTCTCCCGCGCGATCGCACAATGCCTGCAGCGCCTGAAAATAAGCCGTCTCCACATAAGGATCCACCGGGCAGATCACGATCGGTTCGTCTTCCGCTACCCCCAGCACATCCTTCAAATAAGCTACGGACAGTACGATCGCCGGGAAGGTGTCCCGTCTGCAGGGTTCCACGCTGACCCCTACATCCTGCCCCAGCTGACTGTAAATAGCTGACACCTGGGACTTGGAAGTGGCGATCGTCACCTGTGCCTCCGGGTCTACTTCCCGTATCTGACGGCATACCCGCTGCACCATGGATTCCAGACCGCCGTCTGCTGTATGAAATATCTTAATAAACTGTTTGGATCTTATCTCATTGGACAAAGGCCACAGACGCTGCCCGGAGCCACCTGACAAAAGTATAATATTCATAGCTTGTCCTCTCTGCTTTTTACTATCTCATCATACCACATTATTTAATATTTGCGAATCTTCATATAGGTATTGCCCCAGGCCTTCCAATCTTCCAGCCACACGACATCCTCTCCCTCCGGCAGGATATCATAACTCGGATTCACACATCCGAGTACCAGTTTCCCCTGGTCCATGGCAGCCTGTATCTCCTCCTGTGAAGATACCAGCCGGATCTTCTCCCGGTATTCTGCCGGCAACACATAATAATTCACGATCGTGGCTCCACAGCCGTCCGATCTGATCCAGATCTCACCATACCGGTCCACAAGACTTTTGAGAACCTTCTTCGCCGTCACACCATAATAATCCATCTCGTACCGTCCACAGGCATCACCACCTGCCAAAATATTCGTATAAGCGCTGGAACTCTGCCCCGTCAGTGCAATTCCCACTCCGTTACATCCTATGAGCACCACCAGCATAGCAGTTGCAATCCTTCTCGCACGGATTTCCGATTGCTGCAACAGGTATCTCACTGCATAAGCCGTCATCACGATCATCGGTCCATAGATAAAATACATATGCCGCCACCCGTTGTACAGATTCGGATCGCACAGCATTGCGGCCAGCACCGGAATCCCGGAGGTCAGTGCGAACAGCGGATAGATACGATCCTCGAAATCCCATTGATGCTTTCTTCCTTTATAGATCCAGATGCCGATACTGCTCCACAGCAGAACACTAAGATAGACCGGAATCGTCAGAGCAATCAGTTTCGGCAGATAATACCATGGCAGAGGATTCGTGGAATGCACATACCATGTTCCGTCAAACAATACCTTACCGTCCATTCTGGAAAAGTTCGTACTGTTTGAAAGGTTCCACAGCAGAAATTCCCACAAATGAAATCCCTGCCCCCAGATAGCCGGAGTCAATGCCAAATAACTCAGGAAACCAACAACTGCTGCCGTAAGTCCCACGAAAAAAGTTTTCCCGCTCCACTTTTTCTCTTTCGTCAGTATCAGCAGATAAAAGCCGCCAATCATTGCAAAAACATAGATCCCGCTGATCTTCAGATTCCCGCAGAATCCGGCACAGATTCCCAGCAGACATGCATTTTTGAAATCCTTACGCTCCAAAAAGCGGATTCCGTAAAATAACATCACAATGATCAGGGACATCAATACGGAATCTTTATTGTTGTATAATCCATCCGCAAATATCCTCGGTGTCAGAAACAGCATAAGTGTTCCCAGCAGTGCCGTCCTCCTGTCCCGGAACAGCTCCCACAACAACCGGTACATATAAATCACACCCAGGAAAAACAGCGCATACGTATACGCATGCCATACCTCACTCTGCAGCCTGACAGCATCCGGATGCTGATCCAGCTTCATTAATAACGGTGCGCACAGATAATACGGAGCACTGCCATGATCCTTGTCCGCTTCTACGCAGATCGGATGATATTCTTCCTTCCATTGAAACCAGTTCGTGAGCTTCGGAATCCGTAAGGTCTCACCATACTGCAAGATATTCATATACAGAATTCTTTCTTCCTGATTTTCATCAAAATAAACACCTGTCTCCCGCAGGAAAAAAGCTCCAAAAAGGAACATTGCCACAAATATGCCCAGGATCGTATACCTTTTTTTCTGTTCTGTCATGGTCTGCGTGTCTCCCATCCTACCGGATAATAATAACTTTTCTCTTTATTTTTTAAGCGTTTGTTATGATTCAATATAACATTTCAGATAACTGATTTCAAGGTATCCAAATGTTTTAGAGAAATAACAACTCAAAAAAGAACTCAAAAATTTGAGTTCCTTTTGAGTTCCTATTTGAGTTCCTTTAAAGAACTCAAATTTTTTAGACTTTTTTTGAGTTTCTTCAAAAAATCACTTTCTAATCACAGTAAAATAACTGTTTAGGACTCTTCGGTTTCTCCGGAATGCTCATCTTTATAATTCCTCTTTCCACCAATGGCATTATGCGAGTCTGAATGGCATATGTCACAGAATTCAGTCCTAAATAATCACTGATTTCTTTACGTGTCCTGGGTGTCTTACAGAAGAGCAGCAGTTCTCTATTGTCAACTCTATCCATTTCAACCGCAGTTTGTTCCATGACATCCTTATATAATTTTACAATAAAACTTCCTCTTTCATCAATGAATTCCGGCTGTTGCAGATTATATTCCTGCATCATTCTCCGAATCGTGGGAATTCCGGAATAACGATTCTCCGTTACTTTTAACACTTCTAATTCAGATGCGATCACAGGGTTTCTGGTATCCGGCTGCACTTTTCCCAACTGATCAATCTTGATTCTCCCATAAATGCCCCCCGGATTTCGAATCTCCATTCTGTCATCAAACATAATGAGTTGAATGGGCATTCCTTCCGTGTGAATACTATAATCACGATGCACCAACGCATTCAGTATTGCTTCTCTGATTGCAGTAATTGGATAGGCCTCACGTTTTCCGGTGTGTGGATTTATGATCGTCTTTATCCGCATATTTCTATTCACAAATTGCATTGCCCCGTCCAGCATATCGGATATATTTCCCTCAATCCGTTGGTTGTCTGTAAATCTTTCCCCCTGATCCCCTACTGTTCCTACTTCCGTGCCGGGAACTACTGTCGCAATAATACATAATTGCGGAAAATATGCCTGGGGATATGGGCAAAAATTCATCACTGCACTTAATGTAATCCGCTTATCTCTTTTGATGCTCATTAATTCATATATTTCATCATTTGAAATAGCGGCCAACCGTGGTTTTCCTTTTTTCAGCAATTCAATATACCTTTCGAGTAAATCCTGATCTAATGACGCGAAAGACACTCGGTCAATTGCCCTGATATCGTCCTGATATTTTTTTCTATACGCCTCATAACTATAGACTTCATACTCCGTCATCGGTTCATCGCTATCACCGACACGTGTATAAGACCCCTTCACCCGGCCTTTCCCCTGATAAAAAACCGGACGGTCCGTAATATCAGCACCGGGAATTTCTGCTGAAATGAAAAATTTATCATTTTTTTCCAGCACAGTAAGTAAAGGTCTCACTACCGGTTCCATCTGCAGACACTGTTCATTTATTTTCTTCTGAATATCCTGCGGATCATATACGCCTACTTCTTTATACCCTTGTTTTTCATCCACACCGAAAATAATGATTCCACCATCATCCTGATTCGAAAAACTGGACAATGTGTCATATAATCGCTGCGGACATCCCTGTTCCGCACTTTTGATCTCTAATGTGGAGGTTTCGCACTTAATTTTTTGAATCAACTCTAATTTTTCCATTAATTCTTCTACTGTCATTTCACTTCCTCCTCTTCTTTTTTAATATTTTACTACTATTTTTAAGTTTATTCAAGAATCTTAAATTTTATTCAGGAAATTAAAAAGGAACTCAAAAAATTTTGAGTTCCTTTTTAATTAGTTGCGTCTTGAGAATGCTGATTATATGAGTAAATCCGTAACAGCTCATGATGTCAGTAACAACTTCAAAAATGCTTTCTTCTTGTCCTCCGGCAAATTGCGATATGTATGCAACACCAATTCCTCGTCCTGTGCATATACTTCCGCCGGTTCCCGCTCATCGAAAACATCCGCAACTGTGACTCCCAGCTGATTGCAAAGTATCATCACCGTGTCGATTCTCGGAACTATTTTACCAGCCAGGAAATAACTTACCGTAGAGGAAGACAGCCCAAAATATCTGGCGATCTTGTAGGGTGTTGTTCCTCTCTCCTCACACAACTGTTCAAATCTACGAGCTATTTCCATACATTTTTCTTTGGTGTTATACATATTCATCTACCGCCTTTGTCTTATATTCAGGTCTCTATAATGTACATGGCGGGAATCGACAGAATCTTACAAACTTTTTTACGGAAGTTGTCAAGAGAGTTGATTGCATTAGTAACTTCTACTGCCACGCTTCAGAAAAAGAATTGCACGACTAACTTCTGCTTTGCCCTGTTTCAATCAATTGCCTATTGTTCAATAATGTTATATATCTTCTTTGCAGAGGGGATCTGGTAAATTCTTTGATTCGAGATATTGGGAAAATATCTATCATTCTTTTATTATCCTCTGCCTTTCCAAACACCATCCAGTCTCCTCTACGACACGAATACCAGTCATAGTCTCGCACCTGTCCATCCTTTAATACACAATATACCTTATTCCATAAAAAGATTTTCTTGCCAGAATTTATAAATTCATAATGAATATATCGGACATTTTGTATATCTTCAAATTTATGAACACCCTCCTCTGATATATACAATAATCTCCCATCATGGCATGTTGCAATAGCTTCACCTGTTTTTGCACTATGGTCCTTAAAACATATCGTTACTTCTACCAGATCTCTTTGATCCCCCAATATCATTATCATATATTCCATAGTAGTCATAAACATCCATAAATACATACAATATGTTAACCATTCCCGTTTTTCCAAACATATAACTATTATGAACATTATACCGATACATCTGATGAATTTACTAATTTTAATGTAACCATTTTTATAACATTCCATGAATATATTATTTTCCAGAAAGGATTGTAGTGCCACGGTTACCATAAATACAGCAATACTTACTACTCTTAGAAAAGAGTTTAAATCCATAGTAAAATAGACCATCTGTAAAAAAACATAAACTGTTATTATCACTGCACCTATATACCATTTAAATTTTTTCTGTGAAGCCACCACCGCCGACAAAACTATGTTTCCTAACAATATCGTCCAAATTATTATCCAATCCGAACGCGATATAGTACTCTGTATTACATTTTGCATTTTTAATCTGACTACAAACGCTCCTAACCAACAAAAAAGCAATAGTATCGAAAATATAATGTAGATAAATATCAGCTGAAACCAATAATACTTTGTATTGGTCCAAAATTTTGCATCTGATTCATTCCTTATTCTTCCAACCACTATATCCTCTATTAGCTTCCGATTTTTCCAATCCCTGAGCTTGGCAAACCACAGATTTCTATTTTTTAAAAATTTTAGTGGTAGTGGCAATACAGCTAATATAATCTCAGGAATAATCATTTTCACAAATTCTATTCCCATTGCTTCTATATCCATGTTCTTTTTATTCTCCTATATCCGCTTTAGTTTACTTAATGCATTGTCTTTATGTTGTCGTGCAATCTTTTAGATATATTTCTTAATTCTTTTTGTACTTTTCGATCCTTCTTTCTAAATGCTTAAGGACCTATAATTTTATTTGCCAAGCCGAAAAAGGAATTGCTGTTTTGTATTAATTAATTTAGTTTTTCTGCTCTACCTTTTCAAAGCTTGTGCATAAGCTTTCCACCTTACTTTTTACATAGGAGTGAAATGAGTCGAGTCACACTTAGGCTCCTTTTAAAATTTTATTATAATAGCTGGGAGTAACAGATATTTTTTCTTCTGCTGACCGTTGTATTTACAGAGTCTACACCTTCTTTATACTTTTTATCTACCTCATCCATTTTCCCAAGCCTCCTTTATCGATATATAGATTATTATATGACATGCTGTTGTCTGGTTCAATTGTGTTATTTTGACATAGCGCTTTCGATTTATCAAAATACTACATACTTTTAATTTAGTATAAAAATTTCTATGATATCATAAAACTTGTTCCAAACTACTTTTATTCACTTGGATTATCTACTATCTGTATTCCTTCAATTTTTCTAATACTATAATTACAGTCATCCACTCCGATTATTTTTTGTTCATTTCTATAAACCAGAATCTCATTTCCAACTTTTTCACTTCTATGCAATACATAATGTTCATGATCGCTATAAGTAATAATATAATTGCCTTCATTAACCATACGAACTTCACGTTGATTTTCAAATTGCTTACTTCCGGTATAATAAAGAGTAGCCAGAACAAAGCTGCTTAAGAGGCAGCCAACCAAAATAAAAAATCCCAATTTTTCTTTCCAATCTTTACGCCGTGACGCATCATCCCCCTTTTGCAATTTATAAGTACCGTACATAACTGTTTCCATAACAAAAAGAACAATGTCTATTGCGCAAAAATTTATAAATTTAATATCCAAATGGGACATTACGCATATAACCAAAGAAAATGGAAAATTCGCAATTACAAGCATAAAAAAACTTAGCAAAAAGCTTTTTGTTACTTTTCCTATTGCGAAAAAAAATTTTTTCAGCCAGGTACCTTCTTTATTCCTTATCTGCTCCCTAACTTTCTTGTATGTTTCATCCAGCATTCCATATATGTATACTATTAAAAGAATAATTCCCCCATAAAATATCACCTGAAAAAGATTGCCTTCATAGTTTATTTCCAAAATGTTGGCGTCAATATTTAATTCCTTGAAATATCCCATCCAATATACATAAATCATAAGCCGCATTCCTGCATATACTATACTCAAAAATGTGGTTGCCATTGCTAACGCCACCGGGAAGTTTTCTTTTATGATTTTCCAAAGTCTTCTCATCTCTAGTCTTAACTCCTATGTTTTTCTGTTGTTTATCTCATGTAAATTAAATCGTCAATTTATCAAAATACGAATTCTTGAATACAGCGGCCAAATATGATGCGCTACACATTTCTGAGATAAAGGACAATGAAAATGATGCCCAAAAAGTTATTAACATAATGGTGAATTAATTCGAATGTTGCTTTTCCAGGTCAAATCCAGTACCTATACTCAGCTCTGAATAGAAAGTACTGAATCTATCTATTTTAATAATATCATGTCCCCTCCATCTATGTTATTTCGATTTATCGAACTATTTCTACTCATGCCCAATCATCAAATTTCCTTTTTTGAATCTATTCGAATTTACTGTACTTCAAGCTGTATTTACATGGGTTAATGGAGCATATAAAGCATCGGATTTGTTGTTACGAAGTTCAATAGAAAATTTTAATAAAGCTATGATTGGGAAATGCAATACAGATGTATACACCCAAAAAGTATCTACAAAATATTTGATATGGCCGATCAATTGGATGAATATAAAATCCCCATCGGAAAAGAATCATTGTCAGCAGTATTGCATAGGATTTATAGTGAATTATGTAAAACAACACACACTGCAACGACATGCCTCTGGAGCCTTTAACAGGCTCCAGGGAGTTTATGCAACTTTGAGGAATTTCCTGCTGCAACTTTTGGGAAGTGCCTCTGCATTTTTAGGTAATTTGTACTTGCAAAAAACAGATCGTTTTCTCATAGTCTACTTCTCCCGCAGTGTTTTGTCAAATACCTCCCAGTCGGAGTGACCGCGATCCTAAATTTTTTATTTAGTCCCTATTTACCTTTGTGTGTCTAATATTCTGAAAAAAAGACATTTGTTGCTGTCCACAGTGTGGACATTTCGCCATGAGGTTACACGGAAGAACACATGCTACACCTGTCCATACCCTATCATCTTTTGATTACAAATATCCGCATAGTCACATTCTTGTATAATGAATTCTTCGCCTTCTACTCTGCTATTATCATTTCCTATCAAGCAGCCTTGCGTACTATCCTTGTAAAATATTAGTTCCTGCAGTTTAACAATACTTGATTTTATCGAAATAATCTCCGTTTTTCCCTCTACCCGGATTCTTCTCAGTTGAGAGTTTTCCATAATTGTCTCTGTTTCTTCCATAATGATCGCCCCTTCCCGGCAATCGTGAATCCGCATATTTTTCATTCTGACACGCTCACAATGCCTTAATCTTAATGCAGCTCCGCTCCTTCCCATCAATTCTACCGCTTCCAGTCTGATGTCCTCGCAATTCTCTAACTGTAATATCGGTGCGGCTGTTTTCTCCTGATCGGTCTGGCGAATAAATCCAACATTTTGCACTGTAATGTTCCTACAATTTCTGAACACAAAATAATCACCGGCGCCCATGTAAAACATGGCATCTTCTCCGGTAATCGTCAAGTTTTCGATTCCATTTATGCAATAAACTGTATATTCGTCTTCTGAATAACAAGAAACATAAGGAGATTCCGTGTCTAACACCCTAAGATAATAATCGTCTTGCAAGATAATATGCTCATATTTCCCCAGTTTTTCCGTCAAATCTTCCATTCCGTAAGCCCGAACGAAATCCGATGTTTCCCCCGCCTCCTGCTGTTCTTCTGTTTCTAATAGCTGACGGGCCTCATCATATTCACCATATTCCGGATCCGGCAACATATAAAAAATGGCTTTTATTGCATCTACGTAATCCTCGGCCTTATTGTAATCCTCACATATCTTTTCCAGGCACAATTCAGGTTCTCCGGCTCCAAAATAGTATCCCTGATAATTTTCTTTTTTGGCAATTTTTACATACTCTTGAAATGACTCTTTAATTTTTCGACATCCCAATTCAACACTCTCTGCATTGTGTATGAATTTTGTGGTAGACACCTGCATAATTCCTAACGTCATCGGTCTTCGCCCCAGACAAAACAGCACATTTTCACACCACCTTTGAGTCGTAGGTCTATTAAAGTTCTCATAGATCATAATTGCATAAATCACACGCTGCAAATAATCCCCAGGTGCTTCAGCCTGTATGATCGTACCATATTTTCTTTGGAATAATTCATACTTATCAAGGATATACTTTTGCTTCATCTGCTTCGTACAAACCCGGTTCTGCCGGATGGCATCAGATTTTCCCAATGACCTAACGCAAAATTGATATGCCATAGCAAAAAATACCAACCATAACTGTGTTCGAAATTCTTCCACTGTGGGAAATATTTCCTTCCCTGAAAAAATCAATATCCTCTGAATGAAAAAAGCGAGTAACACACCCGGGATCGCTGATATGCATTCATATTTTATATTAAACAATTGATATTTTCCCGCAATGACCGTAATCATAACCCATCTGACGAGATAATAACACGGCACAATGTAGACAGCTTTATATGCCAGTTCTTCCTGCCCTATATTCTGTAATACTGTTGCAATGAGCAACATATAGATAATCGGTGCGAAAATATTATACTGTATATTTATGATGAGCGATTTCTTGCTTTCCTTACCAAAAGTAATATCGCAATACCCTTTTCCCTCCCCGGTAATATGTTTGTCCGCCAGCATCTCTTTACCGATTATTCCCGATACCTCATATAATATAAATGCACTTATGATGCAAAATATAGTTTCTTTCACTTTTGTAAACCCCTTCCTACGATTTTTTGTCCTTTTTCCCAACCAGTACAATCACAATTACTAATTGTGCAATCGGTATTACAAAATAATTTATCCACGACCTGTAAATAATAGGTATTGCCATAAATATGCATCCTACTATCGTTGACAGTATAATCATCACAATAAATGCAACCAATTTGTCACTCCGCTTTTTAAAGGTATTCATGAAAGGAACACATATTGTAACAATAAGAAACCATATCGCACCAGATATAAATTTCAGGATCTTATTCCCCTGGTCCTTTCCGGTTGTCCATGAGGAATTTACGGTATCAAAGAGCTGCGTCGCTATTGAATTTACTGATCTTTCTCTTTGCAATTGAATTTCTTGTAATATGCTCTCATATTCCTGTCGATACACCGGATTACTATTAATCGTAGTTTCATCCAATTGTGTAAGATGCTCCAAGATGCTGATTCTCTTCTCCATTCTGGTATAGTAAAACGTATTGGAATCAATATACGGAAATATCAAGATAATAAATACCAAGATTCCCAATATTGCAAACCAAAGTTTCGGCTTTTTATAATTTCTCTTTAAAAAATCCACTATTAGTTCCAATATTCTTGCAACAGAGTCCATTCCCAGATTCTCCCTTTGATTTAAATCAAACCATCTTTATACTTCCTCTATCATATATATGTCAATTTTCGGCAAATTCTTACAATTTTTTCGGTCAGCGTCCATCAACATCTCGAAAAATTCATTCAGCTCAATTGCCAACAAATCTCCGACTTTTCTTAACAGATGTCACTCACATTATCCTGAATCGTTTTAATCCTAAAATTCACCATAGCGATTGCCATCAGCGTAGCTCGAAATGCAAAATGCAAGCTGTTTCCCTCTAAGTAGTCTCTACCGTGTACACATTCATTTCGGATATTATAGGAATTGCTATTGTACATAATATTGTAGACATACAATAAATCCGGTACATTATCAAAGCCCTGCTGTTCTACATATATCTGTTTCAACAGCTCCCGGAGCAGTGAACTGGGATCGTTATATTGCATAAACTCATCCTTGTTCTTCTTGAATGGAAATATTCCAAACAATTTGACCAATTCCCTTATTCGTATCTCCAACACCGGAAACAGCTGCGTCAAATGCCCCAGAGTAATATTTTTACAATAATTCCCCAGTCTTATCTCCTTTGTCTCTTTTCGAACCATCTGATAAAGTTCCTTTTCCTTGATAAACATACTTACAGCAGCCTGCGTACACTCTCTGTATTTTTCATGAATGCTCCAGACATATTTCTCGCTTTCGAGTACATTCAATAGCTTATAGCCCTTTTTTGCCCTGATTTTATCAACATATTCCAGAAGCATTTTATCAATATCATGTCTCTCATACCTTACTCCATCTCCCTTTTCCGGGAACACGGGAGTCAATGAGATCCTGGAAACTAAAAACAACATTGGATGCTCTGATGTGTGTATCATAATATCCAATACCTTTTCTTCGGTACAGGGAATACAATTCCTTGCAAACACAATCGGATTCATCAGGCTCTGTTCCGAAAACCGTTCAATAACCGCTGTCTTTATTGTAGTTTCATGCGAAAATACATGCAAATTTTCGCGCTGCTTTTCATAGGCTGAATTCTGCCACAGTTGCTGGAGTTTTATCATCATCGACTGTACATAACGCTTGTTTACATTTCCGCTGTTCTTATTCACATTAAACAGAAACAACATGTACTGATAAAAAACGGTTGCCTCCAAGATATCATTCTTTTTTGCAACCAAACTATTAAATTTTTCATCGACCTTCCTCAAATATTCCGTTGTAATGCTTTTGGTTGTATACTCATCCTCCATATAGCTGTTCAGGCGATAAATATCATCTATATCATCTATCGCTTTATATTTGTTCTCCAAAAAATCTTTAACAATTCCTTTTTGTTCCCTTTTTAGCGGATATCCGGACTCACTGTACTGTAAGATGATTTCCGGATCCTTTTCTTCCTGAAGCAGCTTGATCAGTGTTATGTATTCCTGTGAATCATTGCAGTCCTTCATCATATGATCTGCGTGTAAATATGACAGTATTGCGTAAGATGAGCTATTCGCAATCTTAAAGCTGTCTTCTCCTGCCTCCAGTGCTTGTGTCAGTAACTTGCAATGAGTCAGTTTCACTTTCTGCGAGGGTTCTATCTGTAATAAAACATAAAGTACTGTTTCCACCAAAAAATCCGACATATCATTTCTAAAGAAATCTTTAATACTCAATAAGCTGCCCTCCGTCCATGAATCAACATCCGGAACAGATCTTCCGTTTCCGGAAAACATAGGTACAACTTGTCTGTCCCGGATTGATATCTTTAACAGATCCAACAGTCCTTCCTCCTGCCAGGTTGTGCAATCAGATATCGTCAGGGATCTATATCCAAAACAATTATAATTCATAATTGCTGTCTCATATTGCTGCAAAAAGTTTATATCGCACAAATATTTCTTGTGTTCGATATTATCACACAAACAATCTATGGGAACTTCCAAATGATCGCCAAAATATTCATTTGCATAATTCATCAAATCGTCTTCCGACATCTGCAGTGAATTACATTTTATGATTTCATAACAGTTTCTCTGACATAGCAAGCGGATATCCAGCAGATAATCTGTTTCATTATCCACATTTTCCAATTTGGTGATCCATACACAAAAAAGAAAAAGCGTGCAAGATATATCTGTGATATCCTGCACGCATTCCTCCATACTTATCATGTCTAAATAGAATTGGGCAATCAACCATAACTGCTGTATTTGCACTTGCGGCCATTCCCATTCCCGGTCGCAAAAGCTTAAAATTTTGACAAAATACTCATAAATTGTCTGTAGTTGTATTCTCTCATTAACAAAATCTCCCCAGGAATCTATGTCTTTAAATTCTTCCTTTTCGCCTATAATATCTATCAGCCACTGCCACTCCTGTGAATGAGCAAGGACACCATCTACAAATTTAACCCGTTCTTCGTGGTCTAAATAGAACATTTGCAATTCCTCCTCTGTAGCTTCAATATTTTATCTTCCAAACAATGCTGCTGTTGCATCCTTTAACGTATTTTTGTTCCCGCCAATTCATTATCATAGAAGCTCTGGTTATTTACAGAGATTTCTTCACAGGCTCTGCAATTTCAATCCGTAAGAATATGCAGCGACCATATTTGTGCTTAATTGCTCAATTTGTTTCATAATCTCCCACATACTATAGTTGACTTTTCATGGCTGGTCTCATTGCCAATGTATTAATAATTCTATTTTTGTTTATGTTTCCATCATTATCTATATATCCCAATCTTATTAGTCTCCTAACATCCATTACCGATAGATTACTTTTATCGCCCTCTAAAAGTGACATTAAAACTTTATTATTGGGTTCCCATCTATCTACTGGTTCCATTAATTCCATTTTTTGGCGTAATCGATCAGCCTCTCTTTGAGTTCTAAATTGCTCTTTTTTTAATTTTTCGATTTGATACTCGTTCTCTTCTAATTGCCGTCTGTATTTTTTCTTTGCTTCTTCGTCTAAATTCGCTTTATCCATTAACTCATTAATAATTTTATCCTTATCATCTTTTTGTTCCTGAATTTCTTCAGATTTTTCCGAACTCACATTGTCTAGGTGAGATATTTTTTCATTCAAACTGTTAAGTTTCTCCCCAAATCGTTCTTCAATTTTTCCTAAAGTAACTGCTACATCCCTCATAATGTCATACGATGATTTATAAAAATTTGTACTCGTCTCATCTGCTTTAAAATAGAAGAATATCGATATAAAAATTGAAAAGAAAGCCAATAAAGTAGATAAAATGCTGTCAAAAGAAAAATCTGTCTTTACTAATCTATAGCACAACAAACCAATAAACATAACCGCACCAATTCCACCAACAACACATATTGTTGTTTTAGTCAAACTTACTTTATGTTTTTCCTTTTCTAACTCAAGTAGTTTACTTAAAACTTCCATCAAATCAGTTTCTTCTTGCAATGTATCTACGGATTTTTTTTTTTTTTCAAGCATTTTTATATCCATTCCTTTCACTTCGCTCACGGCATAAAACGTTATGAAACTCTTCTCCTGAGCCTGTTTTTCTTTATAATTCTTCTTATAGGGGACTCGGTATACTACAAATTACGGGGACGTGAGTGAGCTGTCCGACTTGCCGGATGACCCTATTTTTATATGTATAGTCCACCTTTCCAAGCACCAATAAGTGTGGCTAAAGAGCGCGTAATCTTATCTTTGTATAAACAATGTCGCTTATGGCATAAGCGTTTCGTCAATGCCGTCTCTTCTTATAATCTTTAGCGAAGTCTTCCGGTTCTGAAAAGAATCCATATGGCTTTAAAAATCGTGTACATGCTGTGCGTTGATCTTTTGTAGTTGTTTGTATCGCTTCTACTAGCGATGAAGGCATCACTTCTTACGAGAGCCACCGTAAGATAACTTGTTTGTGATGCGATTAAGGTAATGGATACCCTCTACTTCTCATTTTCAATCTTCGTTCTTCCCCAATCTTACTTTACAAAATTTCAACATTTTTTACATAATATTCCCCTTATCCTACCTACAATTACATATTACTACATTTTTTTCAACGCAGTGCTTCGTCTTATCAGCATGTGTATTTCGCTTTATCGAAGTTCTAACGCATGCTTTACCATCTCAGTAGAATTGGATCTATATCTATAAAACAATTGAGTTGATTGCAAAAATAACTTCTGGTCCATGCGCCCCCGAGGAGACATAGACCAGAAGTTTAACCATTTGAATTTAGGTTTGATTTTTACGATATTGTAATAAAACATAATCCTACTAAAATTGTGAGACTTTAATCCCACCCATTTCCGCGTAATAATTGCGTTTTCCCACATAATATGTTATGAGGTATAAGAATTTTTAGTTTTGAAAGTGAGGACGTTATGTTATTAGATGATAAATCCATTTTGATTACAGGTGGTACCGGCAGTTTTGGCAAGGCTTTTACCAAATATGTGCTGGACAATTACAATCCTAAGAAGATCATTATCTATTCTCGTGATGAATTCAAGCAATTCATCATGCAGAATGAATTCAAGCAGTATGCCGGCAAGCTTCGTTTCTTCATCGGTGATGTCAGAGACAAAGAGCGCCTGACCAGAGCATTTGAAGGTGTAGATTATGTCATCCATGCTGCAGCTCTGAAGCAGGTACCTGCCTGCGAATACAACCCGGCGGAGGCAATCAAGACCAATATCCATGGTGCTCAGAATGTTATTGATGCAGCTTTGGATACCGGGGTAAAAAAAGTCGTTGCTCTGGCTACCGACAAAGCCGTGAA
>ERZ779673.626-NODE-626-length-15171-cov-2.588119_pt1 | contig 15171 bp, 7 predicted proteins | sample MGYA00511956_ERZ779673 | MGnify/ENA primary metagenome ERZ779673 (study PRJEB29588, sample SAMEA2152065) | human gut metagenome | biome: human gut; feature: human-associated habitat; material: faeces | place: Denmark | collected 2008/2010 ... | reverse complement strand
TTTTACACATGTCGCTAAATAAATTGTGTCAACTTATTTAGTACACTACAGTTTTAGTCCAAACGCTTAAACGTTTTTTAGCCCTGAAAAAACATGAAAAATTCGTTTGTCTTATCAATTTTTTGGTGGTTCTGTTTCACCGCCTTACAAGCCGCACAAAGCATCCGGCTAACGCCTATCCCTTCCCTTCCTCAACTACCGGTCAGTGCCATACACCGGATTTTTCAAGACAGTGAGGGAATGATGTGGTACGGGACAGTCAACGGACTGTGCCGCGACGATGGTTATCAGGTGGACGTCATCCGCTCCGACATCCATACGCCGGGACTGCTGCGCAACAACCTCGTTCAGTCCATCTCGGAAGATGTGAAGGGTCGGATCTGGTTCGGAACAGATGCCGGTGCCTATATATTGGACAAGACCGACAGACAGGTCATTCCCTTGGATCCGAAAAGATTGCAGGGAAGTGTAGTCTACAGCCTTCGAAAAACCTCGGACGGATGTATGTGGCTGGCCGTCGACAACAAGCTGATACGGTACGACGCATCGGGCAGACACCAAAAAACGTACCCCTTGTACGACCATGAAGGAAAACCTTCGTGGCTGGCCGGGTTCTGCGAAAGCCGGCAAAAGGAAATCCTGATTACCTTGGGCAGAGAAGGCATCTACCGCTACGACCGGAAACGTGATGCCTTTATACGCTATGCCGCCCCTCCTGCCGAACGGAACCTGACCTGCCTCATCCAAGACTGTACGCACAATTACTTTTGGGTGGGGACCAGCGGCAATGGACCACTGCTCTTCAACCCATCTGCCTCAAAGGATTCTCTCTATACCTACTCTCCCATTCCTCTCAATCCCATGGGAGAAAAGGAAGGGAACATTCTTTATCTGGCACAAGACTCCAACGACGGTACGCTTTGGATGACCACCCTCAGCTCCCTGATAGCCATGCGCTATGATGAAAAGAAGCGCCAGCTGGTGCAGACCAGTTTCCGGTTGCCGGCAGAATACGGCCACATGCTGAACGAAATATACAAAGACAAGAACGGAGCTTTATGGGTATCCTCTTTCGACGGAAAGAGTTTCATCGTGCATTTCACAGAAGATGCCCCGGAAGAATTCCCACTTCCGGCTCTGTCACAACGTGTAAAATCCCAGCCGGCCATCATGGCCTTGAGTGATGCCGGCGAAGGCAAGCTGTGGATATCACAGGAACGCACCGGGCTCGGACTGTATGACCTGACCCACGACCGCGTATCGCTCTATCCCGATTTTCCATCGCTGGCGGGTCTCTCCTTGGGAACCATCAAGCAGATGTCGGAAGCCCGTAGGGAAGGAAACGTATGGGTTATTCCCGAAGGATACAACCTTATTTACGAATTCAGACGGGAAGGTATGCAAATTGTGCATGTACGAACCTTGTCACTGCCCACTCCAAAATCCGACGAATATTTCACGCAGACCTACGAAGATGAACGCGGCCGACTATGGGCCGGAACCAACCTCGGTCTATATGTCTTCAATCTGGCCCAAGCACAATGGCATGCCCTCTGCGACACACTGGGACAAGTGAGCTGCATCAAGGAAGACAAGCGCGGCAACCTATGGATAGGTACCACTGACAAAGGACTTTACCGACAAGGCAAAACCGGCAACTGCCAAAGAATCTTCCCAAACCTCTCCCTCACTTGCCTGAGCCTGCAAGAAGACACCTGTGTCTGGATGGGCACACAAGAGGGAGGAGTATATGCCCTGCATGTGCAATCCGGACAGTTGACCGACCATACCCAGCTTTGCGGACTCACCGGAAACATTGTAAACCAGCTGGAATACGACGTCTATGGCCACTTGTGGATTGACACGAACCAGAAACTGATAGAATACAACCCGAGAAATCACTCGTTTTCCACTTATCTCACCACAGACAATTCCCTGCTGCTCCATCGTTTCATCCCTACAGCCCTCTGCAAGGGGCACGACGGACGGATTTATTTCGGAGGCATTCCGGGCATCTGTGCCGTAACCCCTTCTGCCCGACTCGACCAACCCAGCCAAAATATCCCGATCTTCATCACTGGAATTTATGTGATGGAAAAGCTCAAAAAGAAAAGTAACGACCTGACCCTCCAGGCAGACGAATATAACCTGGAAATTCATTTTTCTTCACTCGATTACCTGAACGCAGGCAAGATACGTTATGCCTACCGCATGACCGGGCTTGACAGGGAATGGAACTACACTGCCGAAGGACAACCCATGGCCAGCTACAAGCATCTGCCTAAAGGAAACTATGTGTTCGAAGTGAAAGCGACAGACGGCTACGGCGTCTGGAGTGACAAAATCACCCGGATTCATATCAAGCGTCTGCCTGCTTTCTATCAAACCGGATGGGCTATCACCCTTTACTTATTCCTCGCACTGGGTGGAATCTATGCCGGTGTCCGCTTCTACCTTCGAAGAATGAAACGGAAAAGCGAAGAACTGTATGCCGACAGCACGGAACTGATGAAGATGCGCTCGTACCTGAACGACAACCAGCAGGATGTCCATCCAGAAGTGCAGATTTCCGACCGGGAATTTGCCAACCTCGACAAGATGCTGCTCGACAACATTCTGAAAGCCGTGGAAGACAATCTGAGCGAACCGGACTTCGACGTACAACACCTGGCCGAAAAAGTCAACATGTCGCGCTCCACCCTGACCCGCAAGTTGAAGGCCATCACCGGACTGACACCGTTGGAATACATCCGCCGCGTCAAGATGCAGCATGCCTGCCGGATGCTGAAAGACAGTCATACCACGGTAAACGAAGTGGCCTTGGCCCTCGGCTATTACAACCGAAAATATTTCACCGCCTGCTTCAAGGAAGAGTATGGTCTCACCCCTAGTGAATACCAGAAGAAACAGGAACAGGAGGGTACATCTGATTCAAAAGAGGGATAAAAATGCGTCAAAACACCCTTTGAAGCATTTCATACCGCTCTTTGGCACATTCTTTTCTCTACCTCGCTAAAGAATCTTTTTACATTTGGCAATGTCAACCTTAATGGTCAAACTTCGAAAAACGTAACGAACAAAATGAGAAAAGAAATTCTATTCCTAGCCGCACTGGCTTCTTGCATGTCCTCCTTCGCGCAGCATTTTGAAAAGACTGCCCAAGGGGGAAAATTCCAGACCGCACAACCTGTTTTGAACGGGGAAGTGATTTTTTACTCTCCTTCCATCGTGCGCATCGTGAAATATCCTTCGGCCGAGATGCCCGAGAAAAAAAGCTTTCCCATCATCAAGACTCCGGAGAAAGTGGAGATTGCCTACACCCAAAACGGAAACACGGTATGCATGACCGCCGGAAAGATGAAAGTGACCCTGGATGTGGCTACCGGAAAAGTGACTTACACCGATGAAAAGGGAAAAACCTTATTGAAGGAAAAAGTAGAAGGCACCAACTTCATTCCCCGGAAAGATGTAAACCGCGATGCGTATACCGTGAGCCAGGCGTTCAGCCTTGCCCCCGATGAAGCCATCTACGGACTGGGACAACGGCAGAGCGGGGCCATGAACCACCGCAACCAGCAGATTCACCTGTCCAACGGCAACACCAACATCTGCATCTCCTATTTCACTTCCGAAAAAGGCTACGGTGTGTACTGGGACAATCCGGGCATCTCCGACTTCAGCGACACGCCCTACGAAACCTCATTTTCTTCACAAGTGGGCCTTTGCTCCGACTATTACTTCCTCTATGAAGACGGCACACAGGACGGCGTGATTGCCTGCATCCGTGACCTGACGGGAAAAGCTACCATGTTCCCGCTCTGGACCATGGGCTACTGGCAGTGCCGCGAACGCTACAAGAGCCCCGACGAACTCTGCGGCGTGCTCGACAAGTACCGCAAACTCGAGATTCCCCTCGACGGTATCGTACAGGACTGGCAGTACTGGGGATGCGACTCCAACTGGAATGCCATGAAGTTCATGAACCCGCGCTACATCAACAAGATGGACGATGCGGAAGCCCTGCGCTACCTGCCGAACGGCGAAGACAAGAACGCCCGCTATCCGAAACCTCGCTTCAAGAGCCCGGAAGAGATGGTGGAATACGTACACAAGAATAATGCCCACCTCATGATTTCCGTATGGGCCAGCTTCGGACCGTGGACCGACCAGTACAAAGAACTCGACAAAATGGGGACCTTGCTGAAATTCGAAACCTGGCCACCCAAATCAGGCGCTCATCCGTACGACCCGTTCAACAAGGATGCACGCGACCTCTACTGGCGTTATCTCAGCCACTTGCATCAGATGGGCATCGACGCCTGGTGGACCGACTCTACGGAACCTGACCACCTGAACCCCAAAGAAAGTGATTTTGATCTGCTGACAGCAGACGGCTCTTTCCGTTCCGTACATAATGCCTTCCCACTGTCTCATAACCGGGGAATCTATGAACATCAGCGCGCCGTATCGGATGCCAAGCGTGTGTTCCAGATGACCCGCTCAGGCTACCTGGGCCAGCAGCACTACGGTGCCCTGAGCTGGAGCGGCGACGTGGTATCGAGCTGGGATGTACTCCGCCAGCAGATTCCGGCCGGACTGAACTTCACGCTTTGCGGCATCCCGTTCTGGAACACCGACCTGGGAGGCTTCTTCGGCTGGGAATACAACAACGACTGCACGAACGTGGCTTATCAGGAACTGCATGTACGCTGGTTCCAGTGGGGCTGCTTCATGCCGCTGATGCGCAACCACTGTTCTTCGCCGATGCTGAACGAAATCGACCTCTTCGGCAAGGAAGGTGACTGGGCCTACGATGCACAAAAGCGCATCATCGAACTCCGCTACCGTCTTTTACCTTATATATATAGCCTGAACGGTGCCGTAGTACAAGAAGACGGCTGCATGATGCGTCCGCTGGTGATGGATTTCGCCACCGACCGCAAAGCTATCCTACTGGACAACGAATACCTCTTCGGCAAGCAGATTCTGGTATGTCCGGTCACCGAGCCGCTGTACACCAAAAAAGTGGAAGGCAACAAGGGCGTAACCACCGTACCTGATGTGGCCAAGGCTTCCGCTCCGGTGAAAGTATACTTGCCGAAAGGCACGAAATGGATTGATTTTTGGACCAATGAAACCGTGGAAGGCGGACAAGAACTCCAACGCGCATGTCCGGTAGACATCCTGCCGCTCTACATCAAGGCCGGAAGCATCCTGCCGCTGGGTCCGAAGGTACAGTATTCTACCGAAAAGAAATGGGACAACTTGGACATCTGCATCTATCCGGGAGCCGACGGCGAGTTCACCCTCTACGAAGACGAGTTCGACAACTACAATTACGAAAAGGGAGCTTTCTCTACCATCAAGTTCCACTGGAACGATGCAACCCGTACGCTGACTATCGACAACCGTACTGGAGAATTCCCGCACATGCTGAAAAAGCGCAATTTCTGCATCACCCTGATGCAGCCGGGCAAACAATCTGCCGAAACCGTCACGGTGAAACCCGACAAGAAAGTTTCTTATACGGGTAAAAAGATTAATATCAAATTGTAAACACACTTACCAAAGAAGGTGCAGCCGGAGGAGTCTGCACCTTCTTTAAATCCACAATCAGCTAATACAGAACACACTACATTCTCATTATAGGATTTTTATACCGCACCTTTTTTATAATTCTATTTTATAACCTTTTAAAACCTATATTTATGAAACATGCATGTAAAGGAAAGCCATGTCATTCATGGCTTCAGACTGTTATTGCCACAGTCCTTTTTCTGTGTTGGGCAACCGTAGGATGGGGACAAGACCTATCTGTCAAGGGAAATGTGACCGACACCAAGGGTGAACCCATCATCGGCGCCAGTGTAGTGGTGAAAGGAAACACCACACTCGGTACGATTACCGACATGGACGGCCAGTTCATGCTCAAGGTGCCTGCCAGTTCCACCCTCGTCATTTCCTACATCGGATATGTGACTCAGGAAATACCCGCCAAATCTTCACTCAAAGTCGTATTAAAAGAAGACAATGAAATGCTGGATGAAGTAGTGGTCATCGGTTACGGAACCCAGCGCAAAGGAGATGTAACCAGTGCCATTTCTAGCGTAAAATCTGATAACTTCGTCAAAGGAGCCGTAAAGGACGTAGGGCAGTTGATTCAAGGAAAAGTAGCCGGACTGGCCATCACCAACCCTAGCGGCGACCCTGCCGGAGAAACCCAAATCCGCCTTCGTGGAACCAACACCATCGGTGGAGCCAACACAGCCCCTTTGGTATTAATTGACGGTATCCCCGGAACCCTTAGCACAGTAGCTCCTGAAGACGTGGAAAGTGTGGACGTACTGAAAGACGGTTCCGCTGCTGCCATCTACGGTACTCGCGGTACAAACGGCGTCATCCTCATCACCACCAAACAATCAAAAGGAGGAGACATCTGCTCCGTGGAATACAGTGGTTACCTCAGCACAGCTATGATGGCCAAAAGACTGGAGATGCTCAACGGACGCGAGTTTGCCGCTCTATATCCAGACTATGACTATGGATACAACACCGACTGGGTGGATGAAATCAGCCGTACCCCTATTACCCACGTACACAACCTCTCATTGATGGGCGGCAATTCCAAGACCAGCTACATCGCCAACCTCAACTACGCAGACCGTCAGGGAACCATGAAAAAATCGGACTTCGACAACTTCCAAGGAAGAATTGAAGTGACTCACCGCATGTTCGACGACAAAGTGAGACTGAAATTCGGTATCTTCGGCAAGAAAAGCCAGATGGAATCTACCCAAAACGGAGGAAGTTTCCGTGGTGGTGTCTACTCACAGGCCACTCGACGCAACCCGACCGAGCCCGTACGTAACCCGGACGGTACATGGTATGAAAACGTCAACAAATTTGAATACGAAAACCCGTTGGCTTTGCTCTATGAATCAGACGGAAACGTAAAGAAAACAGAATTACGCTACAACGGAAACATCACCTACAATCCCATCAAGGACCTGACCCTGCAAGCCATGTTCTCTTACACACGTGAAAACATGAACCGTGGATACAGTGAAACGCAAAACCACATCTCTGCCCTGCGTGACCACAAAAACGGATGGTCGTCTGTCGGCGCATATACCGAAATGGAAAAGCTGATGGAACTGACCGCACAATACAACAAAACCATCAACGACCACAAATTCTCTATTCTAGGAGGTTACAGTTACGACGAAACAGATTATGAAGAAATGTGGTTCGACAACTACGGCTTCCAGGACGACTATTTCGGCGGATGGCATAACATCGGCATCGGTTCTGCCTTGAAAGAAGGAAAAGCCTCTGCCGGCTCCAGCAAAACTTCAACCAACCTAATCGGTTTCTTCGGACGTGCCACCTATTCATGGAAAGAACGCTACCTGTTCATGGCCGCCCTTCGCTATGAAGGAGCCAGCCAGCTGTGGGGCACAGACAACGCATGGGGATTGTTCCCATCTGTATCTTTCGGATGGAGAATCACCGAAGAACCGTTCATGAAAAACCAGCATATCTTCAATGATTTGAAACTGAGAGTAGGTTACGGTGTCACCGGTTCACAACCTAAAAACGGATTTTTGGGAGTAGCCATGCTGAAATACGGTTCCTACGCCTATGTAAACAGCAGCTGGATTCAAACCATCGTGCCGGCTTCCAACCCGAATCCGGACTTGCGCTGGGAAGAGAAGAAAGAGACCAACATCGGTATCGACTGGGTATCCTGGGAAGGACGACTCTCTGGTAGCATCGACTATTACAACCGACTGGTAGATGGATTGATCTATGACTATGCTGTGCCGACTCCTCCCAACTTGTACAACACAACTACAGCCAATGGCGGTAAGATGAGAAATAAAGGTGTGGAAATTTTGGTCAATGTGATTCCGGTACAGACCAAAGACTTTGAATGGAGCACCACCGGTACCTTCTCGTTCAACTCCAACAAACTAGAAAGTCTGTCGGGAAGTATCTTCAAGTCAGAATATGACTACTTCAACACCGGAACCGTAGAATATTCTGGTCAGGTGGCAGACTCACACCGCGTGCAAGTGGGCGAAAGTATCGGTAACTTCTACGGATTCAAGGTAGTAGATGTAGACGAAGAAGGACGCTGGATTTACGAAGACCGTAACGGCGACCTAATCAATTACAAAGACTTCACACATGCACCGGAAGACAAGCACATCATCGGTAACGGACTCCCCAAATACTACGCAGGATGGAACAATAATTTCCGCTACAAAAATTTTGACTTGTCTATCACCATGCGCGGCGCTTTCGGCTTCCAGATTATCAACGGTGCCCGTATGAACTACGAAAACGTGAAGAATGCCCGAATGGAAAACCGTCTGAAATCGGTCAATGACCTGGTATTCGGCAAGCATACCCTCAGCCCTGAAGTAGAACCGGAATTCAACAGCTACTATGTAGAGGACGGTGACTATTGGAAGATTGACAACATCACATTGGGCTACAACTTCGGCCAACTCGGCAAATATATCAAATCATTGCGCATCTACGGTTCCGTTCTAAATGCCCTGACCTTCACAGGATACAAAGGCATCGATCCGGAAGTTTCCACCGACGGACTAACTCCGGGATACGACACCCGCGACCGCTATCCTAGCATACGTTCATTTACATTAGGTGTAAACGTAAAATTCTAATTTAAAAGTAAAAAACCATGAAAAATATAATCAGATTATTTTCCACATGCCTGCTCACTTCAACTTTAATTGGCAGTACGGCATGTACCAATTTATTGGATGACAGCTATGGACAGGTAGTGTCCAGCCAATACTCACCAAAAACAGAAGAAGAAGTCAGCTACTTGGTAAACGCTGCCTATATTCCTTGGAGAGAAACCTTGTTGCAATGGAACGGTGTAGTACGTTCACAGGAACTATGTGCCGACCAAGACGTAATTCCGGCACGAGACGGTACAGGATGGGTGGATGGATACATTTACAAACGCTGGCACCAGCATACATGGACTACGGAAGACGACGGCGTGCTGCAAGGATGGGAACGTACCTACAACGGAGTGAACACATGCAATCGTATTCTTTCACAGATAGAAGAGGGTACTATCAATGTGGAAGAAAACACCAAGGCCGCGCTGATAGCCGAACTAAAAGTGTTGCGTGCTTCCTACTATTACATCCTAATCGACCTTTATGGCAATGTGCCTTTGGTAACCGACTTCAAGGATGAATCGCTTCCCAAGCAAGCTACCCGCAGAGAAGTGTTCGATTTCATCGTGAAAGAAATCAAAGACAACATCAACCTGCTTTCCGAAACCCCAAGAGGATATTACTATGGACGTTTCAACAAATGGGCAGCCCATACCCTGCTAGCCAAGATGTACCTGAATGCAGAAATCTGGGCAGGAGAAGCCCACTGGCAAGACTGCATTGACGAATGTCAAGCCGTCATTGACTTTGCTACCTCCACCAATGAATATGGACTGGAAGAAAAACAAAAAAACGTGTTCATCACCCACAACGAGAACTCCAAAGAAATTATCTTCGCTCTTCCTTTCGATGAAATCTACGTAACAGGATGGAATGATTTTGACTTCCACATGTACACATTGGCAGCTGAAAACCAAGACACTTATCAGTTCACCGAAAGGCCGTGGGGAGGTGTATGCGCCATTCCTCAGTTTATCGACTCTTTTGACCCAGACGACCTGCGTTTAAAAGAAAATTATATACAAGGGCCTCAACTCACAGCATCCGGCGAACCACTACAGCGCAGTGACGGCAAAGGACAGCTCATCTATATCAATGAAGTGCCTTCCATTGAAAGTTCTGACTCCGGACACGGCTACCGCTGGGGTAAATTTGAATATGCCAAAGGCATTACCAACCGTCTGAGCAACGACTGGCCGTTGCTTCGCTATGCCGATGTACTGATGATGAAAGCAGAAGCCCTGATGCGTTCTGGACAGCCCGGAGCCGGTGCACTGGTCACTGAAGTACGCAAACGTGCTTTCGAAGACCCGAACAAAGCAATCGTAACCGATGCCCAACTAGAAGGTGGCAGTTGCTATGACTACGGACGCCGGGATACCAACATGGAAACTCACGAAGGCGGGGCAGACATCAAATATGGTCGTTTTCTGGACGAACTCGGATGGGAATTCTGTCAGGAAGGTAGACGCCGCCAAGACATGATTCGCTTCGGAGTCTTCACCACGAAATCCTGGTTCTCACACGACAAGAGTAACCCAAACAGAAATCTCTTCCCGATTCCGAACAAAGCCATGCTGACCAACAGCAACTTAGTTCAGAATCCGCAATAAAACAAGAAGCCAACACTTCCGAACAATAGGATAAAAAACTCCCCTATTTCCTTCTTATTAAGTTTGGAAATAAGGGAGTTTTCCATTTTAACAGAATGGAATCAGTTTTCTGGCAGTTCTACCACACCCAATTTCTTCTTTCCGTCCATCTTTACGGTAAGCGGTTTTTCAAACCGTACCCAGCGGAGGAATTTGGTTTCTTCCACGGCCGGCATGCGGTCGAGCAATGCCTGGTTGTAAATACCGTCGTTCATATAGGCATTGATAGTGAAATAGCCCACCCCGAACGAAGTCAGGTTCTGGAAGAAATGGGTGCCCTGACTGGGGTCTACCCGGTAGTTGGTCAGCCCGGCTTCCACGATAATCCGAGCCGCCGAAATGTTGGGCCATTTCACCGGTATGCCGAGCCAAGTATCGCTGCTACCCCACCGTCCAGGACCCACCAGAATGTAATGCTTGCCTTCGTCGAGGAAGCGGCGGTTGAGCTTTTCGATGTCGTAGGCTATCAGCTGGTTGTTGGATGCGGAATAGCCTTCAGTCTTCACATAGATGACGTCCTGCAGGTCGTCCATCACGCCATGCCCCAGTGAGTTTTCGCTCTTGAGCAGGAGCTTTTCTTCCGGCACCTGAGTCAAGTCTTCGTCCAGCCCGGCTTTCACATCGACCATCGGACGGATTTGCAGCAGATAGAACACGCCGCTCTTGGTACGGGCATCCAGATTGACGGCAAACTCGATTTCTACCGGACGGCGCATCTCGCCCTGACCGTATTTCTGTACGAGCTGAAGGATACGGGCCAAGGGGAAGACATCGTGCTGGAGGATGTTGGCAAAGGTGATGAGCTTTCGTCCGCCGGGATAAATGCCGTCGCGTATCACCATGTCATACGGGTCGTAGGTCGAGGCGATGAAGTTCAAGGCGCCGTCGGCTTCGGCATCTTTCACATGGAGCTTCAGCAGGTTGAACCCGTCGTCGAGCGAGAAGTTCTGCCCCAGGTTTTTCAGGTCGAGGGCATAGAAGCGGGTCTGGGTCTCGCGCAAGGCGATTTCCATCTCGCTGGTCTGGAGCACTTGCGTGGGGTGATACGGACAGACGCGCAAGGTGAGTCCGCCGTCGACAATGTATTTTCCAAGTCCCAGCGCCAGGCTCACCGTGCCTTCCTCGGCCAGTTCGTCGTTGATGGGATAATAGTTGATGGAGCGGGCCACACCGGATATGGCCGGATAGTAACGGTCGCCATACTGGGTGCCGACCACTTCCTGAAGGATGACGGCCATCTTTTCCTGGTCGATGACGTTACTGGTGGCCTGCATGTAAGCCTTGCTATCCTTATAATATACGGAGGCATACACGCCCTTGATGGCATCGCTCAGCATGCGGAGCATCTCGTACTTGTCGTCCAGATAGGGAATCATGTAGGTGGAATAGATACCGGCAAACGGCTGGTAGTGGGAGTCTTCCAGCAGACTGGACGAACGGATGGCAATGGGAGCCTTGACGGCATCGAAGAAGGCGAAAAAGTCTTCCACCAGACTGTCGGGCAACTTGGCCCGGAGGAAAGCCTGCAGAATCACGTCGTCGGCGGCATCGCTCAAGGCTATCTGGTACAGCTGGTTGGAGTCCATGAACTCATCGAACACATCGGTACAAAGCACCACGGTTTTCGGAATCATGACCGAGGCGTTTTCAAACTCGTCGAACTCGGGATGACGCTTCACCATGTTATCGATAAAGGCCAGTCCGCGCCCCTTGCCTCCCAAAGAGCCGTCGCCGATGCGGGCAAAATTGGAATAACGGTCGAAACGGTCGCGCTGGAACACGGCTACCACGCCCTGGTTTTTCATCTTGCGGTATTTCACGATGGCTTCGAAAATAATCTGCCGATGTGCGTCGATGTCCTGAAGGGATTCCCACGTAATCTGTTTCAAGAACTCGGCCACCGGGAAGATGGCACGCGAATACAGCCAGCGCGAGATGTGGTTGCGGCTGATGTGGTAGAGGAAGGATTCGGCCGGAATGGCGAAAATCACGTTCTGAAGTTCCTTCAGGTTATGAATGCGGGCCACTTCCTTCAGGGTATGGGGGTCGCGGAAGATGAAGTCGCCGAAACCGAAATTGTCCGACACGGCTTCGCGCAAATCGATGTTCATCTTCTTGGAGTTCTTATCGATGAACACGGCATCCAGTTCCGGGGCATATCGGCGGTTGCTTTCTTCGGCCGACTGAAGAATCAAGGGAATAAATGGATCACGGCGACGTATCTCGCGCAGCAAGCTTACCCCTGCTTCCGGGTCGTTTACGCCTCCACGGGGAAAACGGGCATCGGAAATGACGCCCAACATGTTGTGCTGGTACTTGTTATACAGGTCCATGGCTTCCTCGTACGAACGGGCCAGCACGATTTTAGGACGACCGCGCATGCGCAGCGTACGCTGGTGCTCGTTCAGGGCTTCGGTGGCAAACTCCTGGCTCTGGCGGAGCACGAACTTGTAGAGATTGGGCAGCACGGACGAATAGAAGCGGATAGAATCTTCCACGAGCAGAATCATCTGTACGCCAATTTCCTTGATGTCGTGCTCCAGGTTCATCTTGTCCTCAATCAGTTTGATGATGGAGACCAGCAGGTCGGTATTTCCCAGCCAGCAGAACACGTATTCAAAAATGCTCAAGTCCTCGTGTTCCATCCGTTCCTTGATGCCATGCGAAAAAGGAGTCAGCACCACCAACGGCAGATGGGGATACTCCCGCTTGATGTCGCGGGCAATGTCGAAGGTGTCACTATTGTCAGAACCCGGCATGCAGATGACCAGGTCGAACATGGTGTTGCGTAACTGCTCCCAAGCTTCCTCTCTCGTGGACACCTGGGTAAAACGGGGCGGATAGCGCAGGCTCAGGTTCATGTATTCATTAAAAATCTTCTCATCGATGCGGCCATCGTCTTCGAGCATGAACGCGTCGTACGGATTGGCCACCAGCAGGACGTTGAAAATACGCTTTGTCATCAGGTTGGCAAACTGCGTATCCTTGAAATAAAGCTGCCGGAGTTTAATTCTCAGGTTGTTTAGCATGGCATCTTCTTTTAGGCTTGTTCTTATTTATAAAAACAAAAATCGGAAATTCACCTGATTTTTGCAAATCTTTCTTGAGCGTTGGTGAAAAACTATCAAAATTCAAGTTAGCACACGAAAAATATGAGGAAAAGCTTTGTCAGTACAGGTAAATTCCTATCTTTGCATATACAAAATATTTCATTTTGTCAGACCTTAAATTATTTGATTATGGATATAAACAAGATCATGTCATCTCTGGAAGCCAAGCATCCAGGTGAATCTGAGTACCTTCAGGCAGTGAGAGAAGTATTGCTTTCTATCGAAGATATTTACAACCAGCATCCCGAATTTGAAAAAGCTAAAATCATTGAACGACTGGTAGAACCCGACCGTATTTTCACTTTCCGTGTCACATGGGTGGACGACAAGGGGGAAGTACAGACCAACTTGGGTTATCGCGTGCAGTTCAACAACGCCATCGGCCCGTACAAGGGTGGTATCCGTTTCCATGCATCGGTCAACCTGTCTATCCTGAAATTCCTGGGATTTGAACAGACTTTCAAGAATGCGCTGACCACACTGCCGATGGGTGGTGGAAAAGGAGGCTCCGACTTCTCTCCGCGCGGAAAGAGCAATGCGGAAATCATGCGTTTCTGCCAGGCCTTCATGCTGGAATTGTGGCGCCATCTGGGTCCTGATATGGATGTTCCGGCCGGTGATATCGGTGTAGGTGGCCGTGAAGTTGGATACATGTTTGGCATGTACAAAAAACTGACTCATGAATTTACAGGTACATTTACCGGCAAAGGTTTGGAATTCGGCGGTTCATTCACTGATTCGTCCGGAAGCTACGGGCTTCGGAGGCTTGTATTTCGTGAAACACATGCTGGATGCAAAAGGTATTGATATAAAAGGAAAGACGGTGGCCATCTCTGGTTTCGGCAACGTGGCTTGGGGAGCAGCTACCAAGGCTACCCAGCTGGGGGCAAAAGTAGTTACCATCTCCGGACCGGACGGTTACATTTATGACCCGGATGGCATCGAAGGAGAAAAGATTGACTACATGCTGGAACTGCGTGCTTCGGGCAACGACATCGTAGCACCGTATGCTGAGAAATTCCCGAAAGCTACCTTCGTGCCGGGACGCCGCCCATGGGAGGTGAAAGTGGACATCGCCCTGCCGTGTGCTACCCAGAACGAACTGGACGGAGAAGATGCACAACATCTGATCAAGAACCAAGTGCTCTGCGTGGGAGAAATCTCCAACATGGGATGTACGCCGGAAGCTATTGATGCCTTCATAGAACACAAGATGATGTATGCACCGGGTAAGGCTGTTAATGCGGGTGGAGTGGCCACTTCCGGACTGGAAATGAGCCAAAACGCCATGCACCTGAGCTGGACCGCACAGGAAGTGGACGAAAAGTTGCACCAGATTATGCATAACATTCACGAGCAGTGCGTAAAATACGGTACCGAAAGCGACGGATACATCAACTATGTGAAAGGTGCCAACATTGCCGGATTCATGAAAGTGGCTCATGCCATGATGGCTCAAGGAATAGTCTGAATATTAAGGATAATTAAATTACATACAAGCATGAGGAAAAGATGAATTTTTATTCCTATCTTTGAAAGCTTTAATTTTAGCACAAAATCTCGTTTAGTTGTATTTGTATTTTGTATTGTAGCTTGCGCTATCCAGCCTGTGAAGGTCTGATAGCGCTTTTTTTGGCTCAACGTAAAAATCTGAGGAGTAAACCGTATAAAATCGTATCTTTGCGAACA
>ERZ779673.602-NODE-602-length-15495-cov-2.144754_pt1 | contig 15495 bp, 12 predicted proteins | sample MGYA00511956_ERZ779673 | MGnify/ENA primary metagenome ERZ779673 (study PRJEB29588, sample SAMEA2152065) | human gut metagenome | biome: human gut; feature: human-associated habitat; material: faeces | place: Denmark | collected 2008/2010 ... | reverse complement strand
CTGGCTCTTATTTTAAACCAGTTTTGGTACAAGTTGCAAATGCTTTAATCAAATCCAGGAAACATCCCGAATTTACAACCCGTTATCGACGTATAAAAGCACGCCGTGGTCACAAGAAAGCTATCATTGCCATCTGTCGTATGATCCTGACCGCTATCTGGCACATACTCACAGATTTAAAGCCATATACGCCTGAAGGCTTTCTTGAATCGCGACCTGTGAATAAATCAAAAGTCTTGACTACTTCACAGGCACTTAATTTGATGAAGCAACGAGGCTACATTATCAAAGATGATGTTGTTTCTGTCACTTGATTAGGTGTTGTGTCTATATTTAATTTTTAAAACCGACTACTTAGGCGGTTTATTTGCTATGCCCTTTATTTCTTGGCTGTCCTCTACTTATTTGTTTCAAACTTTTCTCCTATTCTTCCTGTAGTTTCACTGCTTCTACACAGTTATTCATAAGCATGGCAATGGTCATAGGTCCTACTCCACCAGGTACAGGAGTAATTGCATCTACAATCGGCTCAACATCCGCAAAATCTACATCTCCACAAAGCTTATTATTTTCATTTCTATGAATTCCTACATCTATTACTACTGCGCCCTCTTTTACATACTCTTTCGTAATAAACTTAGGCTTTCCAATCGCTACCACTAAAATGTCTGCTCGTTTTGTAACCGCTTTTAAGTCCGCTGTTCTGGAATGGCATATTGTTACTGTTCCATTTTCTCGTAATAACAACATAGAAATCGGTTTTCCTACAATATTGCTTCTGCCTACAACAACGCACTCTTTTCCTTCTATTTCTACGCCACTGCGCTTTAACAACTGAATAATGCCTGCTGGAGTACAAGATACAAAACCAGCTTCTCCTATACTTAACGAACCTACGCTCTGTGGATGAAAACCATCTACATCCTTTTTCGGATCAATTGCACGTATCACTGCATCTTCATCAATATGTTTTGGCAATGGAAGCTGTACTAAAATTCCATTTACATCTTTTCTTTCGTTCAATTCTCTAATTTTATCTAATAATTCGTCCTGTGTAATACTTTCTTCCATTTCATATGAAAGAGAACGAATTCCTACATATTCACACGCCTTTTTTTTATTTCCAACATAAACGGTAGAGGCCGGGTCATTTCCTACCTGAATAACTGCCAATGTAATTTCTACACCTTCTTTTTTATAGGCAGCCACTTTTTCTTTCAATTCATCCTTAATTTCTGCCGCTATTTTTTTTCCATCAATTCTTTTCGCCATTTTTTCACCAAATATCCTAATTGATACTCTTTCCTTCCTCGGAAATATTCCGTTTTCTTTATCTTTTCTATTCTATAACAGATTTTTTCTATTGAAAAGTGAAATCTTAAATTTTATGAATCTTTTATAACTATTTCCCACGAAACTACTATACTATTGAAAAAAAAGACAGAAAAATCTGTCTTTTTCTATGTGTTTTTAATTTAATGCAATCAATAATGTTTCAAATCCGTCCTCTCGCAATACGTTTTGAATCCTCTCTGCCCTGTCTAACTCCTTGAATCTGCCAACTAAAACTGCATAGTACCCATTTATTTCACGAATTTCTACGGTATATCCCATTTCACTAACCCTATTCGCCAATCGCTGTGCATTATCATAGTTTCGGAACAAGCCGATCTGAATCCGATACGTTGGTGTTTCCCTCTGTTCTACAGTTTCCAAAATTCCCTGTGCGATTCCCTGTGCTATGTTATCAAATTCCTGGTCAAATAATTTATTATCCGCTTCATTATTAATAAAACCTGTCTCCACTAACACAGCAGGCATTCTAGTTCCTCGAAGAACAGCTAAATCCTTACGAATACTTCTTCCCAAATTTTTAAATCCAACCTGCTCCAATTGTTGATTGATATTGTCAGCCATCACTTCTTTTATATCTCCATCGTTGTAAAGTAATGTCTGCACACCTGTATACTGATTTGGCTCTGGGCTTGAGTTTCGATGCAAGGAAACAAAAAAATCCGCATTTGCTCTATTGGAAATTCTTGCCTTTTCATTTGGTGATTGATATACATCATCTGTTCTTGTAAAAACTACATCAATTCCATTATTCTTCAAGATGTCTCCAACTGCCAATGCCAGATTTAGATTATCATCTTTCTCTTTTCTTCCATTGAACATAGCTCCATTATCCCAACCTCCGTGACCTGCATCCACCACTACTCTTGTTGCCATAATGAACCCCCATGCATTTTTTATTAGTTTATGACAAAATAACAGATTGGTTCCACTTTCCAAAACATGCTAGGATACTTTTCCTTATCCCCTACACACAAAAAAGAGGCTACCCATTCGATAACCTCTTAACTAGCTTCGGTGCTTTCTTTTTTTTTTATTTTTTTTTCTTTACCATGTCCATCAATTCTTTCATCCGAATTTCAATCTCTTTGCGTACTGCTTCATTTTCTTCTTCCGCATTCATTGTCTCATTGGCATGTTCTGTCAACGCTTCTGATATAGATGAAATTGTATGAATAGACGTTACGATTTCCTGATTTGCTGTCTGAAGTTTTTCAACATGATTTGCTAAACTAGCAATGTTTCCACGAATCGATTGTGTATTATCTGAAATAGTAACAAAACTTTTCGCTGTCTCTTCTGTCTTTTCCTTTTCTTCATTGATGCCCTCAATCATATTATAAGCCACCTTTACCACCTCATTGATCGCAGATGAGACATTGTTAATCAACTCCGTAATATCCAAAGTTGCCTCTTGTGTCTGTGTTGCCATTCCTGAAATTTCCGATGCAACTACCGCAAATCCTTTTCCTGCTTCTCCGGCTCTGGCAGCTTCAATACTGGCATTCAAAGACAGTAGACTTGTTTGTTCTGTAATGTTATTGATGATTTCTACAATCGTATTCATCTCATTCATATAAGCATCTAGCTTTTCTAATTTTTCTACTACTACTTTTCCATTTTGTACAGATTCATATGTCCCATCAACAATACCTTGTTCCGTTATATAATTATCTAATGTATAGTTTATTACAACATCTTTATTTCCTTTTTCTAATGCGTCTACAGTCTTGTTCATATTATTTGTGATAATTTCTGCCGCCTCATTTACAATCTCTACTTTGCCTTGAATGGATTCTGTCTGTTCTAATTGGCTTGAAACAGCGTTTGATGTATCAATCGTTCCATTTGTAACTTGTTGCATAGCCTCTTTGGTCGTTAGAGATACTCTTGCTAGTTTTTCTAATTGTTCATGTACCTCTCGCACGCCCTCTTCCAGTTTTTTAGATAAAGAAGAAACCTGTTGTAATACTGCTAAATTTTCATCCCGATTCTGTATGATATTTTCCATTTTTACTGCATTATTATGCTGCAATGTTTTTACTGTATATTGCGATGCAATAGCCATTAACATCACACCAACCATCTGTACAACTGCCTTGTCTGCTCCAGCATAGCCAAATCTGCCTGTGGCTGCACCACCTGCTACTGCTATTATATTTAAGATAAAAATACCCAAATTAATTTTAATCAGATACTTTACATCTCCATATACAGTTACCGCATACACCATTGGCACAACCAAGATAAAGACTAAACTCTCCGAAGCGGTCAACATTTCGTATGTAAAAAACAGAGCGAAACCATATGATGCAATATGCTTGATATACGGATTATCCGCCTCTTTTTTTCGCAAAATAATCATTGCAATCGACACACATGGTCCCAATAAAAACGTTAAGAGTAATTGTACGATAGATGTTCTTCCACTTACGAATTGCAACAAAATAAATATGGTAATCACCACTGTACTTAATGTATGTATCTGTGTAACCAATTTATTGTTTCTCGCATTTTCTTGCCTTTGCAATATTTGTTCCTTGTTCTCTTCTTTCATAAAAATCCCCCTTATTCTATGCCTTATACCATACCTTTCTCTCTAGTTTATAACACACTCCTTTGAATTGCAATGTAGGTTTCTTTACATTTTATTAACAATTTTTTAACAAACCATCTAACGTTACTAATAAGTAGTAGAATTAAAAAGGAAGATTGCGAACTTACATCCACAATCTCCCGATTTTCTTCAAACAGATTATTCATACAGATATTTCACATCATTTCCATATGACCTGCTTATCTATATTTCACTAAAAATTAAACACGATTGAAGTTGATTAAGCAACCCTTCAAAATGATTTCTCTCTCATCATCTGTCAATTCGCCCATCTGAAGTTCAAATTCTTTCATTCCCTTATTTACAACGTATGCTTTAAATGTAGTTGCCTTATTGCGAACTGCCTCTGCTACACCAGGAATAAAGATGTAGTCTCCATTGGCAAATGGTAATTCTTCCTCTGGATAAATAAATGGAAGCATACCCCAGTTGATCAGATTCGATCTATAACGTTTTGTTGCATACTCTTTTGCAATGTTAGCCCATCCACCTAAAACCTTCTGGCAAGATGCGGCCTGTTCTCTTGCTGAACCATCACCTGGTTTTACTGCATAAATAGTACTTCCAACACCTGTATTCGTTTTATTTACATCTGTAAATGTAGCCTTTACTGTATGCATCATTTCTTTTAATTCTGGAAGAACTTCTCCCATGCATTGTCCATTTTCACGAGCCACTTCTGCTGCATGTACCTCTTTTGCACGACCTACATATGCTGGGTCTTTTCTTGATAATGCAAATTCAGCAAGTCCAATTGGGTTAGAACGATAAGAAGAAGTCTCTCCTGAAGGAATCAACTCATCTGTTGTTGTTACTGGATCATGAATTTCAGAAACCACCTTAATCATAAGATTATCTGTCAATGCTACCATTGCAGGCCAGTCTTTGATGTTTGGTCCAAACTGAATTTCAACGGATGGATCTGCAACACCCTTGCTGTCAAATACACGATTTTCATAAATTGTCTTATCAAAGAAATACTTAGGTTTGCTAAAGTTTACATCTATATCTGTTGCTGGTGTCAAATAACCCTTGTTTGCTGCAGTAGCTGCAATCGAACGAGCGTCCATAAGTGCAACAGAAGAAATCTGTCCGTTTTGTAACTTAGAACCCTCTCTATTTGGGAAGTTTCTTGTAGAATGACGAATACTAAATGCATTGTTTGCAGGTGTATCTCCCGCACCAAAACATGGTCCACAGAATGCTGTTTTCATAACTGCTCCTGCCTCCATAAGCTTAGCAGCCGCACCATTCTTAACCAATTCCATATAAACTGGCATACTTGCAGGATACACACTAAGTGTAAATGCGTCATGACCGATACTTGCACCATTTAAAATATCTGCTGCATCACAAATATTTTCAAAGCCACCGCCTGCACATCCGGCAATAATTCCCTGTTCTACATATAACTTACCATTTCTAATTTTATCTGTTAATTTGAAGTCAACCTGACCGTCCAAACTTACCAATGCTTTTTGCTCACAATCATGCAAAACATCCTCAAGATTGGCATTTACTTCCTCGATTGTATACGTATTACTTGGATGGAATGGCATAGCAATCATTGGTTTAATTGTACTAAGGTCCACATAAACCATACCATCATAGTAAGTAACATCCGCAGGTGACAATTCTTTATATTCATCTACTCTTCCATGAATTTCATAAAATTCTTTAATTTTTGCATCTGTTGTCCAAATAGAAGAAAGGCAGGTAGTCTCTGTTGTCATTACATCGACACCAATACGGAAATCTGCACTAAGTTTTTCTACACCAGGTCCCACAAATTCCATAACCTTGTTATTTACATATCCATTTGCAAATACTGCACCAATAATTGCCAACGCTACGTCCTGTGGTCCTACACCCTTTACAGGTTCTCCTGTTAAATATACACCAACAACACCTGGCATGTTAATATCGTAAGTCTGTGATAATAACTGTTTTACAAGCTCTGGTCCACCTTCACCCATCGCCATAGTACCAAGTGCACCATAACGAGTATGACTATCTGAACCTAAGATCATCTTTCCGCCACCAGCAAGCATTTCTCTGGCAAATTGATGAATAACTGCCTGATGAGGTGGTACATAAACTCCACCGTATTTCTTTGCACAAGTAAGACCAAACATATGGTCATCTTCATTGATGGTTCCACCAACGGCACATAAACTATTATGACAGTTTGTTAAAACATAAGGAATAGGAAACTTTTCCAATCCAGATGCTCTTGCCGTTTGAATAATACCTACAAATGTAATATCATGTGAAGTCAACTTATCAAACCTAATCTTAAGCTTGTCCATATTACCTGAAGTATTATGGTCTTTTAAAATATTATAAGCCATGGTTCCCTGCTTTGCTGCTTCCTTATTTGGAGCAACACCTAATTTGCTCTGTAAAACAGCCTGGGCTTCACCATTGTCTTCAACAATTTCCGTTCCATTGAGTAAATATACACCATTTTCGTATAATTTAATCATAAAGTTCCTCCTATCTTAAGAATCGTTTACGTTCTTTATTATAGTTTGTGACAAAAGAAATTGCAATCTTTTTTCAATAATACCTTATCCACCTCTACGTTACCTGTACTTTTCTTCCTTTTATATCGGAATGCGGTTCCTAGCAAAGCCAAAATAATAACCAAATTTCACCAATAGTTTTTTTAATCTTTTTCTAATTTTTTGTTGTAATTTCAAAAATCCTTTGTTATAATAATTTACGTCAATTTAGTAGTAATCAAATATGGAGGTACTTATGAAGCACGTTATATCACCCCTTGATTTATCTGTTGACGAACTGGATGCGGTTCTTTCTCTTGCGGAAAGAATTATTGAGAATCCAGAAAAATATAAAACAGTATGTCAGGGAAAAAAGTTAGCAACCTTATTTTATGAGCCAAGTACTCGTACCCGATTAAGCTTTGAAGCTGCCATGTTAAATCTTGGCGGTAGTGTTTTAGGCTTTTCATCGGCTGATTCCAGTTCAGCATCGAAGGGAGAAAGTGTTGCTGATACGATTCGTGTAATTTCAAGTTACGCGGATATTTGTGCAATGCGTCATCCAAAAGAAGGCGCGCCTTTAGTCGCATCTCAGTACTCTTCTATTCCTGTTATCAATGCAGGGGATGGTGGACACAACCACCCTACACAAACATTGACAGATTTATTAACAATTAAAAAGTTAAAGGGAAACCTTGATAATTTGACAATTGGATTATGCGGCGATTTAAAATTTGGTCGTACTGTCCACTCTCTTATTCGTGCGATGATACGTTATAAGAATGTTAAATTTGTAATGATTTCCCCTGACGAGCTTCGTATTCCAGATTACCTTCGTAAAGAAGTGTTAGATGCGCAAAACATTCCGTACAAGGAAGTAAATGTGCTGGAACCTGTGATGCCTGAGTTGGATTTATTATATATGACTCGTGTACAACGGGAACGTTTCTTTAATGAAGAGGACTATATTCGATTAAAAGATAGTTTTATCTTGAATGCGAAAAAAATGAAATATGCTCGAGAGGACATGCTGGTTCTTCATCCTCTCCCACGCGTAAATGAAATTTCCACAGAAATTGACGATGATCCAAGAGCTGTTTACTTTAAGCAGGCACAATATGGTGTTTATGCTCGTATGGCTTTGATTATGACCCTTTTAGGATTGGATGGTGACGGATTATGTTAAATATCAGTGGTTTAAAAAATGGTGTGGTAATTGACCACATTCAAGCTGGTGGAGCATTTGAAATTTACAATTACTTAAATTTAGATAAAGAAGATGACTGTAGCGTTGCTATTATCAAAAATGCAAAAAGCAACAAAACAGGCAAAAAGGACATGATAAAAATTGAAGGTCCGATACGTGCGGATTTGGATATTCTTGGTGCCTTATCTCCTAATCTTACTATCAATATTATTAAAGATGGTACGATTGTTGAAAAAAGACATTTAAGTTTACCAGAAACGGTAACAAATATTTTGAAGTGTCGCAACCCACGTTGTATCACATCAATTGAGCAGGAATTACCGCACAAATTCAAATTAGCCGACAAGAATACAGGAATTTACCGTTGTATCTATTGTGAACAAAGATACAGCAATCGTTCCTAAAATCTTTTTCATTCATTTTTTTAACTTTCATCCAAAAGTGAGGTAGCAATACCTCACTTTTGGATTCCAGGACTTTTTTTTACTACTCTTCTTTCTTATATCCCCTCTTATATAGTTGTTGGATTTCTTCTCCATCCTGTTCTTGCATTCGATATTCCAATATCAGTTTCTTCAAATTTTCCTCTAAATAATCCTTTGGTTCATAATCTTTTAACTGCTTCTCTACTGCATCCTTCCAACTTGTCAAAGAATTTTCCTCTATCAAAGGCTGTCCCATCATTTTCTGCATTCTGCCTAATGCATATGCAAATTCATAGTTCGACTGTAATATACCTGTGAACTTCTCAAAATGTATTTTTATTTCTACCGCATCTTCTACTAAATCAATAATCATAAGATCTGTCCTTTCTCGTCCTCATGTAATTCCCCATCTATAATGCGTAGAATTCGTTTTGCCGATTTTGCAACTCCCAGATCATGGGTAATCATTACGATTGTATGCCCCATATTGTGCAAACGATTAAAAAGCTTTAATACTTCTGCACCACTAGACGTATCTAACGCCCCTGTCGGCTCATCTGCAAGTAGCAATGCTGGTTCACCCACTAACGCTCTGGCAATCGCAACACGCTGCTGCTGTCCACCTGATAACTCTGCGGGCTTATGTTCTAGCCTTTCTTCCAATCCTAACATTTTTATCGTATCCATGCATTGTTCCGTCGCCTCTGCAAAACTCATTCCTCTCATAAGAAGAGGCATAACTATATTTTGCAACACAGTATAGGTAGAAATCAAGTGGTATTTTTGAAATATAAATCCGATTTCTTTATTTCGAATCCCTGTAAGTTCCTTATCTTTTTGTTTTGAAATATCAATTCCGTTCAGATAATATTTTCCCGTATCAAACACATCCATACATCCTATGATGTTCATAAGTGTTGATTTACCAGAACCAGATGGTCCTAAAATGGCAACAAATTCCCCTTGCTCTACTTGCAAGTCAATGTCTTTTAAAATATGTAACGCAGTTTTTCCTTTCTGATAACTTTTGTTGATTCTTTCCAATTTTATAATCGTATTTTCCATGCACACACTCTCCTTTCTAGGACACCATCCATACCCCTACAATGACTTCTTCTCCTTCACTGGTCGTTTCTATCAATAATTTTACAATATCACCAGCAGACAAACGCGAAAAAGTTGTTTGCTTTCCCAGTTGTGTAGTCACTGTCGTTCCAACTGGAATAAACATACTCTTTTCTTCTCCTTTTACCTGATAGGATTTTCTTTCATCAGAATCGTTCTTTTTATTCTCCTCTGTATCGGTTTTATTTTCTGTGGAAGCTTCTTTTCTTTCTGTATCTCCACTATTTTCACCCTGAGGCATATGTGGCATCTCCCCATTTCCTGCATCAGAAGGCATCTCTGGTTGTCCTCTAGCATTTTCTCCATTTCCTGGCATTTCTGGCATCTCCTGTCCTGCCCCTTTATTGTCTGGAGCCTGTCCTGATTGTTCCTGTTGTTTTGTCGTATCACTACTGGTTTGGTCCTTTTTTTGTTCATCATCTGTTGTTGTCGTATCTCCAACTGGGTTCTTATCTTCTGCCGTTTGTTCCTCTACCTCTTGAAATGTAATTTCATTTCCTTGTATCTCATTAATTTGCACTTGTAATAAAGTTTGATTTTTACTAACTTTAATTTCTTCCTCTGCCTTCTTATTTCGTGGAAAATAGAAACATAAGCCAAAGACCACAAGAACTCCTACCAGAAAAAACAGCATAAAAATAATACAAATACGCTTTGTTTTCTTGCTCATTTTTTTATTTGTTTTGTCCATCTTTATGCCTCCTTCTACTCTTCACTCAACGCATCTACAGGAACCAAGCACGAAGCCTTCCACGCTGGATAAAAACCAAACGTAACACCTGTCACAAAAGCAAATACCATGGCAGTCAGCATTCCAGCTATACTAAGAGAGACAGGAATATTCGCCATTTTTACGATTGGTGTAATGCCAAGACTAACAAGAACGCCTAACGCGCCTCCTAACACGCTAATAAAACAGGCTTCCAGTAAAAATTCCAACAAAATGTCCTGCTTCATACACCCAATGGCTTTTAAAATTCCAATTTCTTTGGTTCTTTCTTTTATGGAAACAAACAAAACATTCATAATGCCTATTCCACCTACTATAAATACAATAAATGCCATTGCAAATAGTAATGTTGTCAATGTGTCATTTGATGCTGAGGCTGCCTCCATCTTGCTCCCTGCATCCGTAATCGTAAATTCTGCATTCGGATAACTTTCCGCTAAAACAGTTTCAATATTTTCGATTGTTGTTTCCAAATCATTCAAATTTTCTGCAATTACAGTGATCGTCGGACTAATATTTTCTCCTGTAATATATTTTACTCCTATACTGTATGGTACAAAAATCGCATCATCCGCACTAATTCCTGATGATACACTTCCAATTTCCTGCAATACACCATTTACAGTATACGCTCTCCCACCAATATATAGTGTACTGTCATAAGCAGATACAGCATCTCCAAAGATTTCTTTTGCTACCGTAGCTCCTAGAATACAAACTTTTTCCTTATTTTCTTCCTCCTCTTTTGTTAAAAACTCGCCTACTTGTAAATTCAAATTAGAAATTTCTGCATAAATACTTTTTACACCTGCCACTGTATAACTGGTCTCTTCTTCTAATTCTCCTCCATCTACTGTTGTTTTGGTAGTATAGGAAATGGATACGGAAGAAATATCCGGTACAAACGTTTCGATATCCTCTACATCTTCCTCTGATAGTACAATCTTATCCTGGTTCATACGGTTTTTATCATTTGAATTTCCTCCCATTGCAGATTCTCCAAATCCAAACGGAGCGGAACCATTTTCTCCCATTGCACTTTTCCCGTTCTGATTACTCTTGTTGTCAGTTCCATTTTTTTGACTAGAATCAGGCTTTCCTCCTGGCATATTTTGATTGCCACCAAAATTTCCATTTTCGATTTTTGCATCCGCATTTTTATTCTCTGTGGCTTCTTCATAAGAAATATCAATTGCACCTGCATTCAAATTTTTAAATTGCTCTGCTACTTTTTCCTGCCCTCCACGCCCAATGGCAATTACCATAACAATAGTTGCGGCACCTATAATAATCCCCACAGAGGTCAATACAACTTTAAATTTATTTTGAAGTAAGTTTAATGCAACCAGTCTTAAAATTTCTCTCTTTTTCATGAACTGCTCACCTGACTTTCAATAAGAACAACGTCACCTTCTTCTAACCCACTTTGTATTTCCACAGAAGAACCATTAGAAAATCCAGTCACCACTTCCTTCTTTACAATGGTATTTCCTTCCTTTTTCTTTACATAACTTTTTGTTCCTTCTGTTTGAATTGCTTTATTTGACACATATACTACATTCTTCAATTCCTTGGTAATAAAGGTTACATTTGATGTCATTCCCTGATATATTTTGGATACATCACCTGTCACTTTTACAGTTACATCATAATCAATCGTAGATGAATTATCACTAGTTTCTGCGGTATCAATCGCACTCACTACACCTGAATACGTTTCCTCCTCATAAGCAGAAAATACAATATTTACAACATCTCCAATTGCTATTGTGGAAACATCCTCCTGCGATACAGAAACCGTAACCGTTACTGCATCCGCATCTGCAAAAGAGGCAATTGCCGTAGAAGTATTTAAGGTATCTCCTTCGGCATATCCCAGAGAAAGAATCGTACCTGCATAATCCGATGTAATCACTCCATTTTTTACCATTTTTTCATAGGCCGTTAATGCTTTTTTCGCCTCTTTTACCTGTTCTTTCGCATCATCTACCTCATCATCTATTCCGTCCATTGCAATGTCATAAATTTCTTTTGCATTTTTATAATTTAGCATGGCTTCATCATACGTCTTTTTAGCTGTAATCTTTCCCGATACCAGCTCACTCTTTGCCTGAGAAACCTTACTAACTAAATTACTATAATTTTTCTTTACATTGCTAAGCTCATTTTGCAATGACTCGATCTGAGAATTAATACCACTAGCGGTAGAAGTATCGCTATTGGTTGTTGTTCCTGTAGTATTCGTATTATTTTCTCCCACAGCAACAGACGTTCCCTTTTCTTCACTTCCATTATCAGAAGGTACAACATTTCCTGCTTTGCTTGTCGTTTGCGTTGCAGATGCCTGTACCTGCTTTTTCTTCTTATTTAAGGTCGCTATTTCCTTTGGAATAGCCTCCATTCGCTCTTTTGCCTCGTTGACCGCATCCTGTGCCTCCTCCACTGCATTTTGTAAACTACTTATTGTGGCATTGTATGTAGCTTTTGCAGTCTCTCCTTTCGTTATATTCTCCTTATACTCATACTTTGCATTAACACTGGTTTCCTTTCTCGCAATCTTCGCACTTTTTAATGTTAGATTTGCACTTGCTAAATTAGTCTTTAACGCCGTCCTCACCTCTTTTACACTTTCGGAAGTCAATTTAACTAACGAATCTCCTTTTTCTACAACCTGCCCTTCTGCTACATATACCTTTTCTACCTCTAAAGCTACCGTGGAGGAAGAATTGCTGACAGATGTTGAAGACTCCGTTGCAGCACTATCCGTCTTTTTCTCCTGCGTCATATCCATTCCTCTACTATCCTCTGTAGTCGTAGACGTACTGGTTGCTGTACTTTCACTTGTGCCTGATGAAGTATTAATATCTATATCAAAAGTCTGGTCTACGGTTCCTAGAGAAGCAGAACCACTCTCCGTAACTCCTACTGTCAAATTGCCATATTCTACGGTAGTTTCTTTTGTAACCGTTTGCTGTGTTTCTGGTTTCCACCGTTGATAAACAACGCTCACCACAATTATAATTACCACAACAGCGCTAATAATAGCTCCAATCGTTTTCTTCCGTTTCATTGTCATTGTGATACCTCCTCTTTCTTATTCTCCATTTGCTTCTCTTTTGTTTGAAAAAGAATACTTGCTGTCTCTCCACTTTCCAACTGTCCATCTCCATTTTCAATCGAAATATCCACTGCATAACTTACCTTAGAGGCACTGGATGCACTTTGCTCACTGCTAATCTTACTAACCGTACCTGTCACGCCTCTTTTTGTCTGCATAGAAACCATTACTTCCTGCCCCACTTGAATCGAAGCAATCTCCTCTTGCTCCACATCAATTTGCACCGAAAGTATCTTTCCATTATAATAACCTGCAATCGGCGTTTTACTGGAAATATACTCTCCTGCCTCATATCCTATATACTGCAACAAACCGCTGCTCTGTGCATACCAGATGCCATCCTGAAAGGACTGCTTAAAATTGTCAAATTGTTCCTTTGCCTCATCATATTCCTTTTGTGCCGCATCTAAAGTGCTTGTCAATGTCTCTAGCTGCGTTTTATAGGAAACACTGGCACTATTTTCTGCTAACAAATTTTGCTGCAACTCTTTTTCCGCTGTAAGAATACCTGTTTTCTTAGCAAGTACTGCCTGCTCATATATAGTCTGATACTTTTTCCTATTTTTTTGTGCATTTGACAGAGTTTCTTGATACGATGCCTTTTTTGTATTGCAACTTTCCATTTTGTTCTCTGCCGTCTCCTTTTGTTGTTTTTTACTTTCTAACGCTGTTTTTATCTTTTCTAACTTCTGTTCGGCTGCTTTATACTGTTGTTCTGCTTTTTTATAATTACTATTAACTATTTTTCCTTCTTCCTGCAAATTTTTTGTAAGGGCTTCCATTGAAGCACTGCTAGTACCGCTTGCTTCATCCGAAGCATTCCCTTCTTTTTTGCTGCCATTTTTTTTCATATATTGTTTTATATAATTTTGAACAGTCTCATTCTCTTCTTTTTTCTCTTTTAACTTTTGATATTTTTCCTCTGCATCTTCAAATGTTTTCTGTGCCTTTTTCCATTTCTTATTTAAGGCTTTTATCTCGACTTTATATGCATTTATTTTACTTTTCAGAGCAGACAAATTCGTAGATAGGTTTTCTATTTTTGCTGGATAGGTTTTTAAAATTTTATTCGCATCGTTTAAATTACTTTCCGCAAGTTCTAACTCCGTCTCTAAATTTTCTACTGCTGTTTCGTATGTCTCATAGGCTGTATCCGAAACAACACTTTCTGTATTATACTCCGTCTGCAAAGACAATACATCTTCCTTATAAGTAATCTTTGCCTGTGCAAGGTTTCGTTTTGCCTCTTTTAGATTTTGTTCTAATTCCTTTTTCGCCTGCTTATAGCTCTCATCCGTCACCTTTAAAATAGCGCTTTGCGTAGTAACCTGAGTTCCCGTTTCTGCATATACCTCTTCTACCTGTAATGGCGTTGTGGCCGTAGAAGAAAAATACTCATAATCTGTACCTGCAGTAGTCGTGCCAAAGTACATCGTTTTTTCTTCCGTATAACTTTCGTTCTGTGCTTCCATTCCCGCCGTTTGATTTTGCGATGTGGATGCATCTTTTTTTGTGCGTGCTTTTATAACAATTCCAATAATCGCAAGAGTAACAATTGCGCACACACATACTATTTTTCCTATCCTTTTTCTCATATGGTCTACTCCTTTCCATAATAATTTGTCTATCGACCATAAGGTTAAATACATATATTAGTTTAAAAGCTACTCTTGTGCGATTTGTGAGTGATTTGTGAATATTAGGTGAAAGTAACAAAAAAGTGCCGCACCTTAATGCGACACATCTTTTTGAAATCTTTTTTGAATTTTAAGAAATATTTCTATAATATCTGGATCAAAGCTTTTTCCGCTTTCCTGTTTCATAATCTCAATGGCTTCTTCATGCGTATAAGCATCTCGATAACAACGGTTGCTCGTCAAAATATCATACACATCCACCACTGCTAAAATTCTGGCTGACAATGGAATTTCATCTCCTGCAAGTCCACAAGGATACCCTGTTCCATCCCACTTCTCATGATGATACTTTGCTATATCCATTGCCATTTTAAGCGAATCTGATGGATTTTTTTCATACATTTCACGAATGCCTTCCGCACCCAACTCCGTATGCGTTTTTACAATCTCCATCTCTTCCTCTGTCAATGGTCCAGGTTTTAATAATATCTCATCTCTTATATATACTTTTCCAATATCATGAAGCGGTGCAGCCATCAATAACGAATCCAAAAACGAAGCAGTTACCCTCTTTTCAAATTTAGGACTAAACTGCAAACTCATGGCAAGCAATTTGCAATAGGAAACCACATGCTCTAAATGTTTTCCTTCTTTATCTTCTCTTGCCTCTACCATTTTACATAATGTATAAATCAATTGTTTCTGTTCATCTGTTACCTTTTCCACCTGTTTATTAAACATCTTAAATAAACGGCGGTTATGTACTTTTAGCTCATTCT
>ERZ779673.597-NODE-597-length-15546-cov-4.135756_pt1 | contig 15546 bp, 13 predicted proteins | sample MGYA00511956_ERZ779673 | MGnify/ENA primary metagenome ERZ779673 (study PRJEB29588, sample SAMEA2152065) | human gut metagenome | biome: human gut; feature: human-associated habitat; material: faeces | place: Denmark | collected 2008/2010 ... | reverse complement strand
GGTGACGGTACTGCTGTACTGCCACAGCACCCGGGATACAAAGATCACCACGGAGCCGGGGATCATGGCGCTGTGTGCCTTTTTCCTCTGGCTTTGTCTGCCCCACTTCGGAGAAGTAGCCGTATGGAAGAGCGGCTCCACGGTGTATCTTTGGTCGGGCTTCTTCGCGGCACTGTTTCTTCTGCCCTATAATCTGTTCCTTGCAGGGCGCATCCACTGGGGGGCCGGTATGGCGCTGCCCATGTTCCTGCTGGGCATTCTCGGCGGCTGGTCCGTGGAAAATCTGGCGGTGACGGTGGTGCTGCTCACCGTGGGGATCTCCTGGTATGCGTGGAAGCATCATGCGTTTTCACTCTGGCTCCCGGCGGGGGCCGCAGGGGCGTTTCTGGGATTTATCGGCCTTCTGGCGGCGCCGGGCAACTATGTGCGCTACGGCGAGCAGGGGACGGGGAAAGGTCTGCTCATCCACATTGGCAATCAGCTGGCAGGCAACGGGGAAATGTTCCTGTACCTGCTGCCGGCGGTGCTGCTCCTGCTTCTGGTATGGCGCATTCTGAAAACGTCTCTGCTGGACGATGGAAAGCCGGCATCACAGGGGACAGCGCAGCGGTTCAGCCTCGGCGAGATCGTGACCGTCGGGCTGATTCTTCTGTTTGCCCTGTCCTATTTTGCAGGGGGCTTTCTCGGCGACGGCATCCGGGATCTGATCATCAGCGGCGTGCTGGAGCCGCTCGGCAAGGCTAAGCCGAAAACCATTTATCAGATCACCCACGTCATGGAAGGCTTTGAGGAAATGGCTGTTTTCTGGGCGGGCATTTTCTTCATTTATTTCCGGGCGAAGAAATCACTGGGACTGGATAAGAAATGCCTGCGCCGGGTGAATCAGGAGGTCCGGGCGCGCGATGTGTGGGCGGCCTTCCCGGAGGTGCGCTTCGCAGGGGCAATGATCGCTCTGTGCCTGTTCAATAATTTCGTCATGATCGCTGCGCCGACCTTCCCGGGACGTGCGACCTTCAGCTCGGCTTTCCTGTTTTTCATCGCGGTCATTGCCGTGCTGAGCATGGCGCCTGTACGGGAAGCACTGCGCGGCCGGGCCGTATTCTGAAAGTTGGCAGCGGAGCGATAGGGCTCTTCATCGCCGTGGCTGCGGTATGGATCTCCTATACGGTCACCGTGGAGAACGATGCGCGCATCGCCTATATCGAAAGCAGGCAGGGCAGCGGCGAGGTCATCGTCGTGCCGCCCATTGGCCGGGAAAACCGGGCGCTGCGCCATGTGTTCTATAAAGAATTCCGGGAAGAAAAGCCGCTGGACAGCGGAAGCGGTGTGGCTCGGTATTACGGCGTCAAAGAGATCCGGAGCGACAGCCGGGCTGTCCTCCCTCCGGAGTTTGCCGTCAAATAGTAAAATAAGAAAAGACCAATCCTCATATAGTGAGAGGATTGGTCTTTTCTTATGTGTATATGGCTTTTATTTTTTGAGATGCAGGTAATAATACCACGCCGTATGGCCGAGGAGAGCATACATGAGCAGCTCAGCCAATTCCTCGATCTGTTGGTCACGTATGGTATGGAAGATCGCATGATGATCGCCAATCGTGACGGCGATCACGCAGGCAATGAGAGCAATCAGATGAATCCACGGAAAAGAGATCTCCCGGAAAATCCGCTTCCACGGAACAAAACGGATCAGGCCGTACAGACAGAGCACCGCGAGAACTCCGATGCATCCGTGAATTCCAGCGCGGAAAGGCATTTCCGACGAAGCGATCAGGATCGGCTCACCGGCGGCGGAATATTCCTTTATAAAGAATACCCGGCCCCAGGACAGCTCCCGCGCAGCAAGGATCAGAAAGATACCCGCAGAGGGCAGCCACATTTTATGGGACGGGGATGACAGCGTGTCCCGGGCAAATTTGACGCACATCAGAGCGCAGCCCAGAAGCAGGATCACCTGCGTATTTTCAATGGGCCCGTTTTCAAAGCTGGCCCAGTCCGGCAGAAAACCGGAGACAGGAAAAATCAATACAGCAAAAAGAATGAGCAGCCAGCCTGTGTATTTGTAAGAAGCGGAAGATTTCATCGTGGATTTCCTTTGCCAAAATAGAAACACTAATTTTATATAAAAACAGATAAAAAATATTTTTACTTATTGGTAATTTCATATACTATAGCAGAGAAAAGAAAATATTGCAAAATTTATTGAATATAATGACGCTGTTGTGATAGCAAAGTAAAAATAGTAAAATACTTTAAATAGAGTATTAGAAATCGTGGGTAAGGTGATCAAATGAACTGTAGACTTTACTGGATAGTTTTGGTATTGACTGGTTTTATTACCTGGGGATGTATGACTTTCCGATATGTTGGAAATGGATTTTCATTAGCTCTAATTGCATTTGGAATAGCTGTATTGCTTCTTTCAATTACGGAGAAATACAGACCCACATTTAAACTGCCTTTACATTTACGTAATGCCCTTATTTCTTTATATGGCATACTTTTTATCGTGGGAGCTGTTCAATATGACTCTTTGCAGAATTTAATAGGTGGCTCTTATAGTGCGCTAACATTGTTTTTTATCACAATGCCTTTATGGATGATTCTTTATTTAGGCAGAAGATATGATATAAAAAAAACAACTGCGATTGTGCTTTTCGGGAACTTATATGCCTTTTGTGCTTATGGCTTTTGGCTATATTGGGTGGAAAAGCAGGACAGGTTTAGCAGTTTCTATGGATCTCCACCTGAAGTTGGGATGCTTTTAGATTTGTTTCTGCCTTTTAGCCTAGCAATTGGGCTATATTATTGGAAAGGATATAAATGGCGTATTGCTACAATTTTTTTGATTCCATTGGAGGTTATTGCATTACTGTTAACAGAAACACGGGGATCCTATTTAGCGATTTCTGGGGCTCTGCTTTTTACGTTTTTTATTTGGATAAGGAAAAGACAAAATATGGTTTCAACTCAAATGAAGCTTATTATAAGTGGAGTCATTGGTTGTGTATGTGTTGGGCTTGTTATTTATACTTTTTTCATTGGTATGGAAAATACAGCACGTATGGTTGGTGGAGAACGGCTTCTAATGTGGGAAAGCAGTTACCATATGTGGAAAGATCATCCTATATGGGGAATAGGGTTGTCTGAATGGAGTAGCATCTATAATGATCCGGAAAGTATATATTTTATGGAGCAGAAAAAGGAATTAACCAATGTGATGCCTCATAATATTTATATATTTTTCCTTTCTACTGGAGGGCTTGTTGCGTTTAGTGGGGTGCTTTTATATACATATTTTATGTTGAAGTATTTAGTAAGAAATATTTCAACATATGAAAAAAATCCTATTGCATGGGCTATGCTTTTTATGTTTATTGCATTTATGGCGCATGGAATGGTGGATGGATCTCTTATTTCAAAACATATTGGCCGTGTTTTTTATTTATTTTTAGGGTTGGGAATTCTTTTTCTTGATGATAAAACAAAAATATAGTCAAAATAAAATGTGTTCTTCGAAAGAATGATCCAGACCAAAACTAAATGCCCATATGATACGAGTTTTGTAAAACTCGTATCATATGGGCATTTTTTAGTAAAAATATTTCTATCTTTGGAAAAAATCCTTATAGAGACTTTTGCCGTTTCGATGGTAAATATCCCAAATTACTTTTTTGCCATATAACCATTTTTTTAATTTCTTATGAAGAGTATTGGAGGACTTTTGAGAGCGTAAACGAATTCGAAGTGTTTGTCCGCCATATGCACGTAATGGCTCTCCCCAATATGTAGTAAGGTGCGTTTGAAATTTTTCCGGATGACGACGGTATGCCATTAAAAATAGAGTTTGGTCGTCATCGGCCATACCACATTCTGCTAATGATAAAAGAGATTCATGGATATCATTCCAGAAGGATCTCCAAAGACTGGCAGGAGCAACAATAATGCCTCCCCGGAGGTAAGTATCCATATCATGAACTATTTTAAAAATGGGTTTTTCATCAAGAGGTTTGGCCAAAAAGATGTGGATATGTGGAGTAAAGTTATATTCCCATAAAAAGTTAAAATCTTCTGAATAAGGGAATTCCTCGCCTCCGTGATCGTAACCGAAGTCGATCCAGGCAGTAAAATCAGATGAGAGGCCCTTTTCGATTGCGTCTTGTACCCAAAATGCTTTTAAATTGGTTATATAATTGTAATTGTAATTCCATGATTCTGGGTGGTCCAATTTTTTATGAAAGAGCCAGGAATCCTGATTTTTCATAACCTGCTGGATTACATGATATAGATGTGGCTGAACATTAAAAACATCAGGAACGGGAATAATAATGGTGCGATCATCCAGCCCATATTGGGAACGGATTTTTTGAACAGAATCGGCCAACTCGGGGGAAGTATATACAATTAGACGGTTTTGCAATCGTGCCCAATGTTTAAAGTAGGATAAATATTGCTCATCCCCGCGGGAATAACTTCCCCAGTTGCCGCGACCGACATTAAAATATGCCGTTACAAGAGTAATTTCTTTCATCAGACAACTCCTTTCATGCAAAAGATATTGTTTATTATAACATGAATTGGGTTATGTATAGTTTGGAGAAAATATAAGTATGGGACACTACCGTAGGATGCGGATATGATAAAATAAGAGTAAGTTTTATGACATAGAAAGAGGATTGTATCGGATATGAATTCCACCTTGGGAAAGTGCTCCGGGCGCCGTTTTTCAGGCAGCTCATTAGGAGCTGCACAGATTATTGCCGGAGTCGGCGACTATCTGGCTGTTCTGCTTTCAGAATGGGCGGCCCTGTCACTGCGGAATATATGTATGACATACAGCGTGTATCACATTTCTGCTGTGTATTTTTACGGAATCGTCCCGTTTATTTTTCTGATGTTCCTTTTCCTGAACCGGCTGTACAGCGGCAAGCTCCTTTTTTATCAGGCCGTAGAAAAAATCTTTTATGCCTGCCTGTACAGCATCCTGTTTGCTGTCGTCCTGCTCTTTGTGGGAAAAGTATCGGAGGAGGTATCACGGCTCTATGTAGGGTTGCTGGCCATTCTGAGCTTCTGCTTCCTCGTGGGGATGCGGTATGTGCTGAAGCAGACCCTCGGGAAAATGGCGCTGCTCCGTACGCCGGTCCTTATTGTAGGGGCCGGACTGACCGCTGATGCCGTAGTCCGGGAATTTCAGAAAGACAGTGGACTCAATTATGAAGTGATCGGATTTCTGGAAGATCATGAGCCGAAAACGGAATATGCGTCAGAGTATCCGATTCTTGGCGGATTTGCGGATCTGGAAAAAGTGGTCAACGAGACAGGTGTGCAGCATGTACTGATTGCGGCGCCCGGTCTTCCCCAGGAGCAGCTGGCCGGGCTGCTGTATCGGGCGCAGTCCATCTGCTCTGATGTGGGGGTCGTACCGAATCTGGTGGAGGTCCCGATGTCCAATGTACAGGCTGAATCATACTATGATGCGCGGATCATGATTCTTCATGTACAGAATAATCTTTCAAAATGGACGAACCGGGCGGTGAAACGGATTTTTGATGTGGTCATGACCATTGTCGGAGGTCTGTTGATTTCTCCGATTCTTCTCGGTGTAGCCTTCTGGGTGTATCGGGATTCTCCCGGCCCGGTGATCTTTAAGCAGAAGCGCACCGGCAAGAACGGCAAAGAATTCTATATGTACAAGTTCCGCAGCATGTGCGTTGACTCTGCGGAACGTCTGCAGAAACTGCTGGAAAGCGATCCGGAAGCACGGAAAGAATGGGAAACGTCTTTCAAGCTGAAAAATGATCCCCGTATCACCAGATCCGGTGCCTTTCTGCGGAAAACAAGCCTGGATGAGCTGCCGCAGCTCCTGAATGTGCTGAAGGGGGAAATGAGTCTCGTCGGGCCCCGTCCCATCGTGCAGAAAGAAGTTCCGCGCTATGGAGAATATATCAAGGAATACTATATGGTACGACCGGGAATCACCGGCATGTGGCAGGTCAGCGGCCGCAGTGATATTGACTACCCGGAACGGGTACAGATGGACAGCTGGTATGTCCACAACTGGTCCGTCTGGCTGGATATCCTAATGTTATGGCGGACGATCAAGGTAGTGGCAGGCAGAAAAGGTGCCTATTAAAATACATAAAGTAATACACATGAAAGAACGAAATAATCAGTTAATGAAAACATTGGACCGTTATATCGGATGTCCATTATTGTACCTTTTAGGAGCTGTGCGGCAGAAAGCCGTATGGCAGAAAGCTGGAGAAGAACCCAAAATTTTGCTCCTGAAAACAGCGGCCATGGGAGATACCATTTTAATGGATGCTGTGATTAAGGAAATCAAGGCATGGCGGCCTAAAAGCAAAATTACATTTGTCTGCTCGGGTAGTAATCGTGGTATGGCTGAAGCCCTGGAACATATCGATTCCATCATAAATTTTGATATGAAACGGCCATTATCCTCATTCAAAACCGTGCGGTCTTCCGGGAACTATGATCTGGTACTTGATTTTGCACCGTGGGCCCGTATCAACGGGGTGATCGCATGGAGTGCCAAGGCCGGTTATACGGTGGGATTTAGACGGAAACATATGCATCGGCATTATATTTACGACTGCAGCGTGGAGCATCTGGATACGGTACATGAACTGGAGAATTATCGGAATATTCTGCGTGCAGCCCGGATTCCGGTACAGGGATTTGTTCCCAGTTTTCAGACTGACAGGGAAAAAAGATATATTGAAGGTGACTATGTCGTATTCCATTTGTATCCAGCCGGTTCCAGTGTTTCACTGCGTCAGTGGGATAATAAGAAATGGCTTGCTTTGGGGAAGCAGATTTTTGAAGAATATGGATTCAAAATTTGCCTGAGCGGAGGCAAGGAGGATGCCGGGGCTGCAGAGGTGCTTGTACAGCAGATGCAAAAAATGGGCATAGATGCCGTATCCATGGCCGGGCAGTATAATCTGAAAGAAATGGAATCTGTTCTGGCACAGGCTAAGTTGCTGGTCACTGTTAATACCGGGATCATGCACATGGGGGCTGCGGTCGGAGTGCCGTTGGTGGCACTTCATGGGGCGACTTCAGTGACTCGATGGGGGCCGCTCAGTGAGAAGGTACGAAACGTATGGGCCCATGAGCCGTGCCAGCCCTGCATCAGTTTGGGATTTGAATCTAAATGTAGCAATCCGGTTTGTATGCAGCATATCAGTGTAGGAATGGTTATAGACAATATTCGGGATTTGCTTGAAAAGTAAAACATAGAGACAAAAGCGAAAGTTTGGATAAAATTACGACTATTAACACTTTGACTATAATAATAAAATAATTTGCAAATTGAGAAAGAAGGTTTACATATGAAATTTTTTATTATTGCATTTTATCCTCAAATTATGGTTCCGTATTCATTTCAGTATGAAAAAATGATTCAATCTGAGGGGGGAGATTATGATATACTTTTTTGGGATCGATTTAATACAGGGCCTTTAGAAAAAAGAAGTAATATGTATTTTTTTCATAGAAAATGTTCACTTAGGGGGAAACGATTAAAAAAAAATATACCCTCTTTATTTATTTCGTAAAACTGTAAATAAAATAATTAGGGAAGGTAGCTATGATAAAATTATTGTATTAACAACATTGCCAGGAATTTTGATTTGCAATACCTTGCTTAAACGATATAGTGGGAATTTTATTTTGGATATTCGGGATTATACGTATGAAAAATATGTTTTTTATTATGCAATTGAAAAAAAGCTAATTAACGCATCATATTGTACTGTAATTTCCTCACGAGGATTTAAACAATTTTTAGGAGAGAATGATAAAATTATCATTAATCATAATATAAGCAATGAAAAGACTATCGTTGAAAAATCAAGTTTACAAGATAATAATGAATTTATTTATATAGGTTTTATTGGCTTAATTAGGTATTACGAGGAAAACGTCAAACTTATTGATTCATTAGTTAAAAATAAAAAATATCGATTATTTTATGCAGGTGATGAAAGTGACGGTTGCAATTTGCGTGAATACTGTGCAAATAAGGGGTATAAGCATGTTTTATTTTCTGGGGAATTTAAAAATTCAGACAAGCCATCATTATACCAGCGCGTTGATCTAATTAATGCACTTTATGGTTGTGGTTCTCTTGAAGTGACTACGGCAATACCTAATCGTTTGTATGATTGCCTGATTTTTAAGAAACCTATTATAGTTACAGCAGGGACTTATTTGGCGAAGATTGTAAAAAAGTATAAACTTGGCGTAGTTTTATCGCCAATGGATAATTATGAAAGAAAGATAACTGAATATATTACATGTTTTGATGAAAAGTGTTTTATAACAAATGCCAATAGACTCTTAGAAATTGTAATGAAAGAACAGGATAATTTTTATAGGAAAATACAATGCTTTATCAATTCAGAGGAATGAAAGAAGTTGGCGTGGAAATATGAGGTAAGTATACTGTTACTATATATAACAACAAAGAATCTATATTTATTATTGCTACGGATGATAGTAAAACGTGCATGCCAGCATGTGATAAATCTGCAACATAATACTATTTATATTAAATAATTGAATTGGGCAAATTCTGGAATTTTAAAATTTTGCTAATTAATAAAAATTTGATAATATTTGGAAGGAAAGAGATTAATTGAATGAAGCGGAATTTCAATGATCAGATCAATAAAATGAATAAATTATAATATGAGAGGATACATGAAAGTAGTTATATTAGCGGGAGGATTGGGAACTAGACTCAGTAAGGAAAGTCAGTTTCGTCCGAAACCAATGATTGAAATTGGTGGTATGCCTATTCTTTGGCATATCATGAAACTGTATTCTTACTATGGTTTCCATGATTTTGTGATTTGTGCAGGGTATAAGCAGCACATGATCAAGGAATGGTTCAATAATTACTTTCTGTATACCAGTGATGTGACTTTTGATTTTGCAGAAGGAAAACAGGTGATCCTTCATGAACAGCATTCCGAGCCATGGCGGGTGACAGTGGTTGATACGGGACTGAACACCATGACCGGTGGCCGGATCAAGCGGATTCAGAAATATGTGGGAAATGAACCTTTTATGCTGACTTATGGCGACGGGGTATGTGATGTTAATATCGGTAAACTGGTTGCGTTCCATCAGAGGCATGGAAAACTGGCGACACTGACGGCGGTGAAGCTACAGCAGTCGAAAGGAATATTAGATATTGACGGAGATAATGCGGTTCGTGCTTTCCGGGAGAAATCAGCACGTGACAGTGCGTCCATCAATGCGGGGTTTATGGTGTTGGAACCGCAGGTCTTTGATTATCTGGACGGTGACGGCTGTGTATTTGAGCGGGAACCGTTGACAAAACTGGCAGCAGAAGGGCAGCTGATGTGCTATCAGCATACCGGGTTCTGGCAGTGCATGGATACGAAACGGGAAAAGAAAGAACTGGAACAGCTCTGGAGTGCCGGTCATGCGCCGTGGAAAGTGTGGGGCGACTGATGCAGTATATGGATCTGTTTTTTTTTAAGGGGAAAAAAGTATTCATAACCGGACATACGGGATTCAAGGGGACCTGGCTTTGCCGGATTCTACTGCTGGCCGGGGCGGATGTGACGGGCTATGCGCTGCCGGCGCCGACGGAGCCGAATCTGTTTTCCATGGCAGGACTGGGAGGCAGGATACATTCAGAAATCGGGGATATCCGTGATCTGGAGCATCTGAAATGGATCTTTGAGCAGGCCCGGCCGGAGATCGTGATGCATCTGGCGGCGCAGCCGCTTGTCATCGAAGGATACCGTGACCCGGTAGGTACCTATTCTACCAATGTCATGGGGACAGTCCATATTCTGGAATGCGTGCGCCAGAGCCCAACTGTACGGTCGTTCTTGAATGTGACGACAGACAAGGTGTATCACAATAATGAATGGGTCTGGGGATATCGGGAAAGTGAGCCGTTAGATGGTTTTGACCCGTATTCCAACAGCAAAAGCTGCTCGGAACTGGTGACGCACTGCTACCGGAACAGCTATTTTGAAAAGGGAGATCCGGCGGTATCCACGGCCCGGGCGGGCAATGTCATCGGCGGCGGTGATTTTGCAGAAAACCGGATCATACCGGACTGCATCCGGGCGGCAATGAATGGGGAAAGGATTGCTGTGCGCAATCCTTATTCCATCCGGCCATATCAGCATGTGCTGGAGCCGCTTTTTGCGTACCTGATGATCTGCGAAAAGCAGTATCAGGATGCGGACTATGCAGGATATTATAATATCGGCCCGGATGAAAGTGACTGTCTTACGACGGGGGAACTGACAGATCTGTTCTGCAGTGCCTGGGGCGAAGGGCAGACGTGGGAAAATATCAGCACCAATGTTCCCCATGAAGCGTCTTTTCTGAAATTAGATTGCTCCAAGCTGCGGAGTACTTTTGGATGGAAGCCGCGGTGGTCTATCCGGGAGGCAATTGAGAAGACGGTGGAATGGACTAGGATTTATCAAACACATCGAAGTGTAACAGAATGTATGGATGCGCAAATTAAAGAGTTTCTTGAAACATCAAAAGGAGTAGAATATTTTTATGGATAAAATTTTAAGTGTTTCAGTTGCAGCATATAATGTCGCAGATTATATTGATGATTGCTTAAATTCATTTACAAAATGTAAGCGATTAGCAGATATAGAGGTTATCATAATTGATGATGGCGCTACGGATAATACTCTATTTAAAGCACAAAAATTTGCTCTAAAATATCCAAAATCTTTTAAGGTAATACATAGTATTCATAATAGAGGCTATGGAGGGACAATTAACATTGCGCTCGAGGAAGCATCAGGGAAATACTTCAAAACGGTTGATGGGGATGATTGGATAAATCCAGAAGCTTTAGATAAATTGGTTGCTACACTGGAGAAAACTAATGCGGATGTAGTAATTAATAATTACAGAGAGGTTTATAATGATCATTCAGTGATAATTGACCTGCATGGTCAACAATCATATGGTGAATTGGTGGAGTTTAAAGATATAAGTCAAAATCAAAAATACCCAATGCATGGAATCACCGTTCGGCTCCAATTATATAGGGATAATGCATTACCAATTACAGAACATTGTTATTATGTAGATACAGAATATATATTTTGGGTCATAATTTTAGCCAAGTCATTTATATTTTTAAAAGAGCCAGTATATCAGTATCGGTTGGGACGTCAGGGACAGAGTGTTAGTGAGGAGGGAATGTATAAGCATCTGGATGATATTTTAATGTTGTGGAAACGGTTAATGAGTATATATGTTCATATTAAAGAAATTGGATTAAATGATATCAAAAATACATATTTGCTTCATTTTTTATCGAATCAATATCGAACAACTATATCCTGGTTTGCTCTTGTATCTAAGTCTGATAAAGATTATAAATTACGGGAATTCCTTAAGGAAACAAAAGATAAATATGGGGAATATATAAAAAATTTTGAGATTGGTATATATAAATTGATATATTGGCCATGGCCAAGTGGGATTTATATTTTGCGAACACTAAAAAGAATCCAAAAAAACTTTAAATAATATTGAGGCGACTACTTATGCGAAAAAGATTTTTAACTATCATGTATTATGATGATATTGGGAAACAACATCTTTATAAAGATACGGGTAGTATTCCCCTAGCGCTAGCTAAATATTATAATTGGGATTCAACCTTTGCCTATGTTAATTTTAATGGAGAAATTCATGATTATAATTATGAAAAATATGTAAAGCTAATGCCTATAACAAAAAGAAAGAACAGCTTTTTTTCGATTAGTATGTTTTTACTTCGCAATAGTGCTCATTATGACGTGTTAAATTTTTATCATTTTATTAGAAAACATTTGCTTTTTCTTGTTATAGCTAAATGTATGAATCCACATATAAAAGTATATGTTAAAACAGATATGGGACGAGAGGCATTGCGTCATTTGCATAGGAGTAAATTTGTTAATATTCTTATTAGAATTTTGGGGCATTTAGGATTATTACCAGATTTATGCACAGTGGAAACTAAAAAATATTTAAAATTGTTTAGCCAGACTGATTTATATAGAGGAAGAATACAATATTTACCTAATGGCTTCTGGAGAGATGAACAAATTCCGGCAGATCTGTCAAACAAAAAAGAGAATATTATATTAACAGTAGGGCGGTTAGGAACGCGGCAGAAGAATACGGAATTGCTTCTTGATAGTTTTGCGGCAATTCCTTTGGAGGATCGGAAAAACTGGAAATTATTTCTTGTTGGATCATATACGCCAGATATTCTTACAAAAGCAAAAGATATGATTGCAGCGGATTCGAGTTTGTTCGATAGTATTATTTTTACTGGAAATGTTGATAATAAAAAACAATTAAATCTCTATTATACAAGGGCAGCTGTTTTTTGTTTGCCATCCCGGTGGGAGGGCTCCCCTCTAGTTTTACCGGAGGCTATGCATCACGGGTGCTTTCCGATAGTAACAAATTTTTGTGATGCTATTTATGATTTGCTAAAGAATGGGGAATACGGATATATTGTTCCTAATGAAAATAAACAGGTTCTTATAGAAAATCTAGTAAAAGCGATGAAAAATAAGGATTATATAGTAGACCGTGGTATTCGGGGAAAAGCCTATGTAGATCAATATTTTGACTGGGAGCAAATTATAAAAAGACTGCAGGGTTATTTGGAAGATGCAGACAAAAAAAAATAAATTTTGGAAAAACATAGGATGGATGTATGGGCTAAAAGCTGTTGATTATATTTTCCCATTGCTTTTAATTCCATATTTGATTCGGACTATTGGCGTGGGAAACTATGGTTTGCTTACAACGGTACAGGCCTTTATGGGATATCTCAGTATTGTTGTCAGTTATGGCTTTGAACTTACAGCAACAAGAAATATTGCGATACATTCAGATGATATGCAATTGGTAAAAACGGAATTTAATTCTGTTATGGCTAGTAAAATACTGATTGCGGGGCTTGTTTTTTTCTGTTTATGTTTAGGCTTGATTTTGTTGCCTTTATCATGGAATGTAAAGACTTTTTATTGGATTGGTTTTTTGTTGGTGATTGGGGATTTGCTGTTTCCCAGTTGGTTTTTTCAGGGGATGCAGAAACTAAAGTTTATTACAATACTTAACTGCCTAATTAAGTCATTATATTTGTTATTTGTGCTATTATTTGTTCATACAGAAGCAGATTATTATTATACGATTTTATGTCAGGGCATTGCCTGGGTTTTAGCAGGGGTGGTCTCTTTAGTTTTAATAAAAAGAATTTTTGGATTTTGGCCACATCCATCGTTTTCCCACCAAGTTATATGGGCACAACTGAAAGCGGGATATCCAATCTTTATTTCCAATGCCTGCGGGAACATTTATGGGAAAGGTGCTCTTATTCTAACCGGTTTGGTTGCAGGACACAGCGCGGCTGGATATTATGCATTGGCAGAGAAAATATGTGGGACCATTGCTTCGCTTGTGTCTCCTTATGTTAATGTTCTTTATCCGGTGATTTGTCAAAAATATGAGGAAAGCCGTTTTGCCTTTTATCAATATCTTCATAAATTATATAAATATATTTTTATAACGGATATATGTCTGATATCGATTTTATGGATATGCGCTGGCTTGGCATCCTGGATTATTCAGGGATACGTTGACGAAAGACTGGTTTTATTGATCCGAGGAATGTCATTTGTTACAGTAGGGACTATCATTAATGTTTTGCTACATCCTTTTTTATTGGCAGCCGGTAAATTTAAAGAGATTCAACGAATTTATATGTGCATATCTGTTGTTTTTCTGGGGATTTCTATTCCCTTCTTACATTTTATTTCATACTGGGGGATGGTTATTTCCATGATTGTAGTAGAATATAGCATCAGCTGTTATTATATATATCAATTGCATAAAGGGTATAAAGCTATTTGGGATAAGGAGTGAGTGGATATGATATTCAGAGAAATGAAGGCGGAGGAGTTGGCGTGGAATCCTTTTCTGCAGATCGGGAAAGGATGGTTCCTGGTGACGGCCGGGACAAAGGAAAAATGCAACGGGATGACGGTGAGCTGGGGCGGCCTCGGCGTATGGTGGGGCAAAAATGCAGCGACGGTGTATATCCGCAAGAACCGTTTCACGAAGACGCTCATCGATGCGGGCGAGCGGTTCACGATCTCGGCGATGCCGGAATCGTGCCGGAAGGCGCTTGGCTACATGGGCTCTCATTCCGGATGGGACGGAGACAAGTGGCAGGCAGCGGGCCTGACGCCGATGGAGGTGGAAGGCACGGCGGCGCCGGAGGAAGCGGGCGTGATCCTTGTGTGCCGGAAGCTGCTGGCGGCGGAGCTGCCGGAGGCGTCGTTCATCGAGCCGGGCATGAAGGAACGGTGGTATGGCGGCAAGGATGAAGGCAATTATCACACCATGTATATTGCAGAGATCGAGAAGGTGCTGGTGAAGGCCTGAGCGGTTTTCCCGTAAAAAAGAGCAGGCGGCGGCCTGCTCTTTTCGTGTATTGAAAAAGAACCGGTGTATAAGACATCGATTTTTTTGATTTGCCTGTTTATTCTGTGAGTTCCGCTGTGACGTGCGTTGTGCCGCGGCCTGTGGCCTGAGCGAGGCCGGAAGGATCTTCGATGCGGCCGAGGGGCGTGTAGCGGAAGGTGGTGGAGAAGTCCCGGTAGAAGAGGACGATGCAGTCCGTGCCGTAGAGCATGAGGTCGTCGGCATGGATGCGGGCAGGGCGCTTCGGCGCGGCAGGAAAGCCCTCGGACAGATAGACGTATTTTTCGTTGCCGTTCAGCTCTTTCATCGTCCACGAGGCGGGGAGCCTGGAGAGGAGAGTCCGGGCGGCGTCATTGTCGGCGGACACGGCGGTGAAGGCCGTGCCGTTCACAGTGAGGCGGATGCGCATGGCTCAGAGATCGCGGCCCATGGCAAAGGCCTGCGCGAGGGCGGAATGGCCCTCAGCCGTGCCGGGAGCGGTGCATCCGCCGGCGAAGGCGGTCCCCGCCAGACGCGCCTTTTCAAAGCAGTCCACCCAGCCCTGGATGGCTTTCTGCGGTCCTTCCAGCGCTTCCGGTGCATCGTCGGCGGCGGAGGCGAGGAAATAGATGTCGCGGAAGTTGTATTCCGAGGAAAAGAGGGGATTCATCCGGTCGAGGAGGGTCTTCAGCTGGCCGGCGATGCTGTAGTAGTAAACGGGGGAGGCGAATACGATGACGTCGGCGGCCTTCACTTTTTCGGCGATGGCCCGGGCGTCGTCGGCGATGACGCAGCGGCCCGTTTTCTGGCAGGAGAGACAGCCCGTGCAGAAGGCGATGCGTTTGCCCTTCAGGGAGATCTCCTCCACGGTGTGGCTCGCTTCACGCGCCCCGGCGGCAAAGGCAGCGGCGAGGCGTTCGGAATTGCTGCGCTGGCGGAGGCTGGCAGAGAGAATGAGTACGTTTTTCATGGATTCCTCCTTGGGATTCAGGAACGGGCAGGCGCGCTGTGGAGCGTGCCGCCGGTGATGACG
>ERZ779673.582-NODE-582-length-15666-cov-1.782909_pt1 | contig 15666 bp, 17 predicted proteins | sample MGYA00511956_ERZ779673 | MGnify/ENA primary metagenome ERZ779673 (study PRJEB29588, sample SAMEA2152065) | human gut metagenome | biome: human gut; feature: human-associated habitat; material: faeces | place: Denmark | collected 2008/2010 ... | reverse complement strand
TGTGTAATTACAATAGTTCCTGTATTATATTTTCTTGCTCTTCTTTGAATTTGAGATAAGAACTCTGCACCAAGTTCATTGTGATTAGATAAAAGTACGTGAGCTTCATCAACCATCATTACAGTATTTATATCTTTATCAAGACAAAGTCCCCATGCATATTTTAATATGTTAAAGAATAGAGCATTTTTAATATTTTCATCACTATTCATAATTTCCTTTATATTAAATACAATAAAGTCACTATTAATTTGAAGTGTTGTATGACCTGTAAAATAATATCTTAATTCCTTAATTAAAGGTCTTATTTTAAGTTCAAGTCTTTCCATTACATCTCTTTCTCTTGTTGCATCTGTCATTGATAAAAGCCTTCCTTTTATAGTGGCATAAACATCGTCAAATGTAGGAAAATCTGCACTTGTAAGTTTAGTAAAATCAGTTTCATAATCTATCTTATATCTTTTATAAGTGTCCTGAACTATTTCACTAAATAATGTTAATACATCCTCTTCGATTGAAGGGTTATAATATTTCATAAAGGCTTTTAGTTGTTGTAGAGTTCTTGTAAGAACTGTATAGCCAAGTCCCTGTTCTATTTCGGTTTCATCAACATCCACAACAATTTCAAGTGGATTTATCATACCAAAATCTCCACCTTTACCAAGGTCTAGGAAATCACCTTTCATCATATTAACCATTTCACCAAGTTCACCCTCTGGGTCAATACATACACATTTTAAACCATTTCTTAAATGAGTTCTAAGAAGTAGTTTAGCTGCGGTACTTTTTCCTGAACCAGATGTACCAAGGATTATAATATTTGCATTATTACGATTATTTTCTTTTTTTATTTGAAATAAAAATTGATTATATAAAATTACACCACCGGACCTATCCATTCCAAGAAGTGTTCCAGTACCAGGATCTTTTACTGAATCAAATACAAAAGGATACATTCCCGCTATTGTAACTGAAGGAAGAGGTATACCAATTCTTTTTTCAATATCTTGTTCTGGGAATATTGGTATCATACTTTTTAAAGCTTTTTCTTGTTCAAACATTAAAGATACTGCTCTCATACCAAGTGCATCAATATAATTTCTAACTTGAATTTTAGTAAGTTCTAAGGCATCTTTAGAATCTGCAGAAACCATTAAATGCATTTGAAAATCAAATATTCTTGCTTGTGATGAAGCAAGCATAGAAATAAATTGTTCCAAAGATTCATAATCTTGTCTAATTCTTTCTTGAGTTGTTTGATCTTTCTCTTGCTGATATCTAATTTTTAAATCCGCTATTTCTTTATTTAACATCTTTTTTAAAATTTCAAATGAAATAGGAATATGTTTTATAGCAAGTCTAACTCCAGGAATATTTGTAATATCAGATAAATAACCTGGGAATATACTTCTTGGATAACCGACAACTGTCATAATTGTATAATATTTATCTCCAAGCATAAATTCTGTAGCTGGTCTAAAATTAATACCTTTAGGTGCCACCTCACTTTTAAGTTTACTCATATTACATCACCGCCCTAAAATTAGTAGATATACCATCATTTAAATAATTATCAAGAAGCATTCTTAAATCAGCATTACTAGTTTGTGTAGAATTAAGTCCCGCATTACTAAGACCACTTATTAAAGTATGTAATTTTTTTTGAACTAATTCCATCTTCTTTTCTTTAAATAAAAATGTATATTCTGTATCAACTACATTATAATCTCTACTCATAAATAGATTTGCTTTATTAATATCTTGCATAATAAGTTTTCTAATAGCACTATTAGGATTTTTATTATATTCAACTTGTAATTCATTAAGGTATAAGCTTATATCAACAGGTCTATCTGAAACTAAAAGCCAAAAATCAAAATCTAAAGTATTATAAAATGTTGATAAATTAAATAATGTAGCATTTTGACTTTGTTCATCTAATATAAATATATTTTTGGGACTAACTTTAACTCCAGTTACATAATAACCGTCCTCAGTTAAAATCATTCCATTATTAATTGACTTAATAGGAAGCCAATCTTCAGCATATTTTACCCCACTTGGAGCACTATTACTGTTCATCTGTGTCATCTTTTACACACCAACCTTTCCAATAGTATTTTCTTGTATTAGTATAAAAATCTAGCATGTTATTAAGTAGTTGCATAACATTATGATAGTTTCTTACCGGCATTACAAGCCCTGCAGCAATAAGAACTGGTATAATTGCAATTATTAACTCACCAGTCGTAGGGTTTTTCAAAATAATTAATAATGCTATGGTAATTGCCGCACCAATTAAACAAAGTATTAAATCCGGCCAAGTAAAGAAGCCAAATATTAATTGTGACTTTTTACTATTGGCAGGAACTAAATATTGATTTCTCACTAGTATTTCCTCCTTTTATATTATTTTTTATTATCTTCTTGTTTCTTTTGTTCTCGTGTTGCAATTTCAACTTTATTGTTATTTTTAGAAATTTTAATATTGTTATTCATGTTGTCAATCATTTCAATATCTTTTATGATAACATTGCCATCATCATCCGTAGTCGTTCTAGAAAGAGTTAAATCCACATCTTGCGAAAAATTTGCACCAATAATACCAGCTTGTTTTAATGGGTCTAAGTCAGCATTATTTGCTATAGAACCTTTATACTTAACGGCATCTACTCTTAGACTTCCAAGTTTTGCTTTTTCTTTATCATCCCTACTGTTCCAATTATTAGTTGAACAAAGTACTCTGTCTTGTACTCCATATCTTGCTTCTTTTAATATATCTAAATACTCTTTTTGTGCTTCGGCTACACCAACACCAGAAACTCTTGCTTGATTTAACTTTTCTTGAGCTTTATGAAGATTTTTTACAACATTTTTATCAACACCAACCACACCACTACCTTCTTTAACGTCACCATCAGCGTTAAATGATACTTTAGCTAATTCTTTTTCAATATAAGAATCAACATCTGAATCAAATGTGTCTCTTGCAGAGGTAATTTCATCCATTGCGGCATTTTCTAGCTTTAATTGAGCAAGATTTTTGTAGCCAGCCCAACCAGCAACTTTTACGCCAGTATCTTCTGCATGACCAATAATATTTTGAACTCTATCATCAAGCCACCCTTTTCCACGAGAATGTGCAGCAGTATAATTATCCCTTTTCATTCTATTCTCGACAGTCTTATTAGCAGCTTGCGATGCAGCATTTTTCATATCTTTTCCACTACCAGCATCTTTAGCATACCATAGTCCTTTAGTAAGACCAGAAGCTGCACCTGCAGCAGCACTACCAAATCCTTTTACAGCAGCACTAAACTTTTTCTCTTTTGGAGCCTTCTTAACTTGCTGAAATGCATTAACAGAATTTCTAACAAGACCTGTTGTACCAGCTCCAATAGCAGCACCCGCAGCAAATGCTCCACTTGATTTAAGTTTATCCTTAATACCAAGTTTCATATCACCATCACCAAATCCGAATAAATCAGATAAAAGTTTTGGAGCTTGCCTCATAAACATAACAATGCCTAATATTAATAAACATTTTGCAATTAGATTTAAGAACCAACTTCCTGTATTCTCTAAACCTAAATCAATTCTATCACTACAAATAATGGATATCAAAAAGACACCAAAATTCATAACAATTATTCTAGTAAAAACAGCTATAAAAGTTTTAGTTGTATTAGAAAGCCATTTTTTAAATACATCTTCCATTTTAGGAATAACATTACAAAATATTGCTATAGGAGCTATTATTTCAAAAAATGCTAATTTGCATATTCTAAGTGCCTTATCAAAACAAAATGAAACTATTGCATAAACTAGAAAACCACCAACTATTAAAGCAATTAACCATTGAAAATCTATATCACCTTCGTGAATATTTAAAGCAAATGCTTGATAAAAGCCAAAGTTTCCTGACTGCAAAGCAAATTCATCAACCTGTTTTAATGTACATTCACCCTCTTTGCAACCATAGGATTCACCATCCATGGTAATAGCATATTCAGATTTGTTAGTAACTTCACTTCGAGCTGCTTCCGGATCGGCTGAATTATCCACATTTGGAGTAAAAAAAGGAATAAACGAATTAACAGCCATACTAATACCAGCATTTTCAATTGTCTCAGCACCAGTATCACTAGTTCCTGTGAATAAAGAATTTAAAACATTTGATTCTAAAATAGCATTCTGAAGTCCAAACATAAAAGAAAAAATCGATGGAATTAAGGCTAGTAAAACGATTGCCATTACTAATTTCTGAAGAATCTTTTTACCATCAACACCACTTTTGGAATTCTCTGGATCTACAATTTTAACTAAAATGCCATATGCAAGTGCAAAGAGCATTACAATACTTAATATTTCATACATATTTTTAGTTATAATATTAAAATCATCGTTATTAAAAATTTGTGCTTTTGCTAAAACCAAAAAAATCCTGTAAGCACTATTTACAAGTTTAAAAATGCCACCTACAAGGCTAATAATTATTTTCCAAAATGCTTCAGCGACATCATCTATAATATCTAATATCATAATTACTCCTATTCCAATACTATAAAAATAGTATAATATATTTTTTTATTTTTTACAATAATTATGGATTAATAGTTGTTGTACTATTATCATTTTTCTTACCATTATTTTTTTTATTGCCTGAGTTATTTTTTTTGTTTGAAGAAACTCCAGGACATCTACTATAATCCAAAATACATTCGCTACATTTAGTAAAATCGCTTTTTACATCTTCAGCACCATCAATTAAGTCAATAAAAGCAATTAATATTGTAGGAAGTAAGAATACTAATAAACCTACAATCAATTTAATAACTAAAGATGTTATTTCTTTAGAAAAATCGCGTTCATCTGAAGCAACTGCCTTTGTAAGTGATATAACACCGGTAACAATTAAAATAATTGGAACAAGTATTTTTGCAATATTAAATAATATAGCAATAAATTTTAAAACCTTAACAACATTTTCATTGGTACAAGAAAATGCCTCTAAAGGATCACCATCTAATACAAATGTTTTAAATAACATACAAATCACCATTTAAATTATATAATAAAGTTAATACTTTTACAATAAAATGAAGTTTATTTCTTTATTATTCTATATTTTTTTGATAAAATAGATTTATAAAAGGTTGGTGTATTATGAAAAAATTAATTAAATATATTTGTTTAGTTATGACGTTAACATTCTTTTTTATTACAAATGTTTATGCTTATGGGTGTAAAAGTGGCGATATTGAGGTAAGAACTAGTTCATCTGGTGCTGTTTCTTCAAGAACATTTACATTAACTGATAAACAAAACCGTACCTGTACAGTTACATTAAAATCAGCCTCTGGTGGTCGACAGATAAGATATTATATAGAAGTTGATGGTGAAGATCAGTCAAATAGAAAAAATTACTCTTGTAAAGATACAAATGTTAAATTCAGTTTAGATGGTGATATTTCAAAAGGATTTAATTTAGAGAATATCCAATGTTCCTATTCTTCAACTAATAATAAATTTAGCATTTCTGGTATTTCTGGCAATGGTTCATATGGTTCGGCCAAAAGTTGTACTGGAGATGATTATTTATTTACAAAAGATGGTAAAACATGCAAAGTTGTTATTAATATTAATGAGTATAAACAGGTTACACTAAAATATGGCGATAAAGATGATTGGAAAAATGCTACATCAAAATCCAATCCAGAAGTAAGTGAATTTGATTGCGTTGTTGGCAATTCAACAATTCATATAAAATCTGATACAAAAATAGCAAATGGTTATTTAACAAAATGTCCAAAATTATCCGCTGATGTTGATTCAGACCTTGACAATTCCGATGGAGACCACACAGAAAGAAACGACACAAATACCACTATTAATCCAGACGAGGATTATGATCACGGTATTGGAGATCTTATCAGTAAATGGTTTGGCGGTGGTAATAATGGCAATATGACTGCTGGAGAAATGAATTGTAACAATGTAATTAAAGGAACTTTAGGTCAGTATCTAACTAAAATATTTAGTATAATGAAATACTTAGGAATTGTATTATGTGTTGGAATGACAATATATGAATTTGTTAAAGCATTATTAGATAGTGATAAAGAAGTTATGAATAAACTTGTTAAAAAGGCATTTACAAGATTAATTTTAGTCGCAGTACTATTCTTCTTACCTCTATTTGTTAATCTATTAGTAAGTATATTCGTAGACAATCCATGTCCAATTAATTTTTAATAAAAAAATCACGATTATTTCGTGGTTTTTATTTTGTCTTATTACTTTTCTTTTTGTTAGGTACTAATTTTACTTTAACACCTTTATATCTAGCAAATTCATATTTTACGCCTTCGGGTAAATTTTTCTTTAACTTTTTCATCAATCTCACTCCTTGCAAGCAAGATTATAGCATAAAATGTGTCTTTGTTACAAGTATTTATTTTCTATTATTAAAATTATTTGCACTTATAGCCTTAAAAATATTCCTTTTTTCCTTATTAATTTGATTATTTTGAGATATTTCATTAACTTTTTTACGATTAATTTCAAAATTTATCTCATTTATTTGTGATTTAACTTTTTGTATTTGACCAATATCTCCATTATTTGAATATAATGAATTAAGTTGTCCTTGCATCTTATATTTTTTTTCTTTTAAATAATCTATTCTATCCATTTTATTTAAACCTCACTCCTAAACTACCCACTATAAACTGACTTTGTAATGGGTCTATTACAGCGCCATATATTGAATAATTATCAAATACTATTTCACTAATATCATTATTTGAAAAATCTATATTATATAGTTTTGTTTGTAAAAATTCTGCTTTATTAAAATTATTATTATCAAGTTCTATATTTTTAAATTTAGTTTCTGTAAAATAACTTTCTGACATATTTGAATTAGTTATTTTTATTTTATTCATACTAGTTCCAGAAAAATTAACATATTTTAATGTAGAATTATCTATTAAAATATCCTTTAATGATACATTAATAAATGAACTTCCTAATAATTTGCAACTATTAAACTCACATCTTTCAATTAATTTTTCATCAAAATTTTTATTTGATAAATCACAAGATTCAAAAATGCAGTCTAAAAAATTTACATTAATTAATTCAATAAGTGAAAAATCTATGTTCTTAAATATACAACTATCAAAATCAATATCTTCGATTATAACTTTATTTTCTGGATTTTTTGTAAACGATGCATTTTTATAAACATTATCCATGAAAATAAATTCCTCAGTAAATTTAATTTTAGGTTTTATTATATTCATTAAATCAGTTCCTCAATAACATTTTAACATATTTATACATATAAAAAAAGCATAACTAAATATGCTTCTTTATACTATTTTTGTTTTGCATCAATAGTAATAGTCTTACTACAATATTTTGTAGCATTATCTAATTCATAACCACTTGGACAAGTAAAAATCTTATTAATTTTTATGTCACACATACCACTAGAATTTAATGGTTCACCTTTAGAACATCCTAATACTGCTGGAGTTTTTGCAGCATAACATCCATGATCATAGTAAAGTCTTCCTGAAGAAACATCACAAGAATCTTTATCTGTCGTATACATTAGTTTATGATAACACATGTTATTATCCTCATCTAATATTGCATCGCTACCTTTATAACTAGCATAATCATCACAATAATAATAAGGATCTACTTCATCGTAACAATACTCACTATTCCATGCCCCACCTTTATATCCAATAGGACATTTACCATTTGCTTTTACAGTATCAACTTTAATACATTTTTTATCAGATAAAGTAAAATCGCTATCACAATAATAAGTTACAGGTTGAGTTTTATTATCGGTTACATTAGTTGATTTCTTATCTTCCTCTTTAATTTTTTCCCAATTTGCATATAATGTGGTGCTTTCCGCTAATAAAGCTCCATTATAAATTGGTTTACCATTTTTATCAGTCCATCCTTTGAATGTATAACCATTTAAAGTTGGACTTTTAGGTAAAGTAAGTTTTTTCCCTTTATTAAGGGTAATTGATTGTACTTTACTTCCACCCTTTGAATCAAAAGAAATAGTTATTTTTTTAGTATCCTCATTTTCTAAGGTAATATCATATATTGCTTTTAATTTTATATTTTTATTAATTTTTGTTTTAAAATCAAAAGGCTCTTTTGCTAAAATTTCTTCATTTTCTTTCTTTTCAACTACTTCATACCAAGTTGCATTTAAACCATCTGTATTTTCGATATCTTTTTTGTTTATGGCCTTATTATACTTGATTTGAACAATTTTAGTTTTTGTTCCATCATTATAATCTAAAGTGATATCAATCTTTCGATTGAAAAACCATAATAAGAAAATTATAATTACAAGTAATATAGCACCACTTATTACTCCAATTAACAATTTCCTTTTTTTGTTGTTTTTAGACATACGCAATCCTCCTTACGTACATTATACTATAACATTTCAATTTTTAAAACTAAAAAACATCATTTACTTATCATAAAAAGTTTATTAAAATATAATTAGGTGAATAAATTATGATTAAAAATATAAATAATAATAAAATAATTATGATAACTCATATTGCAGATATTGATGGTATGGGTTCATTAATACTTGCTAAAAAACATTACAGTAATATTGATTATATATTATGTGAAATAAATGAATTAATAGAGGTTTTTAGTTCAATAGATTATTCTAAATATGAAATAATATATGTATGCGATCTTGCACTATCTAAAACAATATTAAATTATTTAAACAAGCATCCAGAAATTACTAATAAGATAAAGCATTTCGATCATCACGAAATAATAGAAAATTCTCCATATTATGTAAATAGTATAATTTATTTAAATGGTAAACCTACTTGCGGTACACAGTTGTTTTATAATTATTTACTAACTTTAGATACTAAATTTAATAATAAGTTTTATAAAACTTTTGTAGAGGCTATTAGGGAACAAGACAATTTTGATTTTGGTGATGAAGAATATAATGCTAAATTACTTGCATTTACGCATGCTTTAATTGGCCCTGAAGAATATATAAACCTAATATGTAATTTAAATGATAATGATGATTTTAAACTGTCTAAAATATATGAAGACTTATATAAATCAGATTTAAAAAAACAAAAAGAATATATTGAATTTATAAATAAAAATTTATGTATTACTGATTATAATGGTTATAAAGTTGGTGTAACAATTTGTGAGCAATATAGATCTATAGTGGGAAATAGCATTTGTAAATTAAGACCAGAAATAGATTTTATGCTAATAATAAACTTTAGCCGTAACAGAGTTTTCTTAAGAAGTGTTAAAGAAAGTATTGATTTAAATGTAATTGGTAAAGAGTTTCACCCGGATGGCGGAGGACATAAATTATCTGCGGGATTTTTAATAGATTCCAAATCAATATTAAAATTAAAACCATTTATAGATTTATATATAAATAATTTAACTTTAAAAAAATAAATTATTTTGAAAGGAGGTATAATGAAAAAATATAAAATAATTATTATTATACTATGTTTTATAATAATTTTAATATGCATTGATTTTATTGCCCTATCATTTAATGGTAGTCCCATAATTAAAGTTAGAAAATACTATAATGGTGGATATACTATTTATATAGATAAAGGATTATTTACAAACACTTATAAATGCTATGATGGCAAAACTAAAACTGTTGTGAAAAAAGTTAAATATACATGTCCTAAAAAAGAAATTAAAGAAGAAATAAAAGAAACTATAATAGTAACATTTGATACTAAAGGTGGAAGTAAAATTGATAATATTATTATAAATAAAAATAGTAAATTAACTCTTCCAAAAGAACCGACCCTTGAGGGATACACTTTTAAAGGTTGGGTTGATAAAAATAATACTCCTTTTTATAATAATTCAATAATAAAGGAAAACACTACACTTTATGCTACTTGGGAAAAAATTAATGATGAAATAATTGATACTGAAAATAATAATAACTCTAGTATTAATACTAATAATAACATTATAAATGATAAAATCAATACTAATAAACCTAGTAATAATGGTAAAATAAACACTAATAATAATAAAACAATAATTGTACCCGAAGAAAATAAACCTGTTATAGAAAAAACTTTGACTGAAAAAAATGATGACTTAAGAAATCAAATACAAAATAAATATTCTATTAAAATAGCATATAAAGATGAACTAGAAAATTATACTATTAATGGATATGGCTCAGAAAAATTAAACGATGATAATATTATAAATGAGTATCTTAATGAAATAGATAAAGCATTAAAAAAATATCCAAATAATTTTTTTAAAGAAATGAAAGATTATGGAATGCCATTAACTATTTATTTAGTAAAAAGCATAAGTGGTAATGTATCTGGTCTTACTGATGCAAAAGATAGTAGTAACATTAGAATTATGATAGAACCCGCACTTTTATTTGAAAATACTTTGCATCATGAAATAATGCATTATATAGATATTTATATAAAGATTAAAGGTTATCCAATTGATATAAATAATACAATGAAAGAGGTTAATCCAATAGATTTTACATATGGAGATACAAGTAATAATTATGTTTATTATTATAATAATTTAAATAATGCTTATTTTATATCTGCATATAGCAAAGCAAATTATTTAGAGGATAGAGCTGTAATTTTTTCTGACTTAATGTCTAGAAGTATCACAAAAGATTATTATAATGATGGTACACCTATAAATAAAAAAGCTAAACTAATTAGTTCACAAATTAAAGAATATTTTAATATATTATCAAGTGAAGAAAGATATTACTGGGATAGATTCTTATAACCAATTTTTATATATAAAAAAAAATTTAACTAGGATTTATAGTTAAATCTATTTTTTTAATTGGCACGGAAACTGAACGAGTTTCCAAATTTTAATTACCAATTATTTTTATTCCTTTTTAGGAATATTTTAAATATTATTTATACTTTTTTAACTAACATTATTGTAAGTTATAGTGCATTGTTTTAATAGATTAGTATATTCTAATAAAACTAAACCATATACCTTTTTCTTTTCTACACAACTTTTAGGATTAACTTTGATAATCTTAAATAATAGGGGATTAGTATAGTAATCTTCAATGTCATAAAAATCATAAGCAGCAAATTTATATTTTGTTCTAAGTAATTCAATGTAATCTAATGCTTCTTTATCATGTTTTACTTCTGTTATACTTGCTTTTAAAACACCACTACCTATAATTTTATCTATCATATTTTTTTCTTCTAAATCTAATAATTCTTTTACTTTATTTGATTTTAATTTTAAATTAACTAAATCAACTTTAATTATTTTTTTCTTACTATCTATTTTTTCTTTAAAAACCTTTATTTTCGGGAGTTTCAAATAAAAAGAGCATTGACCTCCCTTTTTTGGTAGTATCAATGTAATTTCCAATAAAATTACATTTTGCTTCATAAGATGTAATTTTCCATAATTCATTTAATTCATTACTATCTAATAAAGTCATTTTATCCTTTATAATTTTTTCATCAATAGCAAATCTAATTTTATGGTCTAACTTACAACTATTATATTTTTCAGCAGTTCTGCTATCAGTAATACAGCAATTGCTATTGATTATATTACTAAGTTCTAATAAATTATTTAATTCAGTTAATAAAGCATTTTCAATAAGGCTTTCTCTAACATATATTCCACAATCTTTACATTTATAGTAAAGGTAGTCATTTTTCATTTTGTTTTTAACCCCATTACAAGCCATTATTCTACCACAATGAGGACATACTAATTTTTGAATAAATAGATAGTTTTTAGACCTATAATAATTTCTACCATTTCTTGCTATCATTTCTTGGCAGTCATTATATAATTCTTTACTAATTATTTTAGGAACAATATCAACTATTTCTATGGTATCTTTATTTTCTAAACATTTCCTATATTCATATGTTCCCATATAACATTTATTATTTAAAATACAAGAAATAGAGCTATCATTCCATTTCCTATATGTTATTTTTTTCTCCCCAGTTTCTTTGTCTTCCTTAATACTTGAAATTACATTTGGATATTTTTCTTTTAACAGTTTAGATATTTGAAAATAAGTTTTACCACTTGCACATAAATCAAATATTTCTTTAACTATTTTTGCCTCATCTTTATCTATTTCCCATTCCTTTAATTTATGTTTTCCACTTACATCTAATTTATGTTTATAACCAAGTGGTGGTTTTCCTCCAAAATGTCCTTTATTAACAGCACTTTCAACACCTACTAAAGTTCTTTCTTGGATCAACTCTCTTTCAAACTGAGCAAATATACCAAGAATTCTTGCAAACATCATACCTGCTGCCCCAGTAGTATCTATATTCTCGCATAGAAATTCAATACCGCAATTATATTTTTTTAATTCCTTAAAAAAATCTTCAAAATCTATAATACTACGACTTATTCTATCCATTTTAAAAGCCATGATTAAATTAAATTTACCTTTTTTCATATCTTTTAACATTTGCTGATAGGCAGGTCTGTTTTCAGCAGACTTGCCACTTATACCAGCATCTGTATATACCTTATAAACTTCATAATCATTTGATATACATCTTGCTTTTAATCTTTTTTCTTGTTCCTCTAAACTATGCCCTTCACGGGCTTGGTCAGTTGTACTAACTCTAGTATATATTGCTACCATTTTTTTATCATTTTTCATTCTTTAGCACCTCATTCTTTTTCATTTCTTCAAATATGTCTGATAATTTTCTTTGCTTCAAAGAAGTTTTTTCTTTTTTTGCTTGTTCTTCTTTACTTGACTTGATTTTTCCAAACCCTCTTATTTTCTTAAAAAATACATAGGCATCTGTTTTTGTTCCTAAATAATTACCACTTTTATCAAACACTGGTTCTGAGTCAAATCTTGTTCTTTCATCTTCTAACAATTCTACCCAATTATATGGCTTATCACATTTTGGATTTTTAACTTCAACATTATCAAATAAAGGATAACATTTTGCTATTTTTTTCTTCTTTGGCGATTTATGTTTTTCAATTTCTGCCTCATCATCTCTCGGTAGTAAAAATAGTCTTTTATCTATTGGCTTGTAAATATATGAGCATTCTAATTGTAATTCATAATAGTATTCATTTAATTTATATACCAATTTATATAGTTCATCATTTTTTGGTAAAGTCTCAAAACTATAAGAAAGTACAATATTAAATTCCTTTGTATCAATATCTTTAATCATTTGATAAAACATAGGTTTATTAACATTATCAACTTCTATGTACTCCTTTACTATATCTATTCCAAGATGTTTGCAATATTTTTTTAATCTTTTTTGTTGTTCTTCTATTGTTATTAAGCAATCTTCTGATTTACTACAATATATAGCAACATCATTTTTTCTAAATACATTCATAATTTCCTCCTTTCGCTTTCCTAATGATATTCTTTCTTTTTTGTGCAATATTGTATTTCATAAATCTCCTCCCATCTAACTTTTATGGCAATGAAAAAAACGCCATAAAGCATATACATTTACACATTTATTTGCGTTTTTTTGCTTTTTTGGCGTTTTTGTTTTTACTTTATTTGCGTTTTTGCTTAAATCGTTTTAAATAATAAAACTCCTTGTATATATTTATAACAAATAATTTAGTAAATGTAAATACTTTTAAAAAAATTTCTTTAAAACTTTAACATATTGTAAAAAGTATTAGGTTTAAGTCCTAATAATTCCATTGCTTCTTTAGTTTTTATTTCATTATTTTTCCATTTTAAAACCACATCATCAAAATTGAGTGGTTTTTCTATTTTGGGTCTACCAAATTTTACACCATTATTTTTAGCAACTGATATACCTTCTTTTTGTCTTTGTTTTATAAATGTTCTTTCTTGCTCTGCAACATATCCTAAGATTTGTAATACTAAATCACTAATAAAGGTACCTAATAAATCTTTATTTTTCCTTGTATCTAATAATGGCATATCAATAACAACTATATCTACTTTAATATTTTTAGTTATATCTTTCCATTCGTTAACAATCATTTCATAATTGCGACCTAATCTATCAATCGACTTTATAACTAATAAATCATTTTCTCTCAGTATATGTTTTAAAGTATTATATTGCTCTCTATTAAAATCTTTACCACTTTGTTTATCAATATAAATATCTCTTTCTTCTATACCATATTCTTTAAATGCTACTAATTGTCTTTCTACATTTTGCTCCTTACTGCTAACCCTAGCATAACCAAATGTTTTACTTTTCATATCAAACTACCTCGCTAAATATCTTTTACATTCTTCATATAATTCACATCTAATATTTTCACTAAAACTATTTAATGTCGTATTTATTCCTTGTTCTTTTAGATTATATATAAAATCTATACAAGCAATAGAATAGGGAAATTGTTCTTTACTTTCTTCAATTCCAACAATTAAGACTTCTTTAAAATCTTCGCAAATATTAGCAAAAACATTCCTTGTAATATCATCTTTCATTTTATGACACCTCCTTACCATAAAATATATAATATATGACTTTTACAAAAGATACGAGCCCTTTCTTTGAAAAAGTGGTATAACTTTATAAATATTTAAAAAGTAAGAATATGACTTTTAACAATATAAAAAAGACCTAAATTTTATTAAAATCTAAGTCTTTATAAACCTACACATTTTTAAATATATAGGATTTTAATATTAAATTGGTGTAGGCCGAGGATTTGCACCTCACTGCGGTCTATACACATACTCGATACGGTAATAAGGACAATAACTAGGTTTACCTACATAATCATCGCAGTTTACTACACCTTCATTATTTGTCATAATTAACCTCTCCTTTATAATAAATGTTATTATTAAAATAAGCATTGAACTTGAAATAGGCATAATTAAGGTCCATATTGCAACTAATGTATCAAGTAATGTAAGCAAATTATAAAATGGAGATAAGGGGATTCGAACCCCCATCTTTAATTTTGGAGATTATTATTCTACCATTAAACTATATCCCCATAAAATTATTATACAACATAAATATATTTTTTTCAATTTTTGGGTGGTAAACCAAAAAAATTATTCTCACTTAACAATGGTAATGAAAGAAAATTTATGCTATTTTTTTTACAACTGAGTGCTCTTACTAAAACAAACATAGGAACTATAAAACCAATTTCGCTTAATCTTAATTGTTTTAAAGAAAAGTTATAAAATACAAGTAAAATTGTAAAAATTAAATACATAAAGCCATATATACAAAAATCATATTGGTTTTCCACACTTTTTATTCTCAACAAATCATATAAGAAGTAAATCAATAATATAAAATATGAAAAATAATATGAAAAGTCAAAACTTTTGCCAGTAAATCTTTTTAAAAAAATCATTACAACCAGATATATTATATTAAATAACCATATATAATTAAATATTTTAAATATCTTACTGTTTTTCTTTTTTTTCCTAACACATTTTTCACTTATATTATCATTGTCATAAATTCTTATGACTTCTGGGAAAATCTCATCTATTTTCTTTTTTAATTCTTTTAATGATAAATTATTGTTTTCTTTTAGCAGTTTATTTAATAAAATTTGATTATT
>ERZ779673.579-NODE-579-length-15866-cov-2.991841_pt1 | contig 15866 bp, 15 predicted proteins | sample MGYA00511956_ERZ779673 | MGnify/ENA primary metagenome ERZ779673 (study PRJEB29588, sample SAMEA2152065) | human gut metagenome | biome: human gut; feature: human-associated habitat; material: faeces | place: Denmark | collected 2008/2010 ... | reverse complement strand
CAAGGTTGCGCTCTACCCCTGAGCTACATCCGCTTGGAACGATTGGAGCCTTACGGCGTCCGTGTGCCAAGAGTATATAAGGTTTTTCTGCCTTGGCAAGATTTTTTTAGAGAAAAATCCTGTTTTGCCGACATGTGTGCGTTGTTGCCGGCGTATGGGGCAGGAGAGGTGAGAATTCTGCCCTGTGGGGTATGCCGCTCCGTTCCTTGTTCATGACGTTTTTGGGGAAAGTGGAGAGGCGTAAAAAACGGGATTGTTCCGAAAAGGCCCGTTTTGCCTGTCTTGAAACAATCCCGTTGAAAGGGGGGGCAGGGTTCAGTAGCTTCTGGCCCAGAGAACACGGCGTTTCGTCATGCGTCCGGTGAGGATGCAGGGTGCCGGCTCGCCGCGGCCCAACTCGCCGAGCGGGATGCAGCGGATGGAAATGCGCAGCCGTTTAGCCAGTTCTTCTTCTTCTTCCGGAGACCCGTCCCACGGCACCTGGAGCCAGTCTGCATCTCCCTCTCCGGAGAAGTTTTCTTCCAATTCCCGCAGAGTGGAGGCGGGGCGGATATGGGAGTCCCGGAAGGCAATGGCCCGCTGAAGCAGGGTGTCCTGAATGCTTTGGAGAATATCCGCAGCGGTATCGAGCAGTTCCGTTTCCGGGACGAAGGATTTTTCATTGGCGGACCGGTCGCGCCGCTGAAGGCAGACGGAGCCTTTTTCCAGGTCCCGGGGGCCTATTTCCAGACGCACGGGCACGCCTTTTTTCACCCATTCCCATTTCTTGGCACCGCCGCCCAGGTCGCGCCTGTCCACCAGCACGCGCAGCGGCTGGCCGTGGAAGGTTTTGGCGCGGAGGGTGCGCGCCAGTTCCTCGCAGTGGTCCAGAACGGCCTGGCGGCTTTCTTCCTTGGGCGTGACGGGAATGATGACGATTTGCTGGGGAGCGACGCGGGGCGGGCAGACGAGTCCGTCGTCGTCGGAGTGCATCATGATGAGAGCTCCGATCATGCGGGTGGAAACGCCCCAGGAGCTTGTCCATGCGAATTGCTGGGTGTTGTCCCTTCCGGCGAAGCAGATGTTCTGGGATTTGGAGAAGTTCTGCCCCAGGAAGTGGGAGGTCCCTGCCTGGATGGCCTTGCGGTCCTGCACCATGGCTTCCACCGTGTAGGTTTGTTCCGCGCCGGGGAAGCGTTCCGCCTCCGTCTTTTCCCCTGGAATGGTGGGGATGGCGAGCACGTCCCGCTGGAATTCTTCATAAACCTTGTGCATGGTGAGGGTTTCCTCAATGGCTTCCTCGCGGGTTTCATGGGCCGTATGCCCTTCCTGCCACAGGAATTCCGCCGTGCGCAGGAAGATTCGGGGCCTCATTTCCCAGCGCATCACGTTGCACCACTGGTTGACTTTGAGGGGCAGGTCCCGGTAACTGGAGGTCCAGCGGGCGAAAGCCGCGCCGATGACGGTTTCCGAGGTGGGCCGGATGACGAAGGGTTCCGTAAGCTCCCCGGTGGGAATCATGCGTGTCTTGCCGGTGGCTTCATCCTTTTGTGCTTCCAGCCTGTGGTGGGTGACTACGGCGCATTCCGTGGCGAAGCCTTCGGCATGCTCCGCTTCCTTTTCCAGATAGGAGATAGGAATCAGAAGGGGGAAATAGGCGTTCGTATGGCCGGTGTCCTTGAAGCGCTGGTCCAGGTCCTTTTGAATGAGTTCCCAAATGGCGTAGCCCCATGGCTTGATGACCATGCAGCCGCGGACCTCGGAATTTTCCGCCATGTCGGCGGCCTTGATGACTTGCTGGTACCACTCGGGGAAATCCTGGGCGCGGGTAGGGGTGATTGCGGTTTGCTGAGACATATTGGATGGTTTGTTGAATAGAACGGGCGGGGCCCGCAAAGGAAACTCGGAATAATATTAAAAGGGGGCGTTTTTGTATTCCCGGTAATTGCTGTAGGCGAAGAGGGCCATGAAGATGGGGATAAAGTAGCCGTGGAAAAGCTGGAAACTGAGCAGTCCGATGAGGATGGCCGTGATGAAGCCGGTCATGAATACTTTCCTGGGGGAGCGGATGGACTGGGCGATCAGCTGGCCGCCGTCCAGGGGGTAGATGGGCAGCAGATTCAGGATAGTCCACCATTCTCCAATCATGATGAGGCAGGAGAGAATGTACAGCTTGGGGGAGATGAGCGCTGCTGTGAAGGGGCTGATAGCCAGGTCCCAGAAGTTCAGGTTGTAAGAAGTCATGACTGGAGCGACGATGTTCCAGGTGAGCCACAGGCTGATGATGCCCAGCAGCAGGGTCATCATGGGGCCTGCCAGAATCATGAGGGCCCGCCCTCCGCGCGTCAGTTGCATGCCATGGCTGCTTGTCAGGCCGCCGAAGAGTTCCAGAACAATCGTCTGCTGGCCGCCGCCCAGCTTGCGGCCCACCAGCGCGTGCCCCATTTCATGGGACAGGATGGCGACGAAGCCGGCAATGACGAACAGGGCCGGATAAATGAGATCTTCCACACTGCTGATGCTGAGGGCGCCGCCGAAAATGGCCAGCACCACCCAGAAGCTGGGGCGGATGTAAACAGGTATCCCGAACAGGGTGAAATGAACCATGCGCGAGAGGGTAAGGGCAGATTCCCGTTTTGCCAAGCCCGGAGAATGTGCATGCACCGTTTTGGCGTTGGAGCGGCGCAGCGAATTGTGTTAAAAGTCTTTCATGAGGCTGTTTTCCATCATCCTGTGCTGTGCCGTGCAGGCCGTCCTGGGGTATGACGGGCCGCCGCCCCTGACGGAGGTGGACGGCCGTTCCCCCATCCGCATGGGCGGGGAGATGCTTGGCGGCTACCGTTCATACTATGTCCACCGGGGGGAAAAGATGGGGGCTGATTCCACGGAGGGCCAGATTTCCGGCGGAGCCTCCCTGTCTGATTCCTGGGCGGTGAGCGGGGAACTTTTCGCCATCCGCAACTGGCAGGGCCGCCATTTCAGTCAGGCCACTTTACACGGGGAAGTCCAGTATTATCTGGCGGACGAATGTACGGCCGGGCTTTTTGTCAACGGGCAGTGGTACGATTCCTGTCCCCTGAAGAACGGGACGGAGCCGGGCCTGTCCCTTAAATGGAATCCCACCCCTTCCTGGTCTTTCCGCGGTTCCTTCCTGTATGATTCCGGACAGGAGGGTGTATATTCCCAGTGGGGCGTTACCTGGCAGCCCCTGCTGTGCGAATCCGTCGCCATGGTGAATACGGTTTCCCTGGGTTTTGCCCATGATTATCTGGGGAGGAACGGCTTGAAAGAGCTGATGGTGCGCACGGGGGTGCTGTGGGCCGTTTCCGGCGGTCTGCGGGTGGAGCCTTTCCTGGGGTGGTATTGCGGCTACGGGCGGGACGATTTCAAAAAAGTAGTGCTGGGGCTTTGGTGCTCTTACGTTTTTTAACGGGCGGATTTCTCCGGTTTTCCGGCATTTTCCTGTTGCCAAACGGGGAGGCTTGGTCATAATGGCCTGCGTATGATGAAGCCTACACTTCTTGTTTTAGCAGCTGGCATGGGCAGCCGTTACGGCGGTCTCAAGCAACTTGACCCGATGGGCCCCAACGGGGAAGTAGTTCTTGACTACTCTGTTTATGATGCCATCCGGGCCGGTTTCGGAAAAGTGGTATTCATTATCCGCCGTGACTTTGAAGATATTTTCAAGGAAAAGGTCGGCAGCCGTTTTGCCGGCAAGATTGAGGTGGATTACGCTTTCCAGTCCCTGGACGACCTGCCGGAAGGCTTCTCCGTGCCGGAAGGCCGGGAAAAGCCCTGGGGCACCGCCCACGCCCTGCGTGCCGCCCGCCACGTGGTGAAGGAACCCTTTGCCGTAGTGAATGCGGATGACTTTTACGGTGCGGACGCTTTTGTGCAGGCCGCCAAGTTCCTGACCTCCACTACGGATGAACCCGGCAAGGCCCATTACGGCATGATCGGCTATCCGCTGAAGAACACCCTCTCCGACAACGGGGACGTGAACCGCGGCATTTGCTCCATCAAGGGCGGCCTTCTGGATGGCGTGGAGGAATTCGTGAAAATCCAGGCTGACGAAGACGGCGTAGTGCGCGGCAACAACCTGAAGGGCGAACGCCTGCCGGTGGATCCTGCAGAACTGGTTTCCATGAATTTCTGGCTGTTCTCCCCCTCCTTCATCGAACTGACGGAGGATCATTTCATTGACTTCCTGAAAGAACACGGCCAGGAACCCAAGAGCGAATGCTTTATTCCCACCGTGGTGGACGCCCTGATTCATGCGGACCGGGCGGATTGCGCCGTTCTTCCCACTTCTTCCTCCTGGTTCGGCATGACCTATCCGGGGGACAAGCCCATGGTTGTGGAAGGCATCAACAAACTTATCCAGCAGGGCGTATACCCTGAAAAGCTCAACTAAGCCTTTTTCCCTATGCACGATCTCAAGGCTGTATCAACCCTGTTCGATCTCCGCGGCGATTTTGTCCACGGTTATTCCTACGGCAGCGGCCACATCAATGACACCTACTGCATCTGGGTGGATCAGGCGGGACAGCGCATCCGCTACATCCTCCAGCGCGTGAACCATAACGTGTTCAAGCAGCCCATCCCTCTGATGGAGAACGTAAAGCGCGTGACGGACCACGCCCTGAAGCGCCTGAAGGAGGAACAGTGCCCGGAAGCTTACCGCCGCACTCTCACGCTGGTTCCCTCCGTGGACGGCAAGCCGTACGCCCTGGATTCGGACGGCAACTGCTGGCGCGTGTACCCGTTCATTGAACGCGCACGCACGTATGACCAGATTGAAACTACCAAGCAGTGCCAGGAAGCGGCGCGCGCCTTCGGCGAATTCCAGAAGCTCACGGCAGACCTACCCGGAGAGCCCCTGTTTGAGACCATTCCCAATTTCCACAATACCACTTCCCGCCTGGCGGCTCTGAAAGAGGCCCATCCAGTCCGACCCCCTGGGGCGCGTGAAGGAAGTGCAGAAGGAAATAGACTGGTACCTTTCCCGTGAGTCGGACTGCCATCTGGTGGTGGATTACCTGAAATCCGGGGAATTGCCCCTGCGCTGTACGCACAATGATACCAAGCTGAACAATGTGATGCTGGACGATGTAACCGGAGAAGGCATTTGCGTGATTGACCTGGATACCACGATGCCCGGTTCCGCCATTTACGACTTCGGCGACATGATCCGGACGGCCACGTCTCCCGCCGCGGAAGATGAAAAGGACGTCTCCAAGGTCACGATGCGCATGTTCATGTTTGAAGCTCTGGTTCAGGGTTACCTGAGTTCCGCCAAGAGTTTCCTGACGCCTCTGGAAAAGAGCCTGCTGCCGTTCTCCGGCAAATTGCTCACGATGGAATGCGGCATCCGCTTCCTGACGGACTACCTGTCCGGTGACGTGTATTTTAAAATCCACCGTCCGGAACACAACCTGGACCGCTGCCGCACGCAGATGGCCCTGGTAGAATCCATTGAGGCGCAGATGGATGAAATGAAGGCCATTGTGGACCGCTATTAACCAATATCTACCAACATCGGAAAAACATGAAGATTCTCGTAACCGGCGGCGCCGGATTCATCGGTTCCCACATTGTGGAACACTATCAGGATAAGGCGGAGGAAATCCGTGTGCTGGACAACCTGCGCACGGGCTATCTCAGGAACCTGGAAGGGCTCAGGCACACGTTCATCGAAGGTTCCATCTGCGACCGGGAGCTGGTGCGCCAGGCGGTGCAGGGAGTGGACTATATTTTCCACATGGCCGCGCTCGTCTCCGTGCCGGAATCCATGAGCAAGATCAGCGAATGCATCGACATCAACGTCAACGGTTTGCTGAACGTGCTGGAGGAAGCTTCCGCCGCCGGAGTCAAAAAAATCGTGCTGGCGTCTTCCGCCGCCATTTACGGAGACAATCCCACGGTGCCCAAACTGGAAGCCATGTACCCGGAGCCCAAGAGTCCCTATGCCATTACCAAGCTGGATGGGGAATACTACCTCAACATGTTCCGGGCGGAAGGAAAAATCAATACGGCAGCCGTGCGCTTCTTCAATGTCTTCGGCCCCCGGCAGGACCCCAAGGGCGCCTATGCTGCGGCCGTGCCCATTTTCATTGAAAAAGCTGTCAAAGGAGAAGACATCACCGTGTATGGGGACGGCTCCCAGACGCGCGATTTCATTTATGTGAAAGACATTGTAGGAGCCCTTACCTTTGTGGCGGAACACCCGGAAGTCACCGGAGTGTTCAATGCCGGTTACGGCGGCCAGATCACCATTGAAGAGCTGGCGCAGAACATCATCAAGGCTGCCGAGTCTTCCTCCAAGGTGCTTCATGCCCCGGAACGTCCGGGAGACGTCAAGCATTCCCGCGCCTGTGCGGACAAGCTCCGCAATGCCGGATGGCAGCCCAGGCATACTTTGCCGGAAGGCCTGGCGACGACGCTGGAATACTTCAAGGGCATTCTGGGCAGGTAACCTTCTGTAATTTCCGGTTTTATATTACCCCCGGACTGCCTCCGCTCCTGCAGCGGAGGCAGTCTTTTTTATGGGAAACCGGGGCTGTGTATGACAAATTGAACGGGTGTTGAAATTCGGATGATGCAAAAAGACTTTTTTATCATGGGAAAAGACGAAGAGCAAGTGTCCGAAAAAGGGAAAAATTATTTATAATCAAGAGCGTTTCATGAATTTTCAAAGCCTTTTGGTTTGACAATAAGGTAATGGGCGGAAACCGATATTCCGTATTTGTTAGAGAGGAAAATTTTCTGCGGAAAAAATCCGGGCTGGCATTGAATGTTATTGACGGAAGAAAGGCGTAATAATAGAGACTTCGGGCGATATGTATTTCTTCAGAGATTCTTCTGCCAAGCAATTGCCTGCGTTTAAAGATCCCTGTTTCGAATTGGCCATGGCCCGCCGGAAGGAGGAAGTCCGCTAGGGATGGATACCTTTTGCCATATTCGTCTTCTTTTTGCTTGTGTACCGCTTCTTTGGCCTTGTCATGCCGAGCAATAATGCGGACGGCTCGCAGTCATGGCTCTTTTTGCTGGTGCTGGCGGGCTGGGGGCTCCTGGGTCTCGTCCACATGGTTGTGATTCCCATCTGGATGCTGATCGCCTCCCTTCATTACTGGGAGGTGAACCGCAGGGGATTGGCTGTTGCGGGGCTGCTGTTCAGCATTTTGGCTCCTGTCAGCATGGTTTTCATGCTGTCCTGCTGGTCCATGTTTGGATAAAGGTGCATTTTCCGTCCTGAGGGGGGAACGGTGTCGCTTCCGCCAAACTTTCAGGATTCCGGGGATTGGCCTTTTCTCCGGCCTTTCAACCGGGTAAAGTGTTTCCGATGGATTTGTTCAGTTTACAGGAAGCGGAAGCGAGGGAAGGCTTTGAGCCCGGGGCGGACACTTCCGCCATGCCGCTGGCCGCGCGCATGCGCCCGCGCACCCTGGATGAAGTGGCCGGGCAGAAGCATCTGCTGGCTCCGGGTAAGCTGCTGAGACGGGCAATTGAGACGGACCGGTTTACGTCCCTGATTTTCTACGGGCCTCCCGGGTGCGGAAAAACTACTCTGGCCGCCGTCATCGCCCGGACGACGAATGCCCATTTCATGATGCTCAACGGCGTGGAATCCAATGTAGCGGACATCCGGGAAAAAATAGCCCAGGCGCAGATGAGGATGAGCATGCACGGGCGGAAAACCGTTCTTTTCGTGGATGAGCTGCACCGGTTCAACAAGGCTCAACAGGATGTTCTGCTTCCCCATCTGGAAAAGGGTACGGTCAGGTTTATCGGGGCGACCACGGAAAACCCCTATTTTGCGATTAACTCCCCCCTCCTGTCACGCTCCCAGGTTTTTCCGCTGGAGCCGGTGCCGGAGGAGGAGCTGGCCGCCCTGCTGAAGCGCGCCCTGGCGGATGAGGTGCGCGGGCTGGGCGCATCCCGCGTGGATATGGAGGCGGAAGCCCTGAACCATTTGGCCGCCAAAGCGGACGGAGACGCCAGGAAGGCGCTCACGGCTCTGGAAGTGGCTGTTCTGTCCACTCCTGCGGGGAAAGACGGCGTCATTCATGTGGACATCTCCGTAGCGGAGGAATCCATCCAGCGCAAGGCTATCAGATACGACCGCCTGGGGGATTCCCATTACGATACGATTTCCGCTTTCATCAAATCCATGCGCGGCTCTGACCCGGACGCCGCCCTGTATTGGCTGGGTATGATGCTGGAAGCCGGGGAGGATATCCGCTTTATAGGAAGAAGGCTGGTCATCGCCGCGTCGGAGGATGTAGGGCTGGCGGATTCCAACGCCCTGCGCGTAGCTTTGGACGCGGCGCGCGCGGCGGAAATGGTCGGCATGCCGGAAGCACGCATTCCTCTGGCGCATGCTGCGGTTTACCTGGCGACGGCCCCCAAGAGCAATTCCGCCTACATGGGCATCAATGCCGCCATGGATGACGTGCGCAATGGGAAAACGCTGGCAGTGCCGGAACACCTGCGGACGCCAACGCGCAAGAAGCTGGCTGCCGCCGGAGGCGCGGATGCCGCCAGGCTGGAATACCTTTATTCCCACGACTATCCGGAACATTACGTACCCCAGGCCTACCTCCCGGAAGGCCGCGTGTATTACACCCCCACCGGAAACGGGCTGGAACTGAGGATCCGGGAACGCATGGAATACCGCCGTCAACTGGCGGAGAACGCCTGGGAAGGCGGGAAGAAGGGGTAATTCTCCCTTGAAAACGCGGGAATGGGAAGAAGGTTTCCCTGATTGCTCCTTTGAAGCTGCCGGGAATGTTGTTCGGCCTTGGCCGGCAAGAAGCAGGGAGAGAGGGCTGCTTCCGCTTGGGCGCTGGCTGGAAATTCTTCTCCCATCGGAAAAAAGGCAGGAAATTCCTTGGGAATGTCCTGCCTTCGTGAAGGTTGTGAATGGCGGTTTTGTTAGTTTGCCAGCAGGAATCAGGATTCCTTGGTCACAATGATGTCGCAGTCCGCATCGAACCATCCGTGGCCCTGGCAGTCGAAAACCAAGTCCGGCTTTTCGGAACCGGAGAGGCGCAGGGTGAATTCGCGCCCGTTTTTGTCCTGCCGGTCCTTGGGCAGTTCGCTGACTACGCGGTTGCCCTTCATGAAGCGGGGGTTGCGGATATTGCAGCCGCCGCTGTTCATCTTGAAGGTAATCTTGTAGTTTCCGGGGCCGTCAAGCATGCTGCTGACGTTGACGCGGGTAGGCGTCAGTTCCGGACGCAGGTCGTAGCCTGTGAAGTGAGGACTTTTCAGGGTGACGGGTTCCGTCAGATAGCGGTAGTAGTTCTGGGCGCCTATTCCCATGAGGGTTTTAGGGGATATCCTGGCGATGTCCGTCAGGGTCTTCAGCGCCTGGTCCTTTTTCCCCTCATTGCGGTAGAGCCAGAACCTGGCCGCCATGACCTGTTGTTTTTGAAGGGGAGTCAGGCCGGGGGTTTTGAGCTGTTTGTTTACATAGGCATGGGCGGTTTTGTAATCCTTTGGACCGCCGTCTTTGGCGGAATCATTCACCATTCTCTGCACTTTTTCGATGTAGGGCAGATGCCTGAACGTGTATTTGAAGTGCACTCCCTTGATGTCTTCCGGATCCGCCTTCTTGATTTTTTCCAGAATATCCTTTCTGGCAGAGGCCGCATAAGGAGGAAGCTGCTGAAGCCCTTCTCCGTAAAGAAGGGCCGCGGCCGTTCCGGATGAAGCGGCGGCTTTTTCCCACAGGGCATTGGCCTTGTTTTGCTGTTTTACGGCTTCCATTGCCTGCTTCATGACGGCTGGCAATGTTTCCCTGGAGACGCCTTCCGACAGGAATACCATGTTTCCGGTGGGGGAGACCACCTGGATGGCGGGGATGTTCCAGATTTCCCCCGGGGGCTTGGGCAGTTTCTGCTCTTCTTCCGTCATTTCTTCACGCTCGTCCTGGATACACCAGAGCACGGGTTCCGGGGAGTTCTTGGCCAGATGTTCCACAGCGCGGGTGATTTCACGTGATTTTGGGGACCAGTCCGTGCCGGCCCATACGACGATCATGTATTTATTGACGGTTTTCGCCTCGTCTTTCACGGCACTGTAAGCGGGAAGGGCCGCCTGGACGGGGGCGGACAGGAAGAGGACTGCGGCCAGCAGGCCGGAAACGGGATTGAAGTGATGAAGCATGGCGTTAATGGAGAATTTATTTTTCGTAAACGAGGATATGGCGCAGGTGCATGAATTCCGGCTGTGCGTTTTTGGCTTCCACCTTGATCCACTTGGCTTTGGTGCCTTCCGGAGCGGTGATGACCCATTCCTTGGGCATGTTTTCCGTGGCGGCCAGGGGGAACCAGGTGGCTCCGTCCGTGGACGTGGAGACCTCCATTTTCTTCATCCGGTTTTCATTGCCGTCGCGCTTGGTGACTACCAGCCCGGCCAGATTCACGCCGTTTTTCAGTTCTACAATAACGTTCGGATTGGACTCTTTGTCCGTATGCTGGGCGCCGCCGCAGGGACGCAGCAGGTTGATATGGTCCCAGGGGCTGTCCCACTGACTCGTGGTGGAGCACCGGACCATGCCGTCTGCGGGCACCAGTTTCCAGCCCTGCGGAATGGACGCCTTGACCGTATTGTTCGTCGTATTGGCGCCGGAGAAAGATGCCGCTGCTTGGCTCAAGGCCTGGAAGGCCGGAATGGAGCGGGCCGTTTCCGTGGCATAGATGGCTTTGCCATAGGCTTCCTTCAGCTTTTTGGGGTCGGGGGCTTTTCCGGAGGTCCCGGTTTTTCCCGTTTGCTGGGCTACCTTGGCGAACGCGTTGGAGAACACGTCCGCCTGTCCGTTTTCCACAAAGTTTTTCACGCCCCATTCCAACGCCTGGCCAAAGTTGGTGCCGTCCCCCGTTTTCAGGTGGGTGGATAGGACGGTTTCCAGATAGGCCGCTTTTTCCTGCGGATTTGCCAGGAAGGCGGATTGGGAGTCCAGCACGGGCTGGAATTTCACTGCCCATGATGTGGGAGTGGTGGCGATGGCTTCATGCAGGTCCCGGAACCAGGCAATCCGGTCCGCGGGCGGAATATCCATCAGGAATTTATTCTGCACGTCCTTGAGGATGTCGAATGCGGCAAAGCCGTTGCCCTGATAGTGGGAAAGGGCGTCCTTGGCGTAAACGTACCAGTCGACAGGCTGCATGCCTTCCTTTTCCATCAGCAGGCGTTGAAGTTCCGTGCGGAAGAACGGGTGCAGCGGTGTTTGCCTGAGCGCTTCCTCCCATGCCTGGATGGCCTTGTCCTTGTTGCCGGAAGCTTCGTCCAGTCGGGCCTGGGCGGCCCACAGGTAGGCCTGGTCCGCCTTATCGTTGTCAGCAAAGACATTTTCCATCAGCAGGTAGGAAGTCGGAGCCTGGGAGCCGAAGATATGGTTGTGCATGCCTCCGTCCGGTCCGCCGAAGCCGCCTTTCCATTCCCCCCGCTTCACGCGCACCGCGTACGCGCAGTGGCCGGGCTGCCCTACCGGATAGGCCGGGATGCCGTGGGCCTGGGCCGCTATGGTGCCGAAGTAGGAGAGGCCGCCGCAGACGCCGCCGATGATCTGCGTGTTTTCCGCAGTCGTGTGAAGATCCCTCCACGGCACGTAGAAAAGCGGCCCCTGAATGGTATCGCCAAAGAAATTATGGCCCGTATAGGGGGCGGCCCAGCAGGCGGCCGTGTACCGCCGCCAGGGGAGGTTGACATGTTCGTTGCTCCATTCGTAGGATTTGTCGTCCCAGGGACTTCCCACGACGAAGCGCATTTCCCATGGGCGCAGTTTGATGAATCCCGGATGCAGCTTGTTTTCCTGATGCAGTTTTTTGAAAATCCGGTAGCGGCGCACCGGATTGCTGTTGGCGGAGTTGGTTTTAAGTCTTCCCGCTACGGGGCCGGTGGAAAAGACAGAGGCCAGTCCGGTGGCCAGGGATTGGTAATTCCGGAAATCCGGGCTCTTGCCGTCCGTTTTCCAGATGTCGGAAAGGATTTGAAGGCCTTCCGGTGAATTTTCCGGAATCAGGCCCGCTCCAAGATAAAGCTCCATCCACGCCGGGTCCTGTAAAAAGGTTTTGATGAAAGCGGCATCCTGTGCGCTTTTGGAGAAAACGGCTTTCACTTTGTCCGGTCCCGTGACGCGCAGAAATTCGTGCATGTCCAGCAAATGGCGGTACTGCCTGTTCTGGAGCAGTTTTTGTTCGGATTTCGTTTGTTCTCCAGCCTTCAGGAGGGTGGAGCGCAGCTCCGTCTGTAGACCGTCAAAGTCTCCGGAGGCAATTTTTTGTGCCAGGGGCGCCGGCAGGCGGCTGGCGGAGGCCGGCGTTTCCGTCTCAGTTTCCGTCAGGCCCTGCGCAGCGCAGACGGGCGCCGCGAGCAGAGAGGTGCAGAGAAGAAGATGTGAAATATTCATGTGGAAGGGATTTCTTGATAATAGCAGAAAGAGGGGGGAGGAAACCAGTGCGTTTTTCGACTTATTACGATGCCGGAAAGACGTTTTTATCATCCTTTGTTGCATATTTCAGCACAAATGGTCGCAGAGCATTTTGACGCCCAGGCCGATGAGGATGAGCCCGGCACCCGCTTCCAGATGAAAGGTCGGAAAGCGGTGCAGCCGTCCGGTCAGAAAAAAGCCGGCCGCCGTGCACAGGAAGGTGGTGAAGCCGATGGAGGCGGCGGGGAGAAGCACCGCATGGAGGGTGGGGCCGGTCCCACACTGGACGGATGAAAGGTAAATGCTGACGCCCGCCACCAGCGCGTCGATGCTGGTGGCGATTCCCACGGCCATAAGGGTAGGAAGCGTCAGGCTGGCGACGTGGGGCATATCCTCTTCTTCGTTGCGGTGATTCCAGCCTTCGCGGAGGACGTTGACTCCGAGGAAGGTGAACACGGAGAAGCCCAGCCAGTGGTCCCAGGCCGCAATATACCGGTGCACGGAGCCTGTAAGCAAAAAACCCAGCACGGGCATCAGGAATTGACCGGCCCCGGTGGACAGGGAGAGCTTGATTCCGTTGCTCAAACGCTTTTTCTTAATGAGCAGACCGTAGGAGAACGCCACGACGAAAGCGTCCACGGAGAGGGCGAACGCCAGGAATATCAAGTCGGCAAGCGGCATGCTCATTGCGGTGAGGCACTCTAGGATATCCCCGGGAAAAAGCAATTTTTTTGTTCCTTGCGCTTTTTCCTGATTCCAAATGCGGCACAGGCGGGTCGGCTGGATTCCTACTTCCGGCCGAGAGGTTTGGTTGTTTCATGATTTTTTGTTGTATTTCCTATAAAAAACACACCTGTAAAGACACAAGCATACCGGATGGAAGTTTGAAAAAATATTCACTTTTGCTACATGGTATGATTCACGTTTGGAGATATGATATTCTGCGGCGGATGTATTTTTTGATATAGATCTCGTCGGAATTTGTCGGCATGCTTTGTGCTTCATGGCAGTTATTCCCATTGGCCGCCATGTTTGAAAGCATAGTTGCATTATTTTTTAGGGAATAGAAGAACGGCGGCCTTGATTGTTCAAAACCTCCGTTTGTGTCATTGGGAATGTATAATTTCTGTCGAACGACGTTTTTTCCGTCGCCCGGCATATGTTCTTAACCTATTGACGTTTCATTTTGATTGTGTTTCGGCAATGGAACATAAGGCTGCTTTTCCTGCTAATTTTACCCATGCTCCATCCATGCGGCAATAAAGTGTTCCACCGCGTTTGGAAGCCTGATAACCTATGATGTCGTCTTTTCCCAATCTGTTCGCCCAGTAAGGTATAATGTGACAATGACCGGAACCACAAACGGCATCCTCCGGCACTCCGCATTTGGGGGCAAAGGTACGGGAAACGCAGTCAGTTTCCGCACCTTTTGCGGTTACATGGAGCAAAAGACCGTTCAGGGCATGAACTTTTGATAGATCCGGATTGAGATGTTCGATTATTTTTACATCGTCAAACACGCATAAAAGGTCGCGCCCCATATACGCTTCTCTGGGGATAGCACCGATAGCGTCGATCATTTGCTCCGTTACGGGAACTGGTTTTAATTCATAGGCGGGGAAATCCATTTCATAAAGATCACCATGCCGTTCTACCACCAAATCACCGCTTAAAGTTTGAAAAACAACTTTTGCCGCTTCTTTTTCATGGAAGTTCAAAATAACATAGGCACAGGCTAATGTCGCATGACCGCATAAGTTAATCTCTCCACCGGGGGTGAACCACCGCAGATGATAGCTCCCCCCCTTTTTGACAGCAAAGGCCGTTTCTGAAAGATTGTTTTCAACGGCCATATTTAACATCAATTCCCCGGACGGCCATTGTTCTAAAATGCAAATCGCCGCGGGATTTCCATGAAAAACTTTGTCAGTAAAGGCGTCTATGATATATTGTCTCGTTATAATATATTTATTCCAAATCAACTGCAACTTCGGTTCTGCGCAAAATTTTCAGACGCGGGCCCTGGCATCCATGCAGCTTTTTGCGGGCTTGGCGGTAAATACTTTCCATGCTCCGTATTGCTTTTGTATCTTAACCGTTTATTAAAGCGGGCTCCCCAAAGTCCGGACGTTACTCATAAGCATTCAGGGCGGAGCCGCCGGGAAAAATGAATTGATGGACATGAGTGGTGCTTTTCAGGCTCCATAACCGCAGTTTCAAAATGAAGGCTGGACAGTTGTTGCTGCGTAAGCTTCATCATTGATTGACAAATATGTTCCCGAACCGCACGCATGACTGTCGGAATGCCCCCTTCCGCCAGTCATGCGTCGAGGATGGGAAAGAAAGCTATTTGCAGTATTTTTTGATATAGGGCAGCACGGCGTCTGCCCAGATGGCGTAGCCTTTTTCCGTAAAGTGCAGGTTGTCCCTGCTGATGCCGGGGAGCAGTTTGCCGGAGGAGTCCAGAAAGCGCCTGTTGATGTTGGCGTAAGTGGTGCGGGGCAGCTTGCACTGGGCCAGAATGGCGTTGATGCGGTCGTTGTGCTGGCGCAGCTTGTCCTGGGGGCCTGTGCCGCGCGGGAAAATGCCCAGCAGGAGGACGTGGGTGTCCGGGAACCTGACCAGCAGGTGTTCAACGGTACCCAGAATTCCCATGGCCGTTTTTTCCGGGGCTTCCCCTCCTTTGAAATAACCGGTATTGTTGGTGCCGATCATGACGATGCAGAGTTTGGGGTCCGTCTGGGCCGGGATGCCGGAATCCGTGATGCGGTAAATCAGGTTGGTGGTTTGGTCCCCGGAAATGCCGAAATTGCAGGGATGATAGGGGGAGAACGCCTTTTCCCATATTGGTTTTCCTTCCCTTTTCCAGTAGTCCGTAATGGAATCTCCCAGGAAAAGGACGCCGCAGGGGTTGTTCTTTATTTGTTCCACCTGCTGTTCATATTGCTTCCTCCACCATTGGGGCTGTTCCCGTGGCAGCGGAGTCAGAGGGGACGGCGCAGCCGTTGAGAGAAGGGAGGCCAGCAGGGAGAAAGCAAGTATATGTAAGATCTTCATTGGCATTTATTGTATGAACGTTTTCCAAAAACACTACATGAAAGTGGTGGCCTTTTTTGCTGCTGCGGTGTGCGGGCAGCTTTTGCTGCAGGGTGTTCCCCCTTGCCAGATTCCGGGGGGTGGTGTAGCTTGTGGGCGGTATGAGTGAGGTATCCCTGCAGCATGGAATGACGCGCCAGATGGCCGTCTCCCAGTCCATGCAGACAGGGATGCAGATTCTTCAGGCTTCCGCTTTGGAATTAAGGCAGATTATCCGTCAGGCGCTGGAAACCAATCCCATGCTTGATGAGTTGCCGGACGCTTCCCCGGAAGCGCTGGAAGACGGTCCGGACGGGGATGCTTGGAATGAGCGGGAGGACGGGTGGAACGAGTTTACGGCGGAAGGCCGCCCGTC
>ERZ779673.565-NODE-565-length-16004-cov-3.213556_pt1 | contig 16004 bp, 10 predicted proteins | sample MGYA00511956_ERZ779673 | MGnify/ENA primary metagenome ERZ779673 (study PRJEB29588, sample SAMEA2152065) | human gut metagenome | biome: human gut; feature: human-associated habitat; material: faeces | place: Denmark | collected 2008/2010 ... | reverse complement strand
TTTCGGCCACGGCCAACGAACGGGATGTTGCTGCCACTGTATTCCTGAGCCAGCCATGCGGCGGTATCTTTTTCTCTTGCATGGTCTTTCATATAGCGGACAACAGCGTGTTTACTCTCGATATTGCCGTTCCATGCACAAAGGGCAGTATCAATATCTTCCTGAGAAAGAGGGCGCAGAAGCTCATGGAGCTTTGGATAGGTCTCGTCGATCACTTCCCGGTGTAAACGCTGACGGAACTCCGGCACATCCGAATAGAGTCGGATCAGCTCCATATCCTTAGAACCAAGAACCGCACGGCGCACAGCGGCATTACCCTCGATGACAGCATTTTCACGGTCAGAATGACCGCAGGCATTGCGATATGCGGTATCCTCGGAAATGGCGGCAGTCACCACAGGCTTATACTGCTCAAACTGCTCCCCAAGGGTAGGCTTTGGCGTTTCTTTCTCCACCTCCGGCTGCTGTGTTTGAATGGCATCTTCTTCGGCCAGTTCCTTTTCAGCCTGGATTTTGTCATACTGCGCCTGTTCCTGTTCGGTAAGATAGCGGCCTTTCTGGACAAGAGAGGTAATGCGCTTGGCAACCTTTTCCCAGTTCAAGTGAACATCCGGGCAGTCCTGCTTTTTATAGTGCAGTCCTTTCCCATCGTGATCTTCGCCGCTGTGTGTTGCACCGGACAAGGCATGAGAGCGTCCGCCAATGCCATACTCGTCTTTGAGGAATCTCACTTTCTCCTTATCCGTATGGTTTGCCATGAAGAACGCATAGATACGGCCTTTTCCTCCGGCGAAACTGCTGCCGCCGGTCATAGCGGCGTCGATCTCATCCTCGGTAATGAAGTGCTGAACTGTTGGCACTTGGGAAAGGTCTGAAGAAAAGGTCCTGCGCGGCAGGTCAAGGTCCTTCAAGTTCTCCCAGATCTCCCTTGGTCTGTGATAGTGAAAACGCAACAGGTCACGGTCCTGCTGATAGGCAGTCCAGAAGGCGGCGTATTCTTCCTTGAGGGTCTGGCGGAAAGCCGGGTCACTCAGCTGCTCCGTCAGGCGGCGGGTCTCCTCCGGGAAACCATTGCCTTTGATCTCTGACAGGCAGGACAAATATCCGGCTTTTCTGGCGTCCTCACTGAGATCGTGATACAGATGCCAGAGCTTTTCCGAGAGGAGGGAGCGTTCATAGCCTGCCGCTTCTGCAAGCTCCACATTGGAGGCAAACTGACCACTTTCCAAAAGCTCCCCGATACGCTCTGCGGCGCTCTCCCAGGAAATGACCTGGGCAGACCTGTCATAACGGACAGACTTCCCATGGGAAAGATGGATACCATCCTCGGCATACCATGCGCTCACACTGCCAAGGCCATTGCCGCCGTGGTACAGCGTTTTCAGTATCTCGGCAATCTCAGCGGTGGTTTTCTGCTTTTCAAAGGCTGCAACCACACGCTCCCTTTGACGGTCTGTATTGCCGCCCAAACGCAGCACATGGTCGATGTCATTTTGGGCAAAAGAAAAAGCAGAGGATGTATGCGCTACATTCTCTGCTTCATCTATGGATTGGATCTGTTCCGCTTCGGAGAGGAACAGGTTTAGAGTCAGCTGTTGATAAGCTCCGCCATCAGGATTTCCTCGGCCTGAGCTTTGCAGGTGTTCATCAGCCCCACCCACTTCATGGGATCGCTGGCTTTCAGTTCCTCGGTGGCTCCCGCTTCTTTCGCCAGCTGGGGCATCATCTGCTCCAGTCTGCTCTGGGCGGTCTCGTCGATCTCCAGAAGGTGCGGGTACAGCTTCTCGCTCAGCAACATCTGGTTGTAGAGGATGGGACGGTGTTCCTTCAGGTAGGTTTTCCTCATCCTGCCGTACTTGCCCAGGGTTTTCTCCGGCTGCTGGCTCAGCTTCAGGTCGGGAATCAGATAGTCTCCGTTCTGGATATAGGTCATGGGATTGTTCATCTTGTTTGCTCCTTTCTTGGTTGGCTTCGCGCTCTGCATTTCGGACGGTAACGCCGATCTGCCGCAGCACCTGCTGGTTGATCTGGCTGACCGCTGTTCCCAGCGCTCCGATGGTTGCCGGAGTATTGAAATCAAAGATCGCCATGAAATCTTCGTGGTCGAAGTAGCGTTCCGGCTCCAGTCCACAGCGGGACATCAAAGCGTAAGTGATACTGACGGTGGCTGCTGCCTTGAACTGTACTCCGATGTTAAACTCATCATATTCCTCCAAAAAGGAACCGTCAACGATATAGAAGAAGTCCTGCTGATGCTCCGTCCAGTATTCCTCAGCCAGTTTTCCGGCTACCTCGGTGAGCTGTCCGGCAAGGTCATCACCGGAAACATCATAGGTGCGCTCAAGCATGGCCTGCACCGAATCCAAATGGCGCTCCTCCAGCTGCCACAGCCAGGGAGTGCGGGAATGTTCACGGGTTCCGGTGTCGGAAATATCAAAAACATAGCGCAGGCGGGGCCTGTCCCCGGAATCGTCCACCAGAGCAATTCCCTTGGAGCCGCGCCTTACATACCGGCCCATCTTTTCATTCCACAAATCGTACTCTGCACAGGCGGTGGCGTCCGGACGCTGGGCGTAGATCATCAACTGCTCATGGAACGGGTACTTGTAAAGGCGGGAAGCAGTGGTGAGAAACCCTGCCCATTCCTGCCAGCTCCCCGTGAGCTGCGTTGTCACCTTCTCCGCCATCTGTGCATATAGTTCAGCTTTGGTTGGCATAGTGTTCTGTCCTCCTTTCAGTTTTGGGGTAAAAAGGTGGGGTGGCATATTGCCACCCCATCCCTGCGATTATGGTGTTTACTGGTCAAAATCCGGATACAACTCCAGCTCGGCAAACTCGGCATCACTCATGGCCTGGAGCTTGCCCAGTGCGCTGTCTGTCAACTCCCGCAGCTCGGTTTCCTCCGGGGCCAGCTCGCCGCGCATCACACGCAGGCTGTCATTCACTCCGGTGCGGCTGCCGGTATTGTAAATGCACATCAGGTTCATTTCCTCAAAAGTAAAGTTTCCCATATCAAATCTCCCTTTCCGCACTCTTTTTTGGCGCTATCTTTTTGTGTTCTGCCTTGGGCTGGCTTTTCAGCTGCTCCATGACGGACTTTTTCTTTTCCCGTTCCTCCCGATGGGCAGCGGCAGCCAAATCCATGAGGGAAATGGACTGACCGCTGCGGGCCTGCTGTTCCAGCTCTGCCACCGTAGGCTCTTTTGCGCCATTGTTGATGATCCCGTCGATCATGCCGTAATCGTCCTCCACGGCCATCTCCGCATTTTTCAGCGGATTTTCCGGCAGGAATCCGGGGATCTGGGTAAAACCAACACTGTCACAGTAATGACAGGATACCTTACCGTCCTGCTTGATCGCAACGATGTCACTGACACTCATAGAAGGACTGTGAAAATCCGCCGGCTTTTGCAGATTAAACTGCTCATATAGTTTTTCCAGCTGCTCCGGTACCGTGCCAGACTCCCTCAGCGGAGCTGTGTAAATGAGGTCATAATTGCTGCGGTCTATGGAAATGTCATGGGACTTTAACCAATCCAGATTCATAAAGCGCACATTCTGCGGATCGTCACGGCTCACCTGATAGATAGCAAAGCAATCTCTGTTCTGGGATAGAAATGCCTGTTCGCGTTCCTGCTGATGTTCCTGACGCTCCATGACCTTTTCGTGGAACTGAGGGCTTTTCTCCCATTCCTCACGGTCCACGCCAAAAAGACCGCCATGATCCATGATTTCCTGCGGGTCAAACACCATGCTCTCCGTATTGTCCTCATGCAGCACATAGACGGTCAAACCAGCGGCATCCAGTTCCAGCGCCCGTTCTCTGGTAACAGGGAGCATCCCATCATAGAAGTAGCCGTATTCCTGCATATCTGGTGTGGAGACCTGCTCATCCGGCATGGGGTATTCATCCAGTGCCTGCTCCTGTGCTTCCGGCAGCTGGGAAGAAGCAGCCATCTGACTGACCTCTGCCTGCATCTGCTGGTAGGCAGCTTCCTGCAAGGTCTCAATCATGGACAACGGTGCGTATTTTACCGAGTCTCTGCCCAAATCGTTGTCATCACAAATCTGGAGAACTGCCTTCATGCGGGAAATCTCCGGCATATCCAGCTGACCACCATCCAGCTCTTTCATGGACGCGGCATCGTAAAGGGTATAGTCCCAGCCGCTGTCACAGGACTGGATATGAAGATAGGTGGCATCGTCAATCAGAAACAAAGCCTCCTGCTGGTTGGCATCCGCCCCCAGCACTTCCATTTCCGGCATTGCCGCAGCCAGTTCCTTTACCGCTTTTTGCACCAGAGGATTATCACGGTAATAGTCGATTGCCTGGATGGTGTCCAGGTCAATGGTCTGGCCGGTCAAAATCGGAAAAGGTCCTTCATAGTCGCTTCCGTCTTTCAGCTCAAAACCAATGCCCTTGATCCCGTTCATTCGTTCTGCCGGAATCTCCTGATAAATGCGGACAGCTTCCTCCAAAGACAGGTTATCGTGGTATTCTCCGAGGTTTGGAAATTCCATGCACTCTGCTACATAGTAGGTCAGATTGCTGGTTGGCTGTCTATCAGATACCTTAGCGGCATCTTCTGGCTGCTCTATCGGGGCGGTTTCCGGCTCTACCTTTGCATGAGGGTCGATTCCGCGCTCTTTGCAGATTTCCTTATAGTGGCGCTCAATGTCGGAGATCAAAGTGCCGGAGGTTTTGTTGATGGTCTCCAAACTGGCTCTCAACTCTTTCAGTTCCTTGCCCTGACTCCAACTGGCAATATAGCCAAAGCTATTTTCTCCAGTCTCGATGCCAAAATATTTGCAGACTGCATAGGAGATGCTTTCAGCCTCCACTTCTTCCGTGTGACGATCTTTCCTCTGTTTCTGCAAAAACTGGGAGAGGGTAGAAAAGCCACCGGTAAAATTCAGCCCTTTTTCCTCGGTCAGCATCAAGCGTCCATCTTCCGTCAGTTCCAACGGCTCTGTCAGCAGAACGGAGCCTGCATGGTTTACAACCACTCGTTCTTCCACACAGACCGGATCTCCAGGATCGTAGTCAGAACCGCGCAGGTCATAGCAATAAACGCCCTCTGGCAGATTATCGCGAGCAATCCGTCCGTTGGAGAACAGACCAAGTTTATCAAACAGCTCGATCTCCTGATATTGCTCGTCATTGGCAATCTGGATCTTTTTCTGATTGTGGAGCTTGCTGTGAGCAATCTCGTGAACCGTGGCCGAAACCGTCTGCACCTCGCTCATGCCCTGACGAATGGCAATTTTCTGATGATCGGCAGAAAAATAGCCGTCCGTATCGGCGGCCATTGCTTCAAAAGTAATCGGCACCGGTGCGCTGCGGCGCAGGGCCTCCATGAATGCCTCATAATTTGGCACATTGCCGGAAAGGGAGGAAGCAAGCTCCGGCAAAGGTTTCCCGTCGGTCTGGCTCACATCAAAGACCTTGACCGGGCGAAACATGGGGATCTCGATTTCTTTTTCCTCTGTAACGATCTTTCCGTCTTTATCCAAAATCGGAGCCTTGGTATCCGGGTCCAGCTTCTGCTCCTCGATTTTCTTCTTATACGGTGTCGGGGCAATGATGGTAATGCCATGCTCGCCCTTTTTTACATGACGCTCAAACTGGTCTTTCCACTTATTGTATCCGGCTACCAAAGTGGCGTCCGGCTTCTGCATATAGATGAGCATGGTGTTGTTTACCGAATAGCGGTGAAATCGGGACATGACGGACAGATAACGCATATACTTTTCGCTTTCAAACAGTTCTTTGATGCCCTGCTCGATGCCATCTGTGATTTCCCTTAGCCGTTCTCGGTTGGTGGGTTTATTCTCAGCCATGATTTTCAATCTCCTTTCCAAGTGTGTGATTTCTGCTGTGTGTTCTGCAATCCATGCCTTTTGTTCTTCTTCACTTTCATAAAGAAAAAGGTCCAGCAGGTACTCTACATAGGTTTTCTTCTGGATTGCTTCCACAAAGCGGGGGTGCGGTTCTTCCTCCGGTGTCCTGGGAGAACGGTCGGCTTCCCATTTTTTCAGCAGATAGTAGTAATCGGACAGTACGCGATAACAGCGCTGTCGATCCTCCCGAAACTTCTGTGCCTCGGTTTTTTGCCGGACATATCTCCTGCGGGGCGGGGCCTGACTGTCATAGATCAGGCCAAAGTCCTGTGCCAGTTTCTCCGCCGCTTCTTTTGGGGAGAGGTTAAAGAGCTTTGCGGTAAAGTCGATCACATCCCCATCTGCACCGCAGCCAAAGCAGTGGAACCGCTGGTCTACCTTCATGCTGGGGTTCTTATCATCGTGGAAGGGACAGCAGGCCATGCCATTTCGTTTGACCTCGATCCCATAAAACTCTGCCGCTTCTCTGGTGCTGACCGACTGCTTGACTGCTTCAAATACATTCTCTGCCATGTGCCTTTAACTGCCGGACTTTTTCACAGGGGGCTGGTATCCGGCGGCTTTCGCACGCTCACTGGCAGCTTTGCGGCGCTCGGCGCTGTATGGCTCCCGGACTGATACACACCGCTTGGGGACGGTAAAGTTATGGGCGTCCTTTCGGGTGATCTGGTCGGGGTGCTTTTTTGCCAGCAGTTCCAGCTTCTCCATCAGACGGGGATCGTGGGTGTAGACCTCAGCCATTGGTTCTGCCTGGTTATAGAGGAGAATGGTTTCCCGTTCCACTAAAGAGAGCTTCATCGGCTGCCTCCTTTCCGCTGGTCAAATTCCAGCTTGAAGTTAGCATACTGTCCATCGTCCTCCAAAACCACAGTGGCATCGTAGGTCTTGCCGGTTTTCTCCGAATATAGCCCCGTCACACGGACACGGTCATCGTTCAGCAGCGCAGACACCACAGCCTTGGTCGGCTGTTTTTTCTTGGCAGCCCACCATTTGTTGTTTTTCCAGATTGCAAATTTGCAAGAATCATTCTGACAGAAGAAGCCTTTTTGCAGTTCTGCAACTTCACCGCCGCAGCGAGGGCATTTGCCCACCACCTCACGGGGCGGAGTGAACAGGTACTCGGTTCCCTTGATGACCTGATAAGTCCCCACCAGATCTTTCAGCATGGTGCTGATCCCGTCTAAAAACTCCTCCGGGGCAAGCTGCCCGCGCTCGATCTCGCCCAGGCGGTACTCCCACTCGGCAGTCAGAAGCGGCGATTGCAGTTGTTCCGGCAGCACTGTGATCAGGGAAACTGCATCGTGGGAAGGGAGAAGCTGCACCGTTTTCCTGCTCTTTTTTCGTTCCAGAAAACCGGCAGATACCAGCTTTTCCAAAATACCGGCACGGGTGGCCGGTGTCCCCAGACCTTTTCGCTCGGCGTCCTCCGGCATATTCTCTTTTCCGGCAGTCTCCATTGCGGACAATAGGGTGTCCTCCGTAAAGTGCTGAGGCGGACTGCTTTTGCCTTCTTTGACGATTGCCGCAGAAACCGAAAGTGTCTGTCCTTCGGTCAGCTCCGGCAGGGCTTTCTCTACGCCCTCTTTTTTCGGCTCTGTATCCTTCATTTTGGCACGATAAGCGTCCTCCAGTGCTTTCCATCCGGGGTGCTTCACTGTTTTTCCTTTTGTGGTAAACTCCCCACCGGCACACGCTGCAATCACAACGGTTTCCGAATAGATATGGGGCTGGGCTACGGCGCACATCAGACGCAGGGCCACCAGCTCCAGCACCGCTTTTTCTCCCGCAGGAAGGGCAGAAAGGTCTGCATCCTTGAGATTTCTGGTAGGGATTACTGCGTGGTGGTCGGTTACTTTCTTATCGTTGATTACCGTCTGCGGATCACAGGTAATGGCGATCCCTTTGCGAAACGGCATAGCACTGGCAACCAGATTCACCAGCACCGGCAGGCTGTCTGCCATATCACCAGTCAGATAGCGGCTGTCAGTACGGGGATAGGTGCAGAGCTTCTTTTCATACAGGCTTTGCAGATAGTCCAGGGTCTGCTGGGCTGTAAATCCAAGCAGGCGGTTGGCATCTCTTTGCAGAGTAGTCAGGTCATAGAGGGCAGGCGGCTTTTCGGACTTTTCCTTGCACTCCACCTTTTTGATTGTGACATTTGCACCCTGACAGGCTTCTTTCAGCTGCTCGGCAGCGGCCTTATTCGCCATGCGCTCCCCGGATACGGTAAGACCGGGCAGCTCCAGCGCCACGGTATAAAAGGGAATCGGCTGAAAGGTGTCGATCTCAGCTTCTCGCTGAACAATAAGCGCCAGCGTCGGGGACATCACGCGCCCGATGTTGAGGGTTCGGTGATACAGCACGGAAAAAAGCCTTGTCGCATTGATCCCCACCAGCCAGTCGGCCTTGGCACGGCAGAGGGCAGCATCCCGAAGTCCGTCATAGTCCGCACCGGGGCGCAGGTTTGCAAAGCCTTCCCTTATGGCGGAGTCCTCCATCGAAGAAATCCAGAGCCTTTTCATCGGCTTCTTGCAACCTGCCAGCTCATAGACGCTACGGAAGATCATCTCGCCCTCGCGTCCGGCATCACAGGCATTTACCACTTCCGTCACATCCGGGGCATTCATCAGCTTTTTGAGAATATCAAACTGCTTTTTCTTATCCTTTCCCACTACCATCTGCCAATGTTCCGGCAGGATAGGCAGGTCATCATATCTCCACTTGGCATACTTGGGGTCATAGCTGTCTGCATCCGCAAGACCGGCCAGGTGGCCCACGCACCAGCTGACACGCCAGCCGTTACCCTCCAGATACCCGTCCTTACGAGCAGTCGCACCGATCACCGCCGCCAAACTCTGGGCAACTGATGGTTTTTCGGCAATTACCAATTTATGTTGAGCCATGATGGTTCCTCCTCTCTTTGAGCCATCGGGACATTTCCCGGTGACAGATACCTACGCAGGGTCTTCCATAATTCCCGCAACCATAGCAGGGGTGGCTGTGGGGTAAAGAAGGAGGACGGGAAGTTTCCTTCCCGCCCTCCGGCCTGCGTGTCATCATGCGTTCATAGGGACTGTCTGTGAAACGGGTCATTTCACACTGTCCTCATCATCTTCTTCTGTGCTGCCCCCGTCAGCATCCGGTTCTTCCGACTCCTCATCCTCGGTTTCCCATTCCTCGGAATCTTCCTCGCCATAATCATAATCGTCCAGACTGTCATTGCCCTTGGTCTTAGGCTTGTTCTTAACGAGCTTCAAGTAGGCAAATACGCCACCGCCTCCCAGCAGAGCCAGCAAAAGGACCAGCGCAGCCGGGTTCAATCCGGCAGGCTTCTCTTTTTCCGGCTCCGATGTTTCTGCCGGAGGTTCCGGTGCTTTGCCCGTACATTTACTCTTATCAGTTGCGCAGACCGGGCAGGCCGTATTGACTGCCCCTGCTTCACATTTTGTTGAACAGCTGCATACCGCAGGCATCTCCTCTTTGGGTTTTCCATCTTCCATCAGCGCCGCAAGGTCTGCATCGTCCACCTGATTCAGAAAGTGAACAGCAGTCTCCTTGTCCTCATTCGCCCTATCAATCAGGATGTAAAAGTAATTTCCAGCTTTGGTCGTAACAGTAATAAGCTGCTTATTGCCTCCAAAATCATCCACCAATGCCGCATTCCCCTCCGGTGTAAGTGCCGGTGCCGGTTCTGTTTCTTCCACAATCACATTGCTGTCATTGGTAGAATCCTCTGCCGGTGCCGCCGGAGCCTGTTCTGACCCCTGTGCGAAAGCAGGGATCGTAAAGCCAAATGCCACAACCATTGTCAGGCAAAGGGCGGAAAGTGTTTTGCAAATTCTTTTATTCTTCATAAGCGGTAGCCTCCTGATTATTTGATTCCGACAGTGCTGTATCTCTGCCGTGGTTCATTTCACCGGAAAGCATAGCGTTCAGCTGTGCTGGAGTCATGCGTAACGCACGAACCATCTGAACGATTTCCAGATTCTCTGCCTCCGTTTTCTGTGCTTCCAAGGTCTTGAGCTTTTCCTGATATTCCGCAATCTTCTCACGGGTTTTCTCAATTTCCTGGTCGATACGTTCAATTTTGTTTTTTGCCATAACCGTTCACTCCTTTCCACAAAGTCTGTTACCAGTTCATCAGGCCGTAGCCCTTAATACTTTGATAATTCAGGTCATAACTTTTGATCTTGCAGGCATCGCCGGAATTTCCCTCCACGGTATAAACACGGCTGCCATCCGTACCGATCACGATACCCACATGGTCTGCTGTCCCATCCAAATCCCAATCAAAGAAAATTGCATCTCCGGGAGCCAGATTGTTATAGCCTCTTGCACCCCATTGTCCATGAGACTGGAACCACGGAACGCCCTGCCACTCACAGCCTGCAAAGCGCGGCTCACTTTTTCCAGCCTGGTTATAACACCAGGATACAAAGCAGGCGCACCACTCCACGCGGCTGTCAAAGCCATACCAGCTCCAATAAGGATAGCCGCCCACATTGCCGACCTGACGCTTGGCCAGCTCCACCAGCTGCGGATTTCCGGGACGGGTTCCATTTACGAACTGTACACCGGTCAAGTCCTCGGAATTGCTCATGTCAGGGGAACCACCGCCAAACAACAGCGGCTTATTGCCCATGGTCTGCCGGTAAACCTGATACATTTCCATCTGCTCCGGGGTCAGTAACTCCGACGCCACAGCGGAAATGGGCTTGCTGGTGAGTTTCACATTCAAAATGTAATACTCATAGGGGACTTCTTCTGAGGTGGTCTCGCCGGTCTCCGGGTCGGTGGAGGTCTCCGTGCGGTAGCGAATCTCCACTTCCTCAGTAAGCGTCAGCTGATACTGTGCTGCAAACACACGCGCCAGCTCTGCCTGAGCGCTCTGCTGGGTGTAACCTTGCAAGACGGCAGACAGAAATGCTGCCAGCTCATGAGGGTCATGGCCGATCATACCAAGGTCATAGCGATACTCGTCATACCCTGGGTGGCTGCTTTCAATGTTGTCGATTTCCTCCTGCAACTGGACTTCTCTGGCTGCATAATCTGCCTCCACTGCCAGCATTTCCGGGTCATCCGACGGATAGGTGGTGCCGGAGAGAACGGAACCGATGCTCTGCGCCATCATGGAGCAGGAGGACATGGTATTCATCAGCATACAGGTAATGAGGAACAAAACCCCTGCCATCAGGAAACCCTTCTTGTGGCGCATGACGAATGCCCCTGCCTGCTGTGCCTTTTCTTTTACCGTCCTTGCGGCTTTTCCGGTTTTGGACGCAGCCTGGGCGGTATTTCCGGCAGTCTGACCGGCGTGTTTGGCGGCGGCATACTGCCTTTTGATGGCCTGCTTTTGCTGCCAGCGGGAAAGCGGATTGCTGGCAAACTGGGGATTTTCCTGCAAAGATTTCTGGTACAGAACATTTACATTTGCCTTTTCCAGTTGGCGCTCTGCCTGTGCTGCTTTGCGGTACGGCTTCAGCTTGTGGCTGCGATAGCCCTCCCGCACCAGATAAGCGCCGGTCTCCACCGCCTCCTCGGACTTGTGGGCGCTTTCCACGCCCACATTGTCCTGCTCTGTTTCCCGGATCTCTTTGTGGAGCTTGCCCGCAACCAGATGGACGGGAGCTTCCCTGACTCCTTGAGAAACTTTGGAAGGTGGCTTTTTCTTGTCCTCAAAGGTCAGCTTCGAGGTCTTTTTTCCGGTATCCGGGTCAATGACCGTCTGCCTGACCTTTTTCTTTGGGATATTGGCCTGCGCCTTATCTGCTCTGGCCGCAGCTTTCTCCGCTTTACGGATCGGCTTTTCCAGTGCAGGGTCAGACCGTTCCTCATCAGTAAAGCGCAGGCGCGGTTCCTTATTCAAACCATTCTCCCAGCATGAGGGAGGACATCATGTAGTGCAGCTCTGCATAAATGGCCATTCCCACCGGATCGTTGAACATACAGCCGGACAGGTAGGCATAAAACTGTGCCACCACATCGGACAGGATCTTCGCTTCGGTTCCTTCCAGAACCAGACCACCCATACCTTCCTTGGCACGGATGGTGCTCCAGACCTCTGCCAGACGGAGCAGCCCCACCTGACCGGTCTCATTCAGTTCGGCTGCCTGATCTGCCGCCGTGCCGCCCTCACTTACCGCATCGGCCATGACTGTAAGCAGCTGGCTGCGCTGGGCATTTACCGCCCTGTCAAAAAACATCAGCGGATTTTTATTCAAAATGTTGGGGTTCATCATCATTCATCCTCCTTCTTTTTCAGTTCCTGGGGTTTGGTAGTCATAATGCGGTAAAGTTCGGTGTTCTTCGGGAAGTGATCTACAAACGGCAGGATCGTGGAGCCATAGAACAGCAGGCCCTCGCCCTCACCGGAGTGGGTCACATAGCTAAGCTGGTGCGTGGAAATCCCCAGTTGCTTCGCCAAAATCTGGCGGTCTCCGCCTGCCTGGTTAAGCATATACACGAAGTCCGAGTTTTCAAAGATGTTCTCTACCTCGCGGCTGCTCAAAAGGTCTTTGACATTCTGGGTGATACCTGTCGGAATACCGCCCCATTTTCTGAATCGCTTCCAGATTTCCACCGTATAGGCGGCGGTCTGCTCCTCCTTCAAAAGCAGGTGCATCTCGTCGATGTAGTAACGGGTGGACTTGTGGGCGGCACGGTTGATGGTAACGCGGTTCCACACCTGATCCTGTACCACCAGCATACCGATTTTTTTAAGCTGCTTGCCCAGTTCCTTGATGTCGTAGCAGACAATCCGGTTATCAATGTCCACATTGCTCTGATGATTGAACACATTCAACGAACCCGTTACATAGATTTCCAATGCCGTTGCAATGTACTGAGCTTCTTTTTCTTCCTGCTCCCGCAACAGGTTATAAAGGTCCTCCAAAATCGGCATATTCTCCGGCTTCGGGTCATTGAGATATTCGTTGTAAACCAACCGTACACAACGGTCAATAATGGTTTTCTGCACCGGCTGCAAGCCCTCCTTACCGCCCACGATCAGCTCACACAAGCTGAGGATAAAGTCAGACTTGAGTGACAGCGGGCTTTCATCATCCGAATAGTCCAGATTCAGATCCATCGGATTGATATAGTTGGTTGAAGTAGGTGAGATCTTGATGACCTGCCCATGCAGACGCTCAACAAGAGGTGCGTACTCCGCTTCCGGGTCACAGATAATGACATCATCGCTGGTAAGCAAAAAGCAGTTGGCAATTTCTCGTTTTGCGCTGAAGGACTTACCGGAACCCGGCGTACCCAGAATCAGGCCGTTGGGGTTTTTCAGCAGCTTTCTGTCCACCATAATGAGGTTGTTTGACAGAGCATTGATGCCGTAGTACAGAGCTTCTTTCCCGTTCTGGAACAGTTCCTGCGTAGTAAAGGGCACAAAGATAGCTGTGGAACTGGTGGTCAGTCCTCGCTGAATCTCAATCTGATTGAGACCCAGAGGCAGACAGCTCATCAGCCCTTCTTCCTGCTGGAAGTCCAGCCTGGTCAGCTGACAGTTATACTTCTGGGCAATAGAGCCTGCCTGAAAGATGTTGTTGCCAAGCTGACGGGGATTGTCCGCTGTGTTCAGCACCAGAAAGGTCAAAAGGAACATTCTCTCGTTGCGGCTCTGCAAATCCTGCAAGAGTTTTTTCGCTTCACTGCCGTAGGTAGCAAGGTCAGATGGAATGATGTCCATGTCGTATCCGGCACGGACTGCTTTTTTCTGTTCCTCGATCTTGCTGCGGTCCAGGTCGGTAATCTTTCGCTTTACCGTTTTGATGGCTTTCACCTGATCCACCGACTGAATGTGCATACTCACAATGAGCGAGCTTTCCATATCCAGAAAATCAGCCAGCAAACGGTCATTCAGTTCCGGTGCGAGAATCTGCAAAAAAGAAACAGTCCCGTATTTCTTACCCATACGGAACTGCTTGCCGGTGCGGAACTCAAAGGAGCTTGGTGCAATAAAATCCTTTGTGGACAGACCGGAAGGAGCCAGCCAGTCCCATTCAAACTGAAACGGGAGTTGTTCATCCATGTGGAATACCGCATGAAGCTGAAAAAGCCTTTCTTTACCGTCCAGCGTTCTGGCAGCTACACCAAGACGCTTGAAGTTATTAAGTATATCGGTCTCAATACGCTCCAGACGGGGCTTGGCGGCTTTGATGCTGTCCGCGTCGATACCAAAGGTCAGGTATTTGGTCTTGATGAGACCGTTGTTACCTCTGGCCAGCTGATTTTGCAGCATTGTGGTGTATTCCTCGCGGATACTGTCAAAGGCGTCCCTCTGGGGCGGGATGGAAATGGAGTTAGCAAAGGTCTCCTCCGATGCCGCAAGGTTCAAAAAAGACAGCTGGAAATGAATCGAGCTATCAAAATAATTGAGGAAATCACACCAACCCTCAAAGATTGCCGTCTTATCTTCGTTTTGGGAGAGCTGATAGTTGATGTCCTGAAACTGGATGGTCTTTGTGTAGTGGCTGTCCGATACGCGGCAGATTCCGTCCGGCCACATCCGTTCATAAGGGATACTGTCCTGCGCAGATTTTCCTTTTTTGTCCGTGCGGTTAGCGCGGGCAATGGCCGCTTCGATCTGCTTCTTATCGGCGCGGGACAGTTTTTTCTTTGTCTTTACCGGCTGCACAGTTTTTTCCTCGGTTTTTCCGAACATCCGATGCAGCCATTTTTTTATTGCGGTGAACAATGTCATACACCTCCTTATCGAGCATTTCCTGCCGCTTTAATACGGCATAAAAGTTGTTGGTCTGGTAAGGTCGCTGCTTTGGACGGATCACAGCTACTTTGAGAATGTTGCCCACGATCTTTTCCAGGGGCTGTCCATGCTTTTCGTACATAGCCAGCATAAAGAAGGGCAGCATAACCAGCATCATACACATAGCCGCTACACTGTTTCCGGTAGGTTTTCTGAGCAAAAAGAAAAGCGGTACGCCAATAAGCGCTCCGCCCGTGAAGCAGATAAGCTGCCGCTTGGTCAGATTGAACATGACCTTTGTTTTGACTTTTGTTAAGTCCTTGGGTACGGGTACATAAGCCAATGTGGAAACCTCCTTCCGTTTTAGTGCGCCTGAAAGACTGATTTGGCGAGACTGCCGGTTTTGAACAGCGTAAAACATAGCAGTACGGTGTAGCCCACGCAGCTCCAGATTGCCATGATGATGTCATCTTCCAGAGCGATGTTCTGCACCAGCACAGCATAAATTGCCACGCAGACGATAATGAGAAACGCCTGAAAGCCCAGTGCCAGCAGGGATCGGAGGTAATTCTGTCCCATACCGCCCCATTCTTTGCCCATCATTGCAGCCATTGGAACGGGAGCCACCGAAGTTACAAGGTAGATCTCGATCATACGGCCATAAATAACGATAAAGATACAGATATACAACGCCCACATGGTAATGCCAATAAAGAGGGATTGGAACCACAGTCCGAACAGCGGTCCCAAATCCATTTCCATCAGCCTCGGTTCCAGATCGGTCATAACTGAGGAAATGTCAATGGACGCATCCGAATTGATAATCCCTGCCGCCTGCGCCACCACGCTCTGCGCCATATCAAAGACGCCCATCACGATATTCCATGTGTTTGTGACAATGAGGATGGCGGCAGCTGATTTGAACACCCACTTGAAAATCATCCAGGTATCCACATCATGCAGGTTGTTCTTGTCTGCAATCATCTGGATCAGGTCTACGGTCATCACGATAGCCAGGATCACACCTGCAATCGGCACCATGATGGAGTTTGACAGATTCTCAATCATATTGAAAATACTGCCATTCCATCCCTGTGGGGTCTGTCCTACCTGTACGGATATATCCGCGACCTGTTGGTTTACGCTGTCAAACATCCCCGAAAGGTTGCTCATAATACCGCCCACCAGCATTTCTTTCAGCCAATTTGTCAGGGCTTCAAGTAAGAAATCCATACGGTGTCAACCTCCTTTCCGCCACCCCCGCAGAACTGCGGGAGCGGCAAGGATTTCATGCAGGAACGCTTAGACAGAGAACAGCCCGGAGAGCAGAGGTACAAGAACCATACCAACAACGGCTACACCAGCACCGGCCATAAGCTGCTTCATTCCCTGA
>ERZ779673.557-NODE-557-length-16127-cov-1.654306_pt1 | contig 16127 bp, 10 predicted proteins | sample MGYA00511956_ERZ779673 | MGnify/ENA primary metagenome ERZ779673 (study PRJEB29588, sample SAMEA2152065) | human gut metagenome | biome: human gut; feature: human-associated habitat; material: faeces | place: Denmark | collected 2008/2010 ... | reverse complement strand
TTCCTCGTTACATTAAAGAAACAGAGTAACATATCATCGGTTAATTGTGCATCTGTATCCGAGGCAACAGATGAGAACGATGCGATAACAGACAGCTATACAATTACATGTGTATTTAGTCAGTTTCCTACACAGACAGAGGAGGGCGATGAATAATGAAGTTAAATGACAGAGAAAAGAAATTAATATTTATAGTAGTTGGTGTAATACTTATTGCTCTTTCTTACTTTATTGGATACAGAAAGATTTCAGCTGCCAATAATAAACTTGATGATAAGATTGAGGAAAACAGAACCTTATATAACAATCTTAAAGAGATGCAGGCAAGAGAGAAACAGTACCTTGAAGATACAGAATATTATACATCAGAATATAATACTCTTCTTGGTAGTTTCGACACAGGATATTCACAGGAATATTCGATTATGTTTATTGACCAGATTGAGAAGGACACAGGAGTGTGGTTCTCACAGGTATCACTGGCTGATACGGCAGCACTTTATACATTTGGTGCAATTACATCTTCTAACCCTATGACACAGGGTGCAGCGGTATATACTTCAGATTATGTAGGTTATGGAACAACACTTACACTTTCTTATAAGACATCTTATGCAGGTTATAAGGAACTTATCGAATATCTTAATACTTATAAGTTCAAATGCAGGATTGATTCTGTAAATGCTACATATAATGCTGATGATGATGAAGTATCAGGATCAATGATACTTAATATATATGCAATAACAGGTTCAGACAGAAAGTTCCTCGGAGCACCTGTCCAGAATAAGTTTACGGGAACAGAAAATATCTTTAACTCATCAACATTTACACCTGGTACTAATGCTGATGAAGAAAATGGTAATAATATTGTAACAGACTATGATTACTATATCGCACTTGACTCATTTAAGTCAGACGCAGACAGTGTTGTAATCGGTCCTAAGGGTGATTCCGCTGCAACAAGAATTTCTAAGAATTCGTCTGAAAGAGAAAAAGTTACAATTACATTTAGTGGCAAGGATGGTAAATACACAGTATCATACGCAATCGGCGATACAGTATATCCTGCAACTAATTATGAAAGTGGTGTAGAATTTACACCTGGTTCAATGCTTTCACTTCTCGTAGTAGGAACAGACAGAGACCCTGAAGGAGAAGATATAAACGGAGCAGACGCAACTATTATTAACAACACAGATATGAAGTTATACGTTAAGATAGTTGATGATGACGAAAATCCAAGATTTAAGATTAGAGAAAAATCAGGTGAAGTAGTTGTTTATGAATAGGAGTGATTATGATGAGACATCCACGTAAAGCCGGAAAACAGAATATGGGATTTTCACTGGTGGAAGTTCTTGTTACTTTAGCACTTATTTCAGTTTTAAGTATTCCGCTTATCCAGACCTTCATTAATTCAGCGAGGGTGAATGGCAAAGCAAAAAGTATGCAGAATGCTACAGACATTGCCCAAAGTATCTCAGAATACTTTGGGGCAATGCCTTTAGATGCACTCAAGACCAGCTATAGCAGTAATTATAAAGAGTTGCCTGATGGCAGGATTGTATTTACCAATATAGGTGACGGTATTAATAAGGACTCTAAAAATATCGGATATTATAAAGGCTCTGACACTGAAAAATTCTATGTATCGGTAATTGTTGACCCTACCGGATATTCTAAAGATGATAAGACGGGAATGAATGACTATATAAGACCCGGTATCAATAACCTCAACGAAAATTCCAGCATTACATGTCGTAGTAAATTAGAACAATATGATAAGAATATTGTTAATACTTTTGAAGAAAAAGGTGTGAAAGTAACTGATAAGAATAAGAGCAAGATAGTTAAGAAATCCGTTTTCACAATCTATGAGAATGAATCAACAGTATATGCCGGTAAGGTAGAATATAAATATTACCTGGACATAACATATACATATAACAACAAGAATATAGAGTACAAGAATATAGAACTTGGTATCGGAACAGTGGATAAGGCAGGCATTGCAGCACCTAACCTCTATATTATCTATACGCCTGTACTTGGCATGTATGGCAATGAAAATGTTGCAAAGGATGAGATTACTGTTAAATACAGACCCGACAGCGAAAAAGCAGATTGGGAAAAGCCGGTAAATGTATATCTAGTAGAGCAGACAGCTAACTATGGAAGTACAGAAGATACTAAAGTATCTCTTAACAAAGATAATATAAAAATTGAATGTTATAACAATTCAAGCGAAAGTGATAAGCTTGGTTTTTATACCAATGTTGCAGGCTGGACGGGTGAGAATTCTTCCCTTACAGAGGGTGGAAGCTCTATTAATAAATTATATAATGTCAGTGTATATATCTGGAAAGATAAGACTGATGGTATGACTATCAAAGCAGACAATACTTTGGATATAGCAGATGATTATTTTACAAAGGTTGACAGCGTTAAGGAGGGATAATCATTGAAGAAGCATTTTAGAAGATTCAGAAAAGATAATAAAGGTGTTACTTTAGTGTTAGCCATTGTGGCAATTGCTTTTGTAGGCGTGCTTGCAAGTGCAATCCTTTCTGCAGCGGCAACCAACTACAGACTTAAAATTATGGATAAGTATTCTAAGAATACCTTTTATAGTGCTGATTCCATAACAGAAGAGATTCATACAGGTCTTGGAATTATGTGTTACAAATCCCTGGAAGAAGCTTATGATTATGCGGCATCCAATCTCGGAAAGTATTCTGTTACCGGTGGTGTAGTTACCATGAACAGATATAATAACGAGATGGTAAATAAAAATATGAAAGAAAAGTATTATTACATAATCGGTAAGAAAATCTTTGGAGAATCTTTCAATACAGCTGACAAAGACAGTGCAATTAAGTATTTTAATACACTTATTACTAAACAAGAAAAGGCAAAGGTAGTAGGATATTCAAGTATTGATGTGGATGCTGCTTCATATACCTACACATTCAAGGATGTTGCAATCAGATACCTTGAAGACAAAAAGGAACCTTATTACTCAACCATAAAGATAGATATTAAGATTACTTATCCGGATTTAGATATTGATTTTATAGCTGATGAGAAAGAATGGAAATCATACTTTAATTATTGTCTTATTGCAGATGATAAGATAGAAATCGGTGCGAGTCCCGAATCGAGAGGTATTGTTGATGTTTATGGGGGAATGTACTCCGGTGGTAATGTTGATGTATTCAGCGGAAGTTCCCTTACACTTCAAGACGGACTCTTATTAAATGGCCAGCTTAAAGTACCTTCAGTGATTGTATCAAAAGGCGATATTAACCTTCCGGGAGGAAGCAGTGCATCCGTATTAAAAACAGGAAACGGAAGTATCTGGTGTAACGGAATTACAGCCGGCGGCGATGGAGGAAGAGGAGATGTACTTTATACTTCAAATCAGGCAAGGACTTATGTAGCAGATGATTTATCACTTAATGGTGACGACTGCAATATAACAATAAAAGGAAAATATTTAGGCTTCGGAAGAAATAATGCCAATACCAGTGATCCAACAGGAAAGGCGTCTACGAGTTCAGCAATAATTGTAAACGGAAGAAACTGTACCCTTGATATGACGGATATTAATTACCTTTTACTTGCAGGTAAGGCTTATGTAAAATTAACTGATGATTCCTCTTATGTGACAGGTGATTCCATGGGATTAAAAGGTAATCAGGAAATATATCTTGTACCATCAGGTTATCTGAAGAAAAAACAGGATAGTTCAGACGGTACTTATGTAGCTAATCCTACATCTAAACCTGAAAATGTAGCGATAGATTTAAGCTCTTTCTTTGCATACAGGCTTGGACTTCTTACAACTACCGGATATGTGGAGAAAAAGGATGCAAATGGTAAGACATATTACTATCTTGATTTCGTAGACAATGCTGCACAGAATGAATATGTTAAATGTATTGCACAGAATGGTTACCTTGAAGGTTTATTTAAATCAAAAGGTCTTTCATACACAGATGATGATATTGTAGAAATGAATGCAATTAAAACCACAATCGAAATGGGTCTTGCAAGATTCTTTGACAAGAATACTGAAATAAAGATTGCGTCAGGTGCAACAGTATATACAAGCGGCACTCTTTTACAGGTAACCAAAGAGAGCGGATATTCTTCAACAAGTATTTTGGGAACTAATATGGAGTATTCATCCGTTTTGAATGCCAGCACTAATGCTGCCAATAAATATAAGTTAATCAAGTCATTCCTTGCTCTTGATGATACTGTGGATTATACCGATTTCCCTGAGAATGTGACTATTGATGGTTCTATTCACAAAATAGAATTTGATACAAGCAATAATCCTGTTCTTTTGACACCTTATGAGAGAACAGTTAATAAGGAAAAACTTGACACCCTTAAAGAAAACATCATATTTAATGAAAATGGTACGATAGCAGCGGTAATTACCTCAAAAGCAAAAGGGCAGTCAGGCTCTTATGCAATTCCTAATGGCGTGACTAACGGTGTTGTCCTTGGATATGGTGTTGATATTGTTGTTAATAGTAACTTTGAAGGACTTATAATCACTGACGGCAAGATAACTGTTAAAGGTTCGGCCCGGGTGACAACAGGAATAAACAACAGGGCAGAACTTACCCTTGATGTATATAAAGAAGTAGCAAAGTATTTTAATGCTTTCCAGGAAACAAGTGATACTAATAAACTTGATGAAGTCGAAATGAATCAGCTTCTTAATTTCAGCGAATGGAGAAAGAATGAGAATGTCGATTATAACTAACAGAACCGGACAACATAATAACAAAGGTTTTTCATTACTGGAACTTTTGGTTGTAGTTGCAATTATGGCAGTACTTACGGGAATTATTTCGATTACATACAGAACCGTTAATAAAAGTAATGTTAATAAAGCAGCAAGTATAGTTGATGATTACCTCTCTCTGGCAAGGGAAAAAGCTAAGACTGTTTCCGCTTATGAGTGGAATATGACAATTTCTGTAGGCGATGACGGAACAGAAGTCAGCTATGTTAAGAAAGCGGAAAAAGAATCCGACAAAGCTAAAATGGATAGCAAAACACTTCCTAAGAATGTTAAGTTCAAGATTATTGATGATAAAGGTAATGAAATCAGACTGGATAATACCATTAAAGAGGTAAGTGTTGCATTTAATTCCCTCACAGGAAATGTAGCATCGGTATATTTTTCAAACGGTTCAAAAATAGATGTTACCGATAGTTCTTATTGCGACTTCATTGCATATTATAAGGAGAAGGACAGGGGCGTAAGACTCTATTTTGTAACCGGTAAACATTCACAGATATGAGGCACATGACTATGAAATTAAAAAAAGGTAAAAAACATAATAATAAAGGTTTTACCCTCACAGAGGTTCTTGTAGCACTGGCGGTAAGTTCTGTTGTCATAACAATAGTTATTGCATTTATATCCCAAGGGTCAAGATTTTATAAGACCCAGAGCAATACTATTAACCTTCAGAATGAGCTTCAGGAGACATCTAATGTAATAACGGATACTCTTCAGGAGGCAACATACTTATCTATTACATCGAACAGTAAAAATCTTGAAGTATATACAGGTTCTTATGAAATTAAAGAAGGAAAGATGCTATTTACATCCGTTAAAGGATCGTCAAGATACATATTGAGGGATGGAACCGGAATATACGTCTTTGATAAAGCTGATACGCAGTATATTACAGATAAAGATAAACCGGGTTACAGATATTCCAATAATATCGAGGCAATTACTGTCAGTATCAATGAGAAATGTAAGACTAATGTAGCCGATAGTGAAGTTATAACACAGCCCGTTATGCTTGATGTATATATCAAAGTAACACATAACGATACGTCAAGATTTGAGAATAAGACAATTACCTTAAGAAATAAAATTCAAAGCCTTGAAGTTAATGGTGAATTATACCAAATAGGCTCAAATGGTTCACAACTTGTACACGTAGAAAAGTAACAGGATTAAAGTTAAGTTTTAGTGAGGTTGATGCAGATGAAAACAAAAAAAAGGACATTTGGAATAGTTATTTCCGTAGCTGTGCTTGTAGCCGCAATAATTACGGGAGTTATTCTGAAAAGCAACACAAATACCAATGCTGCCGTTATTAATGATAATGGTGAGACACCAATATCCATTGATAACAAGAAGCCAATACTTGACAGGCTTATGGCTGCTAATGAAAAACTTGTAATTCTTGAGATTGTACCATATAAGGATGCAAGTGTATTTAATATGCTTACAGGATCTTCTAAAGTAAGAGAGACATTGGAAAAACACAAAGCGGAAATATACAATCAGTTTTTGTGGAATAATAAGAAAGAGAATGGTAATATCACAACTGTAACCGTTCAGGGTACAGCATCGACACATCATCCTTATACCATTTCCTATAACAAGATGACTAAAGAATATACGGTTAATTATCCTAATTTCTTCCTTGAAGAGTTCCTTGACGGATATTCTAATCCTTCGGCATTTTCATATTTCAGTGAGAATATGGAAGTCAGGACGGTTGTAGCAGGAGAACTTAAGGAAGAAGACCTTGAAGGTGTATCATTTATATATATATCAAGTTTCCTTGAGGACAAAGAAGTAATTAACTTTAATAATTTTTATGTTAATAATTCTACATCTGTAAAAGACCTTACAGATACAGGTAGCACTCCTACAGGCGCTTATGATGCCGATGGTAATGAATATAAATCCGAAAATGCCGGTGATATCTGGTATAACTGCTATTACAAGAACGATGCAGGCGAATTTGAAATAAGCGATATGAAATGGGATATGGTTATCAAACTTATGGAATTTATCTATAAAGGTAATTCTTATACAGGGGATACACCTATACCTGTAGTTGTAAATTATGGTAATCCTAAGAGTAAGGATGCCAATATCCATAAACTTGTCAATCTTATAATGAAGACCTCTAATGAGGAAGGGGCTGCTTATAATGGTGTCAGCACTTATTATGAAGATGTACTTGCTGCACTTACTACTAAGAAAAGCGATACAGAAGAATATACTAATTCCTATGGTATTGTAACAGGTGCATATCAGTATAACGGTACGGATTATACAGACTGGAGTGACGGTAACGTACCTTTCTTTGACATGAAATGTACCGAGAGCGGTGAATTTACCTTTAACTATGTATATAAGACCAGCAATAACGGTAATGATTCCATTTTCTCAATAGGTAAGACGAATGTGGGCATGCTTACTGATAACGGAACTGCCAAGGACAGGGAAATTATAAGTGGTAATAACTATTACGTTACTGATATATTAAGATACCTCCTTGGTGTTGATGAGAATAATGATGAAGTAATTAAGGTCCTTGAAATTGAACCATGTCAGGATTTCCTTTATTCGGATACAAACAATCAGACAACGGTTGACCGTATTATGGAACTTGCAAGGGCTTTACATATAAGAAGTTATACAAGAACTGACGGTACTGTAGCAGCTTATAATGGAATTGCAGATAAGAAGATTGAATTTAAGTGTATGACGAGTCTTCAGTTTAATGGTATGAATGAAGATCTTATATCGGAATACGATATTATCTATATTGGTGACAGATCAGGTATGATGAATTCAAGAATAGTGAACGGGGATAGCGAAAACAAACTTGCAGACCTTAACGGTACCATCCGTTACAGTTCTGTATATAAGGATGCATCTCTTTCAAACAGATTCGTCACTTACAATGACAGGAAGTTGGATGGATATGTATATCTTGCATTTGGTGATTTAATTAAGACTGAGCAGGCACTTTTAGGTTATCTTCCTTCTGATTATGAGAAGGTGGATGCAACAAATAAAGGTTATGCATTGTATTCTGAACCTAAGACTACCGGTCTGAAAGAAAATTCAAGGGTACTTTTTGATATTAACGTTGAGAGTCTCTGGACACCTCTTATATATAATACATATAAGACATCAGGAAATAAAGCTGTATATACAGTTAAGAAATTAAGAAATGATATTGGAGGACCTGTAACAAATCCTACACGATATGATATAGAACTTGGCAATGCAAGATATTCATGCAATGATTTCACCGAGAAGAAGATGAAAGAAATCCGTGAATTCATAGATTACGGTAATCCTGTAATAATGGCGGATGATGTCTACAACTGTATTAAAGATGAGTATTACAACAAAAAAGGTGGATTTGTATATCCTACATCTAATTTGTACAAATTTGTTAATTCTTATCAGTCATCAGATGAGACTATGTCAGTACTTACAATCTTTTCTGACCTTATGAAGGCTATGAAGAGTGAGAAACTTGAAATCAAATCATGTACAAGTGAGTATTTGAAAGATATTACATGGACTAAATGTCCTGTAATTGAATACGACAGTGAGAGCCTTGTTAAAGAGTCAAGCGTTGTAGACAAACCTGAGAAATTAAGATTTAATGCTACATTCAGGGCAACACCGGGTAATACTTACAGAGTAACACTTATATATGATAAGAATACAGACGGTAAATTTAATTATGGAGCCACAACCGATGATAATAATGAAGTATTATACAGTACTACAATTAAGGCTGAAAGCAAGAACCAGAGTGTGCAGTTTGCTACACCTATTGCAGCTAACTTCAACGGAATGTTCTCATGGAGAGTTCAGGTTAATGAAATTTCCGGTAACAATGTTATTAACAGAGCTGTATATGATGATTATACTATAATCCGAGGTGAAAGTAAGACTGCAAGGGTTCTTCAGATTCTTCCATCAGGTGGAACGATTACAATGGATCTTTCCAATAATGGAAGTTTTACCGCACTTATGAATAAAGCTGCTAAGATAATTAACTATGAAATAGTTGTTGAAACAATTTATTCCGATGAATTTGAGCAATTGTATACAGGAAGTAATAAGTATACGGCTGTAGAAGATTACGATACAGACAAAAATTTCCTTAAAAAAGGCGGAACTGTTAATGGAAAAAATTATGGTGGAAATTATTCAATGGTTGTAATCGGTTTTGCTGACACCTATGGTAAGCAAGATATATCCGATGATAACGGAGCATTAAGTAATATTATTGACTTTGCTGCTAAGGGAGGTTCTGTATTATTTACCCATGATACAATTGCTTTCTCTAATAATGTCAACTATGGTATATATAAAGACAGTTGGGGTAATATCCAGACAGGTTCATCACAGGATATAACAAGATATGGTGATAAGATGTCCCTTGACTTTACAAGACTTTTCAGGGACTTGGCAGGCATGGATAAGTATAGTGTAACAACAATACCTAATCTTAACAGTGATACCCTTGCTAATGCCCATGTACCTACAGTTATGGATAATAATGGCAATGAGACTTATGTCAGGGAGATACAGGGTCTTAATAACTGGGTATTGTATTTGCGTTCAATGGGACGTCGTGACAATGCATATTATTCCCTCGATAACGGAGCATATCACAGGATGAATAATGGGGGACGTGATAAGAATTGCGAAGTTCTTACAACAACAAAGAATGCATATAGCTATGGACTTAATACCATTCTTACAACCAACAAAGCCGATCAGATTAATAAAGGACAGATTTCCTTATATCCATATAATACTACAAGCAGTGATGGTACAATAAGACTTGCAACCACACATGGACAGTATTATGAATTAAACATGGAAGAAGATGATCTTGTTGTATGGTATACATTGTCATCAGATAGATCAAATTACTATGGTGATAACAAAGGTGATGCCGCAACTAACTACTACATCTACTCAAAGGGTAACATTACCTATTCGGGTGCAGGTCACTCGACTATGGGTGAGGCCAATGAACATAAGCTTTTCGTAAATACAGTTATTAAAGCAATTGCCGCAGGTAATTATAAGCCTGAGGTTGAAGTACTTAACGGTTCAAGAGTAAAGGGAAGCAATTCCTATGTCATCTATACAAGCTCATTGGATAGTGAGATTAAGGTAGAATTCAAGGCAACCGATGCCGACCTTGCAACAAGAGAGACAGTTCAGACCATGTACAGCAATGAAGCTGATATATTAAGCCATATCGGACGATTTGACAAGGGTGATGTATATTGGATTGACGGTAACGGTGATGAGAGACTTCTCATTCATTATCAATACGGATCCGACAACATTCTGTTAAATGGTGAGAGAAATACATTTTATATATGTGACCCTTACAACAACGATAAGAATACCAATGTTAAGTATACAGATAAGGCTGTTATGAAGGAATGTTATGACACATATGTGAAAGAAGGAACCGTAAAACTCAAATTTGTAGCTATTGACTCAAAGGGCGAATTTGGAAGTGCGGATGCAACAATTTTGAATCATGACTTGTTTGACCTTGACTGATATGTAATTTTTAAAGCCACGTTTTTTTGAAAAAGCGTGGCTTTTTTTATTGAAATGTGTTATATTACAAATGTCTTAATTTTTATTTATAATGCTTCCTTTATTAAAGGAGGTTTTTATGATTGGTAAAGTATATTCCGCTGCTGTGACCGGCATTTATGCAGTACCTGTTGAGGTACAGGCGGACGTGGCACCGGGTATTCCGTATTTTGAACTTACCGGAAATCTTGCCGGTACGACGAAAGAGGCAAAGGAACGTGTCCGTATTGCCATTAAGAATTCTAAATTTCAGATTAATCCCTCAAAGATAACAATTAATATGATTCCTGCCAATATACGCAAGGAGGGAACATCTTATGACCTTGCCGTTGCTGTGGCAGTTCTCCCTGCCGTAGGAGTAATTGCTGCTAAGAAGGTATCAGGTGCTTTATTTATAGGCGAACTTGGACTTGATGGAGGAATATGCAATGTCAGTTCAATTCTTCCCATGACTCTTTGTGCCAGGGATAATGGCTTTACAATATGCTATGTTCCTATGGGCAATGTAGGTGAAGCATCTCTTGTAACAGGAATAAGGGTAATAGGAATATCATCCCTCAGGGAATGTGTCGATTATATTAATAATGGCTGTAATTGCCGGGCACATATTGATAATAATATTGACAATGCTGATGATAATAATATTGATTTTGCAGACATAAGAGGTCAGGCATCGGCTAAGCGTGCCATCACGATTGCTGCCGCAGCGAGACATAATCTTATGTTAATCGGACCTCCCGGAGCGGGTAAATCAATGCTTGCTTCCAGAATACCTACCATACTTCCGGGACTCACCGATGAGGAACGGTTAAGAATAACAAGTATATACAGCGTTGCCGGACTTTTAAAGGACGGATTGGCACTTATAAGGTCAAGACCTTTCAGGGCTCCCCATCATACAATTTCAAGACCTGCCTTTACGGGCGGAGGTATCATACCATCACCGGGAGAGATTAGTTTAAGTGATCTTGGTGTGCTTTTTCTCGATGAAATCAATCTTTTTTCCAATGATGTAATAGATTCATTAAGGCTTCCGATGGAAGAACACAGGATAAGAATAAGGAGACTTGGCGGAACTTATGAATATCCTGCTGATTTTATGCTTGTAGGTGCGATGAATCCCTGTAAATGCGGATATTATCCCGACAGAACAAGATGCAATTGCAATGACAGGGATATCAGGCGTTATTTTGACAGGATAAGAGGACCGGTAACGGACAGGATTGATATGTGTGTGAGAGTTACCAAATCAGGCTATGATGAGATAACGGGTGCCGGCGGAACCGAAATATCAAGCAAGGATATGAGAGAGGCTGTTAATAATTGCATTGATATCCAGAAGGAACGCTTCAAAAAGGAATGTTTCAGATATAATTCCGAAATTCCTTCACAACTTGTCAACAAGTATTGCACTATGTCACAATCTGCCAAGATTCTTATGAAAAGTGCTTTTTCCCAATATGATATGTCTGCCAGGACATATTACAAAATAATTAAAATTGCAAGAACCATAGCTGACACAGAACAATCCGACAGGATAGAAGAAGGTCATATTTGTGAAGCAATCGGATATAAATTAATGTGAGGTAATGAATGGACAGAAAATACTGGTATTGGATTAATAATCTTGAGGGAATAGGCAATGTTAAGATTCGTACACTGCTGTCTCTCGGAACACCTGAAGAACTATATAATATGGAAAGAAAGGAATTTGAGTGCCTGCCTGTTCTTACAGGTAAGGATATAGACAGAATTGTTTCCAAGGATATAAGACAGAATATTTTTGAAAAATATCAAAAGGATATGGAGAATAATGTCCGTTTTGTTTTCCCGGACGAGGAAGATTACCCCTGCAGACTGAAAGAATTATATGATAAACCGTACATTCTGTATTACAAGGGCAGGCTCCCGCGAAATGATGTCAGATCAGTTGCAATAGTAGGATCAAGGCGCTGTTCGGAGTACGGCAGATATGCAGCAAGGGAAATCGCAGGAATTCTATCGGAAGCAGGAGCATGTATTATAAGCGGTCTTGCGGCAGGAATCGACAGTGAAGCCCATAAAGGTGCATTATACAAAGGAGGATATACCTGCGGAGTTCTTGCGGGCGGCGTTGAAAAATGCTATCCGGCCGGAAATTTTAATCTGTATATGGATATTCAGAACCGCGGTGGATTAATATCCGAATATCCGGGAGAGAGTATTACAACTCCCGGAATGTTTCCGCTACGGAACAGGATAATAAGCGGACTGTCTGATTATGTCATAGTGGTTGAGGCAGGATTTAGAAGCGGTTCGTTAATCACTGCGGGAACAGCTTTGGAACAGAACCGGACAGTATATGCCGTACCGGGGCGTATTACCGATGTTTCAAGCAAAGGATGCAACAGGCTTATTGCTGACGGAGCCATGGTTGTAACGGATTTTGAGAGCCTGCCCGGTGAACTTGGGCTTTCCATCCCGAATTATGAAAAAAATATAAAAAACGATATTGTTCTTGCAAGGGATGAAAAAATGTTGTATAGTCTATTACTAGATTTTACCCCTAAGAGTCTTGAGACATTAGTAAATGACAGTGGTATGTCTCCGGCTGAGGTTTTACGCAGCCTTACATGTCTTGAAATCAAGGGAATAATACGAGAGATAAGTAAGAACTTTTATGTAAGGATTCAATAAGGTTATTATTGAGGAGGATACTTTTTATGGCAAAATATCTTGTAATTGTGGAGTCACCTGCTAAGGTTAAGACAATCAAAAAATTTCTGGGCAATAATTATGAAGTGGCTGCGTCAAACGGACATGTAAGGGATCTCCCTAAAAGTACACTTGGAATAGACGTTGAACATGATTATGAACCTAAGTACATTACTATCAGAGGCAAGGGTGACATTCTTGCTAATCTCCGCAAGCTGGTTAAGAAAGCTGATAAAGTATATCTTGCAACTGACCCGGACCGTGAGGGAGAAGCTATCTCATGGCATCTTGCAAATGCACTTAAACTTGAAGATAAGGATATTAACAGAATCAGTTTCAATGAGATTACCAAAAATGCAGTTAAGGCTTCAATAAAAGAACCACGCAAGATAGATATGAATCTTGTTAATGCACAGCAGTCCAGAAGAATGTTGGACAGAATGGTTGGTTATAAGATAAGCCCTTTGTTATGGGCAAAGATAAAGCGCGGGCTTTCAGCGGGTCGTGTGCAGTCAGTCGCCTTAAGAATTATCTGTGACAGGGAAGAAGAGATTAATGCCTTTATACCTGAAGAATATTGGACAATAGATGCAATACTTAATATAGAAGGAATGAAAAAGCCCGTTACCGCCAGATTAACATCTGACAGCAAGGGCAAGGTAACAATAGGCAGTGAAGAAGACGTTAACAGGATAATGAAAGACCTTGAGGGCTGCGATTTTGCTGTTGATGATATTAAGAACAGTGAGAGGGTTAAGAAAGCTCCGCTTCCTTTTACAACAAGTACATTGCAGCAGGAAGCAGCTAAGACCTTGAATTTCTCAACACAGAAGACAATGCGTATAGCACAGCAGTTATACGAGGGTGTTGACATTAAGGGACAGGGTACGGTTGGTATAATTACATACCTGCGTACCGATTCCACAAGAGTGTCGGAAGAAGCGGACCTTGCTGCAAGGGAATTTATAAGAAATAATTATGGTGAGACATATTATCTTGCACCGGACGACAAGAAGAATTCAGGCAAGAAGATACAGGATGCCCATGAAGCAATAAGACCTACTAATATTAATTTCCTTCCATCAGAGATTAAAGAGTCTTTAAGCAGGGACCAGTTCAGACTGTATTCATTAATATGGAAGCGTTTCGTTGCAAGCAGGATGGCAAATGCCGTATATGAGACAATCAATGTCAGACTTAAAGCCGGTGATTACCGGTTCAGCATGTCTGCTTCCAAAGTTAAATTCGAGGGATATATGCTTGTATATATGTCGGATGAGGACCAGAAGTCCGATAATATTACACTTGGAGCAGTATCTGAGGATTCAGTCATTAAACTTCAGGAATATGATAAGAAGCAGCATTTTACACAGCCTCCGGCTCATTTTACAGAGGCTTCCCTTGTTAAAGCACTTGAGGAGCAGGGAATTGGAAGACCATCTACTTATGCACCTACTATCGGAACAATCATTGCCAGACATTATGTTATTAAGGAACAGAAGAATCTCTTTGTAACAGAACTTGGAGAAGCAGTTAATTCGGTAATGAAGAAATCTTTCCCGTCCATTGTGGATGTAAGTTTTACTGCCAATATGGAAATGCTTCTTGATAAGGTTGAGGATGGAAGTGTCAAGTGGAAAACAGTAATCGAGAACTTTTATCCGGACCTTGACGAAGCTGTCAAAAAGGCGGAAAAAGATCTTGAAAGCATCAAGATAGAAGATGAGAAGACGGATATAATCTGCGAGAACTGCGGACGTAATATGGTTATCAAATACGGTCCTCACGGTAAGTTCCTTGCATGCCCGGGCTTTCCTGAATGTCACAATACCAAGCCTTATCTTGAAAAAGCAGGCGTAAAGTGTCCTAAGTGTGGTGGCGAAGTTGTTATTTTACGAACCAAAAAGGGCAGAAGATATTACGGCTGCGACAATCAGGAATGTGATTTTATGTCATGGAACAGACCATCAGAGAAGAAATGTCCTGAATGTGGAAGTTATATGGTGGAAAAAGGCAATAAACTCGTATGTTCAGATGATAACTGCGGGTATGTATGTGATAAATAATATCTGAAAATTGTTGCATTAAAACAATAGATATGGTACAATTCCATTATATTTTACAGAGCACTGAAAGGAGAAAGGATATGAGCAGTGTTCAGTTGTTGGATAAGACACGTAAGATTAACAGACTGTTGCATAACAACAGTTCGCAGAAAGTGGTTTTTAATGACATCTGCAAGGTTATGAGTGAGATATTAAGCTCGGATGTTCTGGTTGTAAGCAGGAAGGGCAAATTACTCGGAATTGCGAATTGTGATGACGTTGAAGAGATTAAGGAACTGGTACAGGATAAGATTGGCGGGTTTGTGGACGGGATGTTCAATGAGAGAATGCTTAATGTATTATCCACTAAGGAGAATGTTAATCTTGAGACATTGGGTTTTGCAGAAGGATATACAAAGAAATATCATGCAATAATAACACCTATTGATGTTGCAGGAGAGAGGTTTGGAACATTATTTATATACAAATCTGACAGCCAGTACGAAATTGATGACATTATTTTATGCGAGTATGGTGCTACGGTAGTGGGACTTGAGATGTTAAGGTCTTCTACAGAGGAACAGGCTGATTTAATCCGCAAGGAACAGGTTACGAAGTCGGCAATCAGTACCCTTACCAATACTGAGATAGATGCGATTAAGCATGTTTTTTCAGAACTTAAGATGGGCGAGGAACAGATAATTGTTACCAGCCGTATTGCAGACCAACAGGGAGTGACAAGATCGATAATCGTTAATGCACTTAAGAAATTGGAGAGTGCGGGCGTTATAGATGCCAGATCGTCAGGGATGAAGGGTACCAAGATAAAGGTACTCAACGATATGATTTTCGATGAACTTGCCAATTACAATTTAAAGTGAATGGAATCGCTGTATCAACATTGATGGTATGGCGATTTTTTTTTTTTGTTTTTTTTTTTTTTTTTTCTC